>ERZ889217.908-NODE-908-length-16429-cov-11.276658_pt1 | contig 16429 bp, 15 predicted proteins | sample MGYA00521098_ERZ889217 | MGnify/ENA primary metagenome ERZ889217 (study PRJEB32303, sample SAMEA104408613) | aquatic metagenome | biome: Brackish water; feature: Pelagic; material: water | place: Baltic Sea | collected 2014-06-10T22:04:00 | depth 2,362 m ...
CCGTGCTCGTGTTCGTGAGCATGGCCTTCCTCCACGATTCCCGGCGCATAGCGGAAATTGTAGCCCGGAATGAAAAACACCGGCCCGGCCTCGATCGTATAGGCGATCGTGAAATCCCATTCTTCAAATGCGTTTCCGAGTCCGAATCCATTCCAGACCGACACTCCCAAGCCGCCGATGGAGCCCTGGACCTCGGTCGTCCAAGCTCCCCCATTACCGGTTTCATTTACGCCGTAATGAATGTGGCGACTCTCCCAGCCTGTCGTCAGCGAGGCATCCCAGATTTTTTCGGGGGCCTCTGGAACGATTTCTTTGAAATTTTTTCCAGACCGCTCGGTCGTGGCCGCGCGGTTGGTGGTGTGGGTGTCGACGGATGGGCCTTGCTCGCTGAGGGCCTGGTTGACCTCCTGCTCCGCATTTCGGTGGAAATGCCCGGGCCCGTGGGCTCCGCAAATCATCGCGCTGCTAACCATCGCCAATAAGAAGAGTGGAATTTTTTTCATCTTGAGAAGGCGTTCTTAAATGCAAATCGATTGCGACAGTCAAGGGTGAATTGCAAATATCTTGCGAGAGTGCAGGGAGGGAATCCGATCTTCCGGCGCGATTGTCTGAGCGAAATTCCGGTTTGCCGCGGGCTGGCGAGTGGCTAGTAAAGGCGCCCTCTTTGTTTCATGAAAAAAATTGCCACTGCATTTCTCCTCGGATTTCTCGCCTCCGCCCTCGCCGGCGAAGTGAAGTCCTATCCGCTCCAGACCTGCATCGTGTCGGACGAACCGCTCGATGCCTCGCGGCAACCGATTTCGAACAACTATCAGGGACAGGAGGTCAAAGCGTGTTGCCGGGAGTGCAAGCGCGATTTCAAAAAGGATCCCGGAAAATTTCTAAAAAAAATCTCCGCAGCGGAGTAGTTCGCGCGATCCCGCAAATCAGAGATTTCCTTCCTCCGCGCCACGCGTAAATTCCCGCCCCATGTTTGGCAGACTTTCCGACAAGCTTCAGGATGTTTTCAAAAACCTGCGAGGGCAGGGGAGGATCACGGAATCGAATATCGCCGATGCCCTCCGCGAGGTGCGGTTGGCCTTGCTCGATGCAGATGTAAATTTCCAAGTCGCGAAGGATTTCATCGCCCGAGTGAAAGAAAAAGCGCTCGGCGAAGAGGTGCTTCGCAGCGTGACTCCAGGCCAGCAGATCGTAAAAATTTTTCACGAGGAGCTGTGCGCGTTGCTCGGCGGCGACTCCGCCCCGCTCGATCTCGAAAAGCCCGGTCGCATTCTGATCGTGGGCTTGAATGGTGCGGGAAAAACCACCTCGTCGGCCAAGCTGGCTCGGTTGCTGAAATCCCAAGGCCGCTCGCCCATGCTGGTGGCCTGCGACCTCATGCGGCCTGCTGCGATCGACCAACTCGCCGTGCTCGCTGGACAGATCGGGGTGCCGGTTTTCCGACCCGAGCCGGGGGAAACCGATGTGCTCGCGGTGGCGAAGCGCGCGGCGGAGTGGTGCGCGACGACCGGCGGCGATGTTCAAATCTACGACACCGCAGGCCGGCAGGAAATCGACGAGCCATTGATCGAGGAACTCAAGCAACTCCGGGATTTCCTCCAGCCCCGCGAAATCCTCCTCGTCGCTGATGCCGCCACAGGTCAGCAGGCCGTGAATGTCGCGGAAAAATTCCACGGCGCGCTGGGGTTGACGGGGCTGGTTCTGACCAAGCTCGACGGCGATGCTCGAGGCGGCGCGGCCCTTTCCCTGCGCTCGGTGACCGGCCGCCCGATCAAATTCATCGGTGTCGGCGAAAAAATCGACCAGTTCGAGGCCTTCCACCCCGACCGATTGGCTGGGCGGATTCTCGGCATGGGCGATGTCATCAGCCTGGTCGAAAAAGCCGCCGAGGCGATCTCCGAGGATGAGGCGCGGCGCATGGAAGAGAAGCTCCGGACGGCGAGTTTCGACCTGACCGACTTCTTGCAGCAGTTCAAGATGCTCAAGAAGATGGGCCCTCTCGAAAATATCCTTGGCATGATCCCCGGAATGGATAAGATCAAAGATTCCTCGGTTGACGAAAAGCAACTGAAACGGGTGGAGGCGATTATTCTCTCCATGACTCTGCAGGAGCGTGCGCGTCCAGATATTCTGAATGCCCGCCGCCGCCAGCGGATCGCCCGTGGCAGCGGCGTTCATGTCAGCGAGGTGAACAACTTGATTTTGCGCTTCACCCAGATGCGCAAGATGATGAAAAACATGGGGTCCATGAAAAAACTCATGGCCAAAGCCGGTGCGGGCTTTCGAATGTAAGTCCCGCCGTCCCGAAAAAAACAGACAAAACCAGACCGACAAAGGGTTTCCAAAACCAAAAAAAGACTATGGCAGTAGCAATCCGACTCCGCCGCGAAGGCGCCAAAAACAACCCCTACTACAGCATCGTGGTAGCCGATCAGCGCTGTCCGCGTGACGGCAAATTCATCGAGATCATCGGCAAATACGACCCCAAAAAAGAGGGCGAGAATTTCTCGATCGAACTCGAGCGCGCCGATCATTGGGTGCAAAATGGTGCCCGTCCCAGCCAGACTGTGGGCAGCATCATCAACAAAGCCCGCAAGAAGCTGGCTGCCTAATTTCTTTTGCCGCGCGCCATGGAGGAATTCCTGCGCTATGTCATCGGAACGATGGTGGAATTTCCGGAATCGGTCGTTATTAAAAAGACCGAAACTCCCGGCCGCATGGTTTTTTATGTTGCGGCGCGGCCCTCGGACATCCCGAGAATCGTCGGCAAGGGAGGTCACACCATCCGGGCCCTCCGCACACTCCTAGGCGCCTCAGCCCGCAAACGAAATTTGTCCGTCTCTCTCGAACTCATCGAACCATGAAAATCCAAGCCCTCACCCTCCTCGCAGCCTTTGCGGTCCTCCACACCGGATGTGAAATGCACCCCGCTTCTGAAACGATTCCCGGCTACGCCGAGAAGATGAAAGAGAAACAAGCGCAGGCCCAAGAAGAAGCCCAGCACAGCGAGGCCGCTGATCCGAACGCCCCTTCTTATTTTCCGCCAAAAGCTCCTTGATTCGGCTTTGCTCTCCCTCGGGCCTGCTTTCTTTTTTTGGAAGCAAACCCCGGCGCCCCGCCTAGTCTCGGCGCCAACCGACAAGTCTGATGACCACCGTGGTTGATACTGAAATGCCCCCCGAAGCCGCGCCCGCCAAGCCGCAGGTGGCGCCTCTCGTTCTCCAAGAGATTCAAAAACTCCCCCTACGCGAGTTGATTCGTCTCAACGAAGAGGCTGGTCTTCGCATTCGGACGGATTGCACCCGCCGTTACTTGGTCCTCGATTTGGCCCGTCATACGCTCCAGGCCGGAAGCCTTGTCACCGGCACCGGATTGCTCGAGCGTGCTCAAGATACCTGGAATCTCCGCTGGCCCGCCTACGACCTGCGTCCCGGCCCCGACGATGTTTTGGTTCCCTCCGCGTTGGTCAAAAAATTCTCTCTCCAGCCTGGAGTCATGCTGGAAGTCAAAGTGCGCCTCCCCCGCGATCGCGAGCAGGGGCTAGTCGTTGAGGAAATCCACGCGGTCGAAGGCATCCCTGTCGCGGATTGGAAGGCTCCCGTGGAGTTTGAAAAACTCACGCCGCTCTTTCCAAATCGTCGCGTCTTCCTAGAAACTCCCGTCGATCCCGAGGTAGGCGCCCGGGCTGTCGATTTGCTCTCTCCGATTGGCATGGGCCAGCGCGGTCTGATCGCCGCCCCGCCTCGTGCCGGCAAGACCATCCTCCTCCAAACCCTCGCTCGCAACATTCGCATCAACCACCCCAAGGCCGCCCTCATGCTCCTGCTGGTGGACGAGCGGCCCGAGGAAGTCACCGACATGCGCCGCGCGCTGGATTGCGAAATTTATGCCTCCACTTTCGACGAACCCGTTCAACGCCACATCCAGATTTGTGAAACGGTCGCCTTGCGTGCGCAGCGGTTGGTGGAGCTCGGCCGCGATGTGATTATCCTTCTGGATTCCATCACCCGCATGGCCCGGGCTTATAATAATCTTCAACCCAGCAAGGGCGGACGCACCATGAGTGGAGGAGTCGATGCCAAGGCGCTCGCGAGGCCCCGCAAATTCTTCGGATCCGCTCGCAATACCGAGGAGGGCGGCAGCCTCACGATTCTCGGCACCGCGCTCATCGAGACCCACAGCCGGATGGACGATTTGATTTTCGAGGAGTTCAAAGGCACCGGCAACATGGAGATTCACCTCGACCGCTCCATCGCCGAGATGCGGGTTTTTCCAGCCATCCAAATTGTGAAAACCGGAACGCGCCGCGAGGAACTCCTCCTCCATCCCGACGAATACGAGCGGATCGTCACGCTTCGCCGACAACTTTCCGAGTTGCCCGCCGCCGAGGCCATGGAGCTCCTGGTTTCGAATCTTCAACACACAAAATCCAACGCCGAACTTTTGCTCACCGGCCTGCGGGGAATCTAAGGCGCAACCGCGCACTTGATCCCGCCCCGCCGCTTCGGCAATCATCCACACCTTCATGCCAAAACGCGCTCGGACCAGCCCGAACTCCCCATCGTTTCTTGCCGGCCTGGGGTTGGTTTTCCTTGGTCTCTACCTCTTTCTCTCCCTCGCCAGCTACAGCCCGAAGAGCGTGCCGTCCTGGGCTCCGATCATCAGCACCTTCAGCCACTACGCCTCCGCGCCGATCAATCTCGGTGGTCCCCTCGGCACTCTGCTGGCCGGTTATTCCCTGTTTTTTCTCGGAGCCTCGGCCTACCTCCTGGCGATGACGAGTGTCGGTTACGGGATCGCGAAGTGGTTCGTGCCCGGCTACCGACTCCGCGACAAGGCAGGGTGGGGACTCTTGATGGTTCTCCTCGGGGCCTGCTTGATTCAAATCCAACCCTGGTTCCTCGGAGATTGGAAAACCGAACTCCGCATCGAGGGGCCAGGCGGCTTTTTGGGACTCTGGATCGGTCAGAAGGCGGTTCACAGCGTTCTCGGAACCGCCTCCGTGTTTCTCATGCTCGGTCTTTATATCGGGAGTCTGTCGTTTGCGATTTCCTCGCACCCCATGAGGGATTCCGTTCGTGCTTGGAAATCCTTCATCGCCTGGAGGGAGGCCCGCCGCGCTGCCCGCTTGGCCGCACTCGACGAGGAGCGCCGCATCGAGGAGGAGCGCAAGGCCCTCGAGAAAAAAGCCGAAAAACTCACCCGCAAGCTCAAGAAGCAAGGGGTCGAAATTCCCGAGCTCGATGTGCCTGCCGAGGTGCAAGAGGAGCTGGATCTTCCGGAACCCGAAATCATCGATGCCACCGCGCCCTCGGCCAAGAAACCCAAACTCTCGGAACTCCAAAATTCCAAGCCCGCAAAGGATTCCTTCCCGCCCGGACTCCTGGATGTCCACCTCGAGAATTATGTGATGCCCGGGCCGGAGTTGCTGGATGCCCAGGATGAGAGCGACCGCGAACCCCTCGATCGCGAGGAGTTGAAAAACATCCAGATGCTCATCATCGATACGCTGGCTCAGTTCGGCATCAAGGCCGCACCCGGCACGATCACCAAGGGACCCACGATTACCCGCTACGAAGTTTATCCCGATGTGGGCGTGCGGGTGGACAAGATCGTCGCCCTCGAGCGCGACATCGCCCGCGCCACACGCGCCGAGCGGATCAATATTCTCGCGCCGATTCCCGGCAAGGACACGGTCGGCATCGAAATCGCCAATTCGAAGAAGGTAAAAGTCACCCTGCGCGAATTGTTCGAAAAGGATGCGTGGCGCGAGTCCTCCGCGAAGCTCCCTCTCGCACTCGGCATGGATGTTTACGGCCACACGATCATCGGAGACCTCGCCAAAATGCCTCACCTCCTCGTCGCGGGCACCACCGGCAGCGGTAAGAGCGTTTGCATCAATTCCATCATCGCCAGCCTGCTCTTCCGCTACTCGCCGGAGCAACTCCGCTTCATCATGATCGACCCCAAAGTCGTCGAGATGCAGATTTACAATTCCCTCCCTCACCTTGTGACCCCCGTCGTGACCGATCCCAAAAAAGTGCTCCTCGCGCTCCGCTGGGTGATCGACGAGATGGAACGGCGCTACAAAATTTTCGCGAAGTGCAAGGTGAAGAATATTTCCGGCTTCAACGAGCGCCCACTCCCGAAATCCCAAGCCGAACTCGATGCCGAGGCGGAAGCCCTCGCTATCGCTGAGGGAGAGAAACCGGAGGAGGAAACGCCTGCTGAGCCCGAAGCCGAAGTGGAGCCCGACGAGGAATTGGACGAAGAGCCCGTGGCTCCGCCGGTGCGTGTGCCGCGTGATGAGGATCTGATCATTCCCGACCGGATGCCGTTTATAGTGGTGATCGTGGATGAGTTGGCAGACCTCATGCAGACCGCGCCGGCGGATGTGGAGAGCGCCATCGCCCGCATCACCCAAATGGCCCGCGCGGCTGGAATCCACATGATCGTCGCAACCCAGACGCCCCGCGCGGATGTCGTCACTGGCATCATCAAGGCCAACATCCCGAGCCGCATCGCCTTCCAAGTTGCCTCGAAAATCGACAGCCGAGTCATCCTTGATGAGAACGGCGCGGAGAAACTTCTCGGCCAGGGCGACATGCTTTACCTCCCGCCAGGAACCTCGAAATACACCCGCGCCCAAGGCGTTTTGGTGACCGAGGAGGAAATCCATCGCATCGTCGAATTTGTTTCCAAACAAGCCGAGCCGAAGTTCGATTCCGGCATCCACGAGAAGCTCAACAGCACCACGCCGCCCGAGGAGGATGTCAGTGATGAGGACGAGGAATTGGTCGTGAAGTGCCTCGAAATCATCCGCCAGGAAAACCGCGCTTCGACCTCCATGCTCCAGCGTCGCTTGAAATTGGGCTATACACGGGCCGCCCGGGTGATGGATATTTTGGAAAACCGCGGAATCGTGGGGCCAAAAGATGGTGCCAGAGACCGCGAAATCTTGGTGGACCTCAACGAGGAAGGTGCATTTTGAGAGAAAAACAGCAACACGACGGCAGTGATTTTTTTATTGGCGCGCGCCTCTCGGCTCGCCGCCAGAAGCTGGGCATTCCCATTGAGAAAGCCGCCAAGGACACTCGCATTCCCGTTGCTCGACTCCGCATGATCGAGTCGGATGACTTCTCGACTTTCTCTCATCCCACCTATGCCCGGCTTTTTCTCACGGATTACGCGAACTACCTCGGCGTCCCGATCGAAGATATCCGGGAATACCTCCCCGGCGTCAAAGGACTCGGTTCCGCTGACAACGCCTACCTGAATGTCCTCCTCTCCAAGCCTGGCTTCATGCAGGGCGAGCAATTCAAATCCATGCGCCGTTTGCTCTTCGGTGTGGGCGCTCTCATCGTCCTCCTGCTCTTCGTCGGGGCCGGAATCTATGCTTGGAGGGCTTGGAAAAAAATCGAGCGCGTTCAGTCGGCCGCCTCGACCGTCGAGGCCCTGCCAACGCCCAGCGCCACTCCCACGCCAACTCCTTTTTTCGAACCCACTCCGACGCCTGAGCCGACGCCCGAAGCAACTCCCGCAAAGGTCCAGACCTCCGATGCCATTCGCATCCAACCTCCGCTCACTCCAGCCGCCACGCCGCTGGCTAAAACCTCGATCACTCCAATTCCGAAAAGCAAGGCCACTCCGGTGGCTTCTCCGACCCCGCTAACCTCGCTTCCGCCGTTTCAACCTTCCTCCCGCCGAAGCACAACGAATGAGTAAGGCAGTCCGGGCAGTGCCCCCTACGACTCAAGCGCCTCGTGTCGGAATGATCAGCCTCGGCTGCGCCAAAAATCTCGTCGATGCCGAGTTGATGCTCGGATCCGCAAAAGCCGAGGGCTTCGAAATTACAAACAACCCAGCCGAAGCGGACATCCTGGTCGTCAATACCTGCGGGTTCATCGACACCGCGAAACAGGAATCGATCGATGCCATTCTCGAGGCAAACCGCCAGCGCGATGAACTCCGCCCCGATGCTCGAATTGTCGTGAGCGGCTGTCTTTCCCAACGCTACTCGGGCGACCTCGTGAATGAACTTCCCGAGGTGGATGCCTTCATCGGACTCGATCAAGTCGCCGAAGCGGGCCGGATTTTTAGAAAAGTCCTCGAGGAAAAATCCCCCGGCGTAATGAACCTCGTGACTCCCAAGTCCCGCTACATCCCGGATTTTTCGACCCCGCGATTCCGTCTTACGCCCGCTCACAGCGCGTATGTGAAAATCGCCGAGGGCTGCAACCACCCGTGCAGCTTTTGCGTCATCCCCCAAATGCGCGGCCGCCACCGCAGCCGGGCGATCGATTCCGTCGTCCGCGAAATCCGCAGCCTCGTCGCCGAGGGCGTGAAAGAGATCAACCTCATCAGCCAGGACACCACCTATTACGGCATGGATCTCTGGAGCGAAAAAGCCGGTCCCCGTCAGCCTGTGGACTCCGGTCGGGGCACCTCACTCGTTCATCTTCTCGATGAGATCGGCGACATCGGCGGCGATTTCTGGGTTCGCCTTCTCTACACGCACCCCGCGCATTGGAGTGACGAACTCATCGCCGCGATTGCCCGCAATCCCCATGTCGCGAAGTATGTCGACATGCCGCTCCAGCACATCCACGGCGAGATGCTGCAACTCATGCGCCGCGAGACCTCCCGCGAGCACATTGAAAATCTCATCCACCGCATCCGCGCCGGCATTCCCGGCATCGGCCTGCGCACCACCTTCATCGTCGGCTTCCCCGGCGAGACGGAGGAGCATTTCGAGAGCCTCCTGGAGTTTATCGAGACGAGCCGCTTCGAGCGCCTCGGCGTTTTCAATTACTCGCAGGAGGAGGGCTCCCGCGCCGCGAAGATGGAAAACCAAGTGCCAACTCGCGTGAAAAACCGCCGCCATCGCCAAGCCATGGCCCTCCAGCAAAAGATCGCCCGGGAAATGGCCGAGTCGCAGACCGGTCGGACGCTTCGGGTTTTGGTGGAAACGCCGAACGCCGCCCGCACCGAACACGACGCGCCGGAGGTCGATTGCCGTGTGATTTTGACCCGCCCCGCCGAGCCCGGCACCTTCGTCGATGTAAAGGTTCTCGGTGCGCAAACCTACGACTTGGTGGCGGAACCCGTTTCGGCCTGAAACGCGGTGGTGGTGGAGCCTAGGGGATTCGAACCCCTGACCTCCTCAATGCCATTGAGGCGCTCTACCAACTGAGCTAAGACCCCGCAAAAGGGAGCGGAAAACTGGCGCAAACGCGCGGAGAGATCAAGAAGGTTTCTTGGCCAGGCACGCCGCGCCGATGATGCCGGCGTTGTTTTGCAGGATGGCCGCCTCGATCGGCACTTTGGTCATGGCCGCGAGTCGTGGGAGAAATTTGTCGGCCTTTTTGCTGATGCCTCCGCCGACAATGAATAACTCGGGCGAGAGGAGCGGTTCCAAGTCCGCGAGGTATTCGCTCACACGCTTGGACCATTTTTTAAAACTCAAATCCTCCTCTTCGCGGATACGCTCGGAAGCGCGGCACTCGGCGGTTTTTCCCCTGATTTTCAAATGTCCGAACTCGGTATTCGGAATCAAAACTCCGTCGCAGAAGAGCGCGGAGCCAATGCCGGTGCCGAAGGTCAGCATCAGCACGACCCCTTTCTTGTCGCGCCCTGCGCCGAAGCGCATCTCGGCGTAGCCAGCCGCATCGGCGTCGTTCACCACCGTCACGGGATGGCCGAGGCGTTTCGCGAAAACGGCGGACGCGTCGGTTCCGAACCACTCGGGCGCCATGTTGGTGGCAAAATTCACAACGCCGTTTTTGACGATCCCGGGAAAGGTGATTCCCGCAGGTCCACGGTATTTGAAGTGGGCGGCGATCTGCCCCACAGCGTCTGCCAGAGCGGACGGGTGGGAGGGTTGCGGCGTGGGGATGCGGAATCGCTCGGCTAAGAGTTTGCCGGTTTTCACATTTACGGGAGCGCCTTTGATGCCCGTTCCGCCGATGTCGATGCCGAGGATTGTCATGGGATGTTTTATAGGAGGTGAGGGGAGACTTTGTCCTTCGCTCGCAGAGTGGCGTCAAGTCTTGTGGGGTTGGCGGGGGACGCTCCCGCATTGTAGTCTCACGCATCATGTCCACGACCCGCACTCCGCTCCGCACTGAAATTCCCGAGTCCGACAAATGGGATCTCTCGCCACTCTTCCCAACCGACGCGGATTGGGAGGCTGACTTCGCTAAGCTCCAGTCCTCCTTCGCGGGTGTGGCGAAATTCCGTGGCCATCTTGCCGAATCGCCAGCCGCGCTGGCCGAGTGCCTCGAATTCGAGAAATCCATCGATCAGCTTGTCGATCAACTCAACCAATACGCCGCCCTCTCCACGGCGGGGGATAGTGCCGACGCCACCGCACTTTCCCGCGAGGCGAAACTCGACGGCCTGCTCGTTAAAGTCGGTGAGGCCTTTTCCTTCATATCGCCCGAAATCCAGCAAATCCCCGACGATCGCTTTGCCGAATTCCTCGCCGACTCCGCGCTGGCTGATTGGACGATCCCGCTCCAAAAACTCCGCCGCAACAAGCCTCACACGCTCACGGCCGGCGAGGAACGCCTCCTCGCGCTGGGCTCCTCCGCGATGCGCGGTCACTCGGAGACTTTCTCCCAGCTCACGAATGTGGACATGAAGTTCGGCGTGCTGAAGGACACCGAGGGCAAGGAGCGAGAGTTGACCCAGAGTTCGTTCTCATCCTTCCTCCAGCAGCGCGATCCCGCCGTGCGCAAGGCGGCATTCCACCAGTTCTACCGCGAGTTTTCGGACCACCAATTCTCCCTCGCCGCAGGCCTGGCGAATTCCATTCGCGCCGATGTTTTCTATGCGCGCGCGCGCAACCATTCCTCCGCCCGCGAGGCCGCGCTTTTCTCGGACGATGTGCCGCTGGCGATCTACGACAACCTCATCTCGACCGTCCGCGCCAACCTTGCGCCGCTTTTCGAGTATTTCGAACTCCGCCGCCGCGTGCTGAAGCTCGAGGAAATCCACCACTACGACACCTATGTCACAATGGTGGAGAGCGTGAAAACGAATGTCCCTTGGGACGAAGCGGTGGAGAAAGTCGTCGCCGCTCTCGAGCCGCTCGGGCCCGAATATACCGCCGCCATGGCGCACGGATTGCGCGACGGGCGCTGGTGCGACCGCTACGAGAACAAAGGCAAACGCAGCGGGGCCTTTTCCTACGGCACCTTCTCGAGCCCGCCCTACATCATGATGAACTACAAGGCCGATGTGTTTTCGGATGTCTACACGCTCGCGCACGAGGCCGGGCACTCGATGCACACCTGGCACTCGAGCCGCGCCCAGCTTTACCAGAACCACGGCTACCCGATCTTCCTCGCCGAGGTCGCCTCGACCTTCAACGAGATGCTCCTCACCGAGCATTTGCTGAAAACCACAAGCGATCCCGTGATGAAGGCTTTCATCCTGAATCGTCAGATCGATGACCTGCGCGGCACGCTCTACCGCCAGACGATGTTCGCCGAGTTCGAGCGCGAAACCCACGCCGCCGAGGAGGGCGGCGACGCCGTTACACTCGAGGGTTTCAAAAAAATCTACCGCCGCCTGCTCACCGACTACTTCGGCCCGAAATTCTCGATCGACGAGGAACTCGATCTCGAGTGCCTGCGGATCCCGCATTTTTACAGTGCGTTCTATGTTTACAAATACGCCACCGGCATCTCCGCCGCCGCCGCACTGGCCCGACAGGTCCTTGAAACCGGCGACGCCAGCCGCTACCTCGGCTTCCTCAAGAGTGGCGGCAGCAAATTCCCGGTCGAAACCCTCCGTGAAGCCGGCGTCGACATGGCCAGCCCCGAACCCGTCCAAGCCACGCTCGACCTCTTCGCCCGCCGCGTGAAAGAGCTTTCGGCCTTGATTGGGTAAGAATTTTCCTCGAAGGACTTCGCTATGCCCCTTCGCCTGCTCGAACATCCTTTAGCCGCCCACATCCTCACCCACCTGCGCGACCGAACGACCAAGCCGGCGTTGTTTCGGAATCTCAGCTACCAACTCTCGCTGATTCTCGCGCTCGAAGCCACGCGCGACCTCAAGACGGTGGAGAAAAAAATCGAGACGCCTCTCGCACCTCACACGGGTCGCGTTCTGGCCCGCTCGCTGGTCGTGGTTCCCATTCTCCGCGCTGGTTTGGGCATGGTTCAGCCGTTTCAGGATATCTTCCCCGACATTTCCGTCGGCTACATCGGCCTGGAACGCGATCACGAAACCGCCGAAGCCCGGAGCTACTACTGCAAACTCCCGCCCGTCGCCGACACCCGAACCATCGTCGTGGACCCCATGCTGGCCACCGGAGGTTCCGCCTCTCAGGCCTTGCAACTCGTAAAAGACCATGGCGCGAGCGATGTCTGCCTCGTCTGCATCCTCGGCTCCCCCGAGGGCGTCGAAACCGTTTCCCGCACCCATCCCGAAGTCCCAATCATCCTCGGAGTCCTCGATGAATCGCTGAATGCCAACAAATACATCGTCCCCGGCCTAGGCGATTTCGGCGACCGCCTCTACGGCACCCACGCCTGAAGTGCCGGGCGATGGGTTTATTCGATCGGGGCTCGAGGCTTTGTGAGGGCGAGGGCAAGGGCGTTCCGGTGAGGCGTGGGCATGGGTGGGAGGTTGTCGAGGGGGAAGGGGGTCCAATCAGCGGCCGGAGCGGTTGAGCGAAGGTGTAGGGTCACTCGGTAGCGGGTGATCGCGTAAGTGAGCGTGGCGGTTGGCTCGGCGTCCCTCGGTTCGGCGGCGGGGAGAAGCCAGAGGCCTTTCCAGCGGGGGCCGGGGGATGGGATGAGAAAAACACTGCGCCGCTTGGTCGCCAGGGCGCACCACTCGACGAGGCGGGTGACCGGTTTTCTCGCGGGCTTGATGGGTAGCGAGGCGGGGGCGGCGGCGCGGCAGAATTTCTGAACGGGGCAGAGGGAGCATTCGGGCGGGCCGGAGCGGCAGATCGTGGCGCCGAGGTCCATGAGCGCCGAGGTGTGCTGGCGGCCTCCGCTGGTATGCAAAAGCGCGGTGGCGGCTTGTTGCAAAAAACGGCGTCCGGCGGCGGTGGTGATGTCTTGGCGACAATCGAAAAGCCGGGCGATCACGCGGGCGATATTCGCATCAAGAACTGGAACGGGCTGATCAAAGGCAAAGGCTGCGATGGCAGCGGCGGTATAGGGCCCGATGCCGGGGAGCGAGCGGAGTTGGCTGAGTTCGGCTGGAATCTTGTTTTGGAAATTCGCTGCGATCGCCTTGGCGGCTTTGTGGAGGTTGCGGGCGCGGGAGTAGTAGCCGAGGCCCTCCCAGTGCTTCAGCACCGATTCCTCGGGGGCGGCGGCAAGGGTTTCCACATCGGGAAAGCTCCGCATCCACCGCGCGAAGTAGGGCAGGACGGCGGCGACGGTGGTTTGCTGAAGCATGAATTCCGAAACAAGCACGCGGTAGGGCGAGGGGTCGTCTCGCCAAGGCAATGAGCGGCCGGCCGCTTGGAACCAAGCTCCGAGCGCCTTGTGGAAACCGGATCGGATTTTCTCGTCTATCATCTCGACACGCCCGAGGGATTACGCGCAAAACTCCCGGATGTCCGCACCAAAACCTCTCCACAGCCACACCGCTCCGCTTACCGAGTTGCAGGCCGGGGTGTTGCGCGGAGTGCTGGCCTCGGAGGGCTTCGAGTTCGAGGAGCGGCCCTACATGCTCTACTTCGCCAAAAAGGCAAAGCTGACCGTGGCGGTTTACGCAAAGGGGCCGAAGGCCTTGATCCAAGGCCGGGGGATTGAGGATTTCATCACACTCGTCCTCGAGCCGCGCGTGATGGGGGAGGCGAAATTCGGCTACGAAGAGGTCCACTCGCCCGAGCTCTTCGAGCCACATTTCGGCATCGATGAAAGCGGGAAGGGGGACTTTTTCGGCCCACTGGTGATTTGCGGCGCGTATGTGAATCCCGAAATCGCCCGCACTCTCAAAGACGCCGGCGTGCGCGACAGCAAGGCCGTCACGAGCGACAAGAAAATCCGCGAGCTGGCGGCGGCAATCCGCCGGGCAAGGGTTCCCACGAGCACCGTGGTCATCGCCCCGCCGCGTTACAACGACCTTTACCGAAAAATCGGCGACCTCAACCGCCTGCTCGCCTGGGGTCATGCGCGCGCCATCGAGGATCTTTGCAAACTTTGCCCCGATTGCCCGAGGGCGCTCTCCGACAAGTTCGCCCATGTGCGGCTCCTCGAGCGGGCCTTGATGGAAAATGGACGCAAGCTCGTGCTCGAACAACGCACGAAGGCCGAGTCCGACTACGCCGTCGCAGCCGCCTCCATTCTGGCTCGGGAAAAATTCATCGACTGGCTGGATGCGAAGGGCTCCGAGATCGGCACCGTCCTGCCGCGCGGCGTTTCGGCAAATGTGAAAAACACGGCGATCGAGTTGATCCGATCCCGCGGGCCAGAGGTGCTCGAAGGCCTCGCGAAGACCCACTTCAAAACCGCCGCCGAGGTTTTGGCGGCAGCGTAGAGTCGCAAACTCGGAAATCCCGAGATGGGCTCTCACCGAGGCACGGGGACACAGAGGAGGGGGGAGTTGTAGCAACGGCAGTCCACTTGCCGTTCACGGAGCCAACGAGAATAAAAGGGTAAGGGAGTCTCGCCGAGCGGCCCCAAACTTCAGGCGCGCCTGTCATGAAAAATGAGACACGAGTCAGGTTGAGATGAAATCAATTTCAGGAGGGCAGATTCCCGAGTTTTAATGTAAAACAATAGTCTTTATCTAAACTTAAGTTTTAAATAAAGGGCTGTATTTCTAAATCAATCTTGCAGTATTGCAATTCCGGAGGCAGTTTTCGGTCATGAAACGGTTGATTGAAGAAGAGTTGCTCTCTTGGAAAGACTCGGGGCATCGCAAACCTCTGGTGCTCCGCGGCGCAAGGCAGGTGGGTAAGACTTGGTTGGTCGAGCGATTTTTGGCTCCGTTGTTTGAGAATTTTGTCAAAATCGATTTTGAAAAACGCCGGGATTTGCGAGCGATTTTCGATGAAAATCTCGACCCTGTCAGAATCCTCAGCGCCTTGGAAATCGTCGGCGGCAGGATTGTGCCAGGGAAGACCTTGCTTTTTTTGGACGAGATCCAAGCCTGTCCGCAGGCCCTGTCCGCGCTGCGGTATTTTTACGAGGAAATGCCGCAGTTTCACATCGTGGCGGCCGGCTCCTTGTTGGAGTTTGCCCTCGGCGACATTTCGGTGCCGGTGGGTCGGTTGCGCTACCTGCGGGTCGGGCCGATGAATTTTCAGGAGTATCTGCTCGCTGTAGAAAAGGAGGTCATGGCCGAGGCGTTGACGGGAAATCCGGAATCGATCGCCGCCTCTTCCCATGCACAGATTCTGCAGGAGCTGCGGAATTATTTTTTTGTGGGTGGCATGCCTGAAGCGGTCAAGTTGTGGCGGGACACAGGCTCCATGCGGGAAGCCGCCCGTGTGCAAGAGGAAATCCTGCAGTCCCTGCGCGACGATTTTTCCAAATACACGCCGAGGGTGGCGCCGGATTGTTTGGATGCCGTGCTTCAAAATGCGGCAAGAAGCGTCGGTGAACCGCTCAAATACACCAAGTTGGATGGAAGCCACTCGGGGCCGACCAATCGCAAGGCGTTCGATCTCCTCTGCAAGGCCCGAATGCTGCACCGAATTCCAGCCTGCGATCCATCAGGACTCCCGCTGGGCGCGACGGCCAATCCGGTAAAGTTCAAAGCGGCGCTGCTCGACATAGGCTTGATGCAACGAGCCTGCCGCTTGCCGGTGGAGGCGGCTCTCGAGCCGGGCGATCTGCTTTCACTTTATCGAGGCAAACTTGCCGAACAATTCGTCGCCCAAGAGATGCTGGCCGCAGGTGAGGGCGAATTGTTCTATTGGGCACGCGATGCACGGGGCAGCAGCGCCGAGGTGGACTACCTCGCCGTCAGGGGTGCGAAAATTCACCCCGTCGAAGTCAAATCCGGAGAGTCCGGCTCCCTGCGAAGCCTGCATCTTTTTTTGAAGGAATATTCAAACTGCCCCATGGGAGTCGTTCTTTCCTGCCGCCCACCCGCAACGCTGGCGGAACAACGACTGCGCTTTCTCCCGCTCTATTTTGCCGGTCAATTAAGCCGGCCGGATTTCGAACTTTAGAGCTGTCGATTGGATAAAACGAGTTGTCTGTGAGGGAACAGCGGTTATCGAAATCGAGGCATTTGTTCAGAAAACGACGACACGAGTTATGTTTCACCCAAATTTCTCACGGCGGGCTGTAAAGGCGCATAAAACACGGGATTAGCCGATTCAAAATGCCGCCCAGCACCCAGATAGTTTTCAATTTCTGTAGGTAAGAAAATAAATCTCAAAGTTCAAAGTTTAGCTGATAGGAAATCGCTTTTGGCCCTCCGGGGCGTTGGCCCGGAGTTTGAAGCT
>ERZ889217.909-NODE-909-length-16413-cov-17.961609_pt1 | contig 16413 bp, 22 predicted proteins | sample MGYA00521098_ERZ889217 | MGnify/ENA primary metagenome ERZ889217 (study PRJEB32303, sample SAMEA104408613) | aquatic metagenome | biome: Brackish water; feature: Pelagic; material: water | place: Baltic Sea | collected 2014-06-10T22:04:00 | depth 2,362 m ...
CAAGCCTGCGGCTCTTCTGGGGCGCAGGCTTGGCGATGGGTTGGCCGGGGCCGGCTGGGCTTCGGGTCAGGGGGGCAGCACGCCTTCGCTTTTTCCCTAGGGCAACCCTGTGCCGTTGGTTTGGATTGCCGCTCGGGTCCCGACTGAGATGCCGAGGGCCCCCGCCTGGCCGGCAGCCAGTTCCACCACCCCATCGGCTGGGGTTTCGGGGCCGTAGCTCGGACAGGGCAGCCTCGGGCAGGGTGCGGCGTTGGCTTCGATGGCGATCACCTGGCCCTGGTGCAGAAACACCATGTCCAGGGGGGCGGGGGTGCGGTGCATCCAGAACTTCATCGTCCTGGCCGGCTTAAACGGAAACCACATGCCCCGTAGCGGTGCTAGCGGTGGCCGTCCCATTAGGCCCCATTGCTGCTGTTGGGGTGTGGCGGCCAGCTCCAACTCGATGCAGACAGGGTTGGGTTTCTGGTCCCCTGCTGGTGGGCTCACCAGGCACCATTGGGCGCTGATCGGCAGGAACTGGGGTGGCCCCGATTGCGGGATTGGGGTAGGGCTCATGGTTGCTCACAACTGGTGGCTTCGAGGCTGGCTGGCGCTGACGGGCTGGCCGTGTCGCTGGCGGGCTAGGGCTGGGGCTACTCCGGCTGCTTAACCGGGGCCTTGGGCAGGCTCTTCGGCAGGCTCTCCGCTAGGCAATAGCCCTGGCCGCGCACGGTGTGGATCAGGCGCCGTTCGCCCCCCAGCTCTAATTTCTGGCGGAGGTAGCGCACGTACACCTCAATAATGTTGCTGGCGGCACTGTCTTGATCGGGCCATACCACCTGCAGGATCCTGTCGCGGCTGACCACCTCGCCGGCTTCTTGCAAAAGGAGTTGTAGCAGGGCATATTCCCTGGCGGTGAGGGCCAGGAACCGTTGGCCGCGCCAGGCTTCCTGACGCCCGGGCACCAGGGACAAATCGGCTAACCGCAGCCGATCGTGGCGGGCAGCGGTCCGTTCGGCCAGGTTGGTATGCAGCCGCAGCCGCATCAACAGGTCGCTAGGGCCGGCCGAGGACAGCCAGAAATCGTGGGCGCCGCTGCTGAGGCATGCGGAGCGGCCCATGACGCTGTCGGTTGCGATATCCAGCAGCAGGGGGATCGACGGAAACTGGCGCCGCAACTGGGGGATGGCTCCGGCCGCCTCCACCGCTAGCACCACCAAATCCGGTGCCCCCCAGCTGCCGGGGTCTTGGGTGTCGCCGTTCAAGCAGCCATAGCCCGAGGCCCCAAGCCGGGGCGCCAGGGCCTGGCTTGAAGCCCCCAGGAGCAACAGGGCTGGTCCGCTTAGGGCAGCGGCGGATGGGGTTGGGGGAGCGGAGGGGGTCAAGGGGGAGCCAGGGCAGCCGAAGCCGAAGGGAGCGGGGCTTGTGCCCCCAGGGGTGTTAGCCGAGGCCATTGCCGGGTTTGGCCACATGGGGCAGGCCCCAACCGAGTTTGTTCCGCAACACCTGGAAAAACTCATGGTTGGCTAGGCGCACGAAGCGCACGCCATGGTCGCTGCGGCGGATCAAAACCCGATCTTCGGGCCACACATAGCAACCGGCGCTGCCATCCACCACCATCATCAGCCGTTCCGGCGTGGCTGGGAACACGGTGACCGGTTCGCGATCACTAAAGACCAGGGCCCTGGAGGCTAGAGAATGGGGCGCGATTGGGGTGAGCTGCAACACCGGGCAATCGGGCGTGATCACCGGGCCGCCGGCGCTGAGGGCGTAGGCGGTGGAGCCGGTGGGGGTGGAGAGGATCACCCCATCGGCGGCGATATCAACCGGGGCGTGGCGGCCGATTGCAATCTCGAAATGGCACATGCTGGTGAGCGGCTCCCGGTGCAGGGCCATCTCGTTGAGGCAGAGCACCTCCCAGCGCCGTTGTTCGCCCCGCATCACGCTCACCACCAGCATGGTGCGCTCTTCCACGGTCCAGTCGCCGGCAATCACCTGGTCGAGGGCCTGGTCCAGTTCGGGCAGGTAGGCCTCGGCCAGGAAGCCGAGGTGGCCGGTATTAATTGTCAGGATCGGTACGCCGATCGGTGCCGTTTGGCGGGCCGCCGAGAGCACCGTGCCATCGCCGCCGAGCACCACCGCCAGCTCCAGGTCGGTGCGAAAGCTGGCGGGTACGCAGGCCGCATAGCCCAGGGTGCGCAGGTGTTGGTCCGGGTTGGCGAAGCCCACCATGCCGCCGGCGCTGCTCACCCGCAGCACGTCGTAGCCGGCCGCCTTCAGCCGCGACTCAATCGCCTCGGCGGTGTGCAGGGCCAGGTCTTTGCCGTCGTTGACGATCAGTCCGACGCGGGGCACCGATCGTGGGCAGGGGGCTGATTGAGTTTATGGCTGGAGGAGGCCAGATGGCCGGATGCTTCCGCTGACCTAACAAATTGGCGCTTCGGCCTGAACCTTAAAACTGCTCAAGAAAGCGCAGGTCGCTGGTGAACAGGCGGCGGATGTCATCGATGCCGTGGCGCACCATGCAGAAACGCTCCACCCCCAGGCCTGCGGCAAAGCCACTCCAGCGTTCTGGATCGAGGCCCAGCCCCTCTAGCACTGCCGGATCCACCATGCCACAGCCCATCACCTCCAGCCAGCGGCCGCGCCACATCACATCCACCTCGGCCGACGGTTCGGTGAAGGGGAAGTAGCTGGCGCGAAACCGCACTGGCAAATCCCCAAAAAATTGTTGGAGGAAGGTGGTGACCGTGCCGCGCAGGTGGCTGAAATCGAGCCCCTCATCGATGGCAAGCACCTCCACCTGGTGGAACACCGGTGAGTGGGTGGCATCCACCGCATCGCGCCGATACACCCGGCCCGGGGCCACGATTCGCACCGGTGGTGGGTTTTTTTCGAGATGGCGTATCTGCACCGGGGAGGTGTGGGTGCGCAGCAGTTCGTTGCCGGAGAGATAAAACGTGTCCTGCATGTCCCGCGCCGGGTGGTGGGGCGGGATGTTGAGGGCGGTGAAGTTGTAGTGGTCGGTTTCAATCTCCGGACCCTCTTCGACCCGGTAGCCGAGCCCGGCGAAAATATCGACGATCTCGTCGATTGTGCTGATCAGTGGGTGACGGTGGCCCGGCGGAATGAAGCTGCTGGGGGCCGTGACATCGAGGCTTTCCTGGCTGATGCGCCCTAACAGGGCGGCCGATTTCACCGCCTCCAGCCGCTGGCTGAGCAGCCCCTGCACCAGCTCCTTCAGCACGTTGGCCCGCTGGCCCATCAAGGGCCGCTCCTCGGCCGCCAGCTTGCCCATGGCCCCAAGCACGGCCGAAAGCTGGCCCTTCTTACCGAGTAGCCCCACCCGCAAGCTTTCGAGATCGCCGGCGCTGCTGGCGGCGGCGATCGCATCGGCGGCCTGGGCTTCGAGCTGCTCCAGCTGGCCCGTGAGCTCCTGCAGGCTGGGGGTAGCGCTCACCGGGATGTTGCGTTCAGAACCGGAGCTTAAGCAGCCACCCCCCTACCGTTCTGGCTGAACCCAGCGCCAGCCGAGCCGCGATGGCCCCTTTGCGGATCCTGATCAGCAACGACGACGGGGTGTTCGCCGCCGGCATCCGCGCCCTGGCCGCCGAGGCCGCCCGCCGCGGCCACCGGGTCACCGTGGTCTGTCCTGACCAGGAGCGCTCGGCCACGGGCCATGGCCTCACCCTGCAAACGCCCCTGCGGGCCGAACGGGCCGATGAATTGTTTGGCGAGGGGATCACCGCCTGGGCCTGCAGTGGCACGCCGTCGGATTGCGTCAAGTTGGCCCTGTTTCGCCTGCTCGACGAACCGCCCGATTTGGTGCTCTCGGGCATCAACCACGGTCCCAACCTCGGCACCGACGTGCTCTATTCCGGCACGGTGTCTGCCGCCATGGAGGGCACGATCGAGGGCTTACCGGCCCTAGCTGTGAGCAGTGCCGATTTCCAGTGGCGCCAGTTCGAACCGGCGGCACGCCTGGCCCTGGATGTGGCCGAACACACCTATGGCCAGGGCTGGCCCGAGGGCCTGCTGCTCAACCTCAACGTGCCGCCCCTGCCGCAGGGCTCGCTCGGTCCCCTGCGCTGGTGCCGCACGGCGGTGCGCCGCTACATCGACCAGTTTGATAAACGCACAGATCCCCGCGGCCGTACCTACTACTGGCTGGCCGGTGAGGTGGTTGATGATATCGACGCCGCCGTGGCGGGCCCGTCCGATTGGCCCACGGACGTGGCCCATGTGGCCGGCGGGGGCGTGTCCCTGTCCCCATTGCAGCCAGAATTGTTCTGGCGTGGCAATCCAGCTGCTCTGCCGGAGCTGCCGGCGCCGTAGTTCGCAGGTTCAGCTGGCGTTGGGGCGATAGAGGCGCTGCAGCAGCCACAGGCTGATGCCCAGGCCGATCAGGTGGGCGAACAACACCTGGGTGTTACTGAGCACCGAGAGCATCTCGATCGAGGTGATCGGATACCCCATCAAGTTGGGGCGCCCCCCCGGCTGAATGGCCATCTGGCCGCCGATGAAGCCGGGCACCTGCATCGAGGCCTGCACAAATAGGCTGCCCGCCATGGCCTGATAGCCCACGGCAGCCAGGGTCAGGCCCACCAGGTCGGCGAGAAGACCCCGTTTAATCAACTTGGCGGTTTCACCCTTGCTAGGCCGGGCGGGGCTATTGAGGGCCCGGCCGCAGCGCACCGTCAGCCAGCTTTGCCACAGGCTCCAGAGCAGCACAAAGAAAGCCAGGGTCGTCATCGAGAGCCCTGGGCCGAGGCCGAGGGCCCGGTCGCCGCGGCCGGCCAGCTGGCCGCCGATGTTGCTGAACAGCAGCACCCCCACCACCACCACCGCCAGCACCAGTTGGATCCAGAAGCGCACCCAGCCGACGCGGCGCAGGGCGGCCGAGATGAGCTGGAGATCGAGGCGGTCGGCCATCGGGCGGGGGCAGGGGCGGCAAGGGCCGCAAGCCGCCCAAACTTGCCACGGCCCTGGGGGCTTCGGCCAGCGTTGGGCTGCCCCACTCGGCCCCTGGGGCCGCCCAAAGCTGCCATGGAACAATGGCTTTGACGAGGGTGACGGTGGTTCAAGCGTGATTCCCCTTCGTACCCCGGATGGGGCCCAGGGCCCAACCGCGGTGGCCCTTGGCAGTTTTGATGGGCTCCATCGGGGCCACCGACGTGTGATTGCGGCAGTAACCGGCAGCTCCAGCCCAGCCGGAGTGCCGCTGGTTGCCACGGTGGTGAGTTTTTGGCCCCACCCCCGGGAGGTGCTCTATGGCGATAGTCGTCTGCGCCTGGATCTGCCGGGCGAGAAGCTCTCCCTGCTGGAGCCCCTGGGCATCGACCAGCTGGTCCTTGTGCCCTTCAGCGCGGCCCTGGCCCAGCTCAGTCCGGAAGCCTTCGTGCAAAGGGTGTTGGTGGACCAGTTGCAGGCGGGCCAGGTTGCCGTTGGCGAGAATTTCCGCTTTGGCGCCGGCCGCAGGGGCGATTCGGCTGCCCTAACGCGGATCGGTCAGGAGTTGGGTGTCGTTGTCACGGTGGTGCCGATGCTTTGGGATGGGCCCGAGCGCTTTAGTAGCAGCCGCATTCGCCGGGCCCTGGCCAGCGGTGAGCTAGCGGAGGCCGCCCGCCTGCTGGAGCGTCCCTATCGCTTCAGTGGTCAGGTGGTGCAGGGGCGCCAGCTGGGACGCCAGCTGGGCTGGCCCACCGCCAATCTCCAGGTGGATGGCCGCAAGTTCCTGCCCTTAGAAGGGGTCTATGCCGCCTGGGCCCGGGTCAATGGCGCTGAACCCCTGGCGGCGGTCATGAACCTGGGCCCCCAGCCCACGGTCGATCCCCTGGCCCCTTCGGCGGTGGAGGTGCACCTGCTGGGCCGCAGCCTGGAGCTGGTGGGGGCCGAGCTCCAGGTCGAACCCGTGGCCTTGCTCCGCCACCAACAGACCTTCTCCGGCCTGGAGGCCCTCCAGGCCCAGATCGGCGCCGATGCCCAGCGGGCCCAGGCCTTGCTCGATGCCGCCCCCAGGCCTGGTTGAGCCAGGTCCGTGGCGCTGAATCGCCCCTTGGGGACCGATCTCAGCTGGGCAGATAGGCGTTGCTTAGCCCCCAGCTGATGAACAGGGCAATACCCCCGAGCAGCAGAATTCCCCTAACGAGCAGTGCCATCGCGCTTTCGGATCCACCCTGATCCATTGCTGATCCGATGTCATGGGAAGCCCTTCCAACTTAGGGAGGTGGCCTGCCCCAGCAGTGATGACCAGCACGGTTTGCTCCCCTTCCTTTTGGTCCCCATGGTGTCTGCCCCGTTCCCGAGTTCCAGCCTCGAACCACAAGACTTCGTTCCGGAAGACCTCGAAGCCCAGGCCGGCCTGGCTGGGGCCGTGGAGCAACGGGCGATCGAGCGCTTGCTGGATGCGAACCTCGACCGGGCCCGCGAAGGGCTGCGGGTGATCGAAGACTGGTGCCGTTTTGGCCTGGCCCGCCCCGACCTGGTGAGTCGCACTAAGGATTTCCGCCAGCGCCTCGGCCGCTGCCACCAGGCCCGCTACAAGCTGGCCCGCCACACGGCCACCGATCCGGCGGCGGGCATGGCCCATGGGGCCCAGGCCGAGCGCCAGGGGGCCGCTGCCGTGGTGGCGGCGAACTGCGGTCGGGTCCAGGAGGCCCTCAGGGTTTTGGAGGAATTCGGCCGGGGTCTGTCCGGTGCCTTGGCAGGGGAAGCGGCCGCCATCCGCTACGGCCTCTACGACCTGGAGGTAGACGTGCTGCGGGCGGCCGCCGGCCCCGGCTGGCGCAGGCAGCTTTTGCAGCAATGCCAGCTCTATTTCGTTACCAGTCCGGTCGCCAACCTGGAGGCGGTGGTCACGGCAGCCCTGGAGGCGGGTGTGCGCCTGGTCCAATATCGGGCCAAGGGGGATAGCCCGGCGGGAGGTGCCCCGGTCACCGACCAGCAACGGCTCGCAGACGCCCGGGCCCTGCGCCAGCTTTGCGCCCGCCATGGCGCCCTGTTCCTGGTCAACGACCGCCTTGATCTGGCCCTTGCCGTGGACGCCGATGGGGTGCACCTGGGCCAGGACGACCTGCCCCCCGCCATCGCCCGGCGCCTGCTGGGGCCCGATCGCCTGATCGGCCGCAGCACCAACCGCCTGGACCAGCTGCACCAGGCCGTGGCCGACGGCTGCGATTACGTCGGGGTTGGGCCGGTGAATGCCACCCCCACCAAACCGGGCCGGGATCCGGTGGGCCTCGACTACGTGCGCCAGGCGGCCGTTGCAAGCCCGATTCCCTTTTTTGCCATTGGCGGCATCGATGCCAGCACCCTGGACGGGGCCTTGGCCGCGGGCGCCAGCCGGGTGGCGGTGGTGCGGGCGATCATCCAGGCGGACGATGCCGGCGCCGCTAGCGCCGCGCTGTTGGCCCGCCTGGCCCAGGTCAGGCTTGATCAACCCCTTTTAGAACGACCTGCTCAGCAATGACGGACCCCAGCCTGGCCCCGATCAGCCTGCTGCTCAATGGCGAGGAGCGCTCCTGCCCGGGTGACCTGGGTCTGGAGGCGGTGTTGGAGCATTTCGGCTATCGGCCCCAGCTGGTGGTGGTGGAGTTCAACGGCGAAATCCTGGCCCGCCGCCATTGGCCCCTGCAGGTGGTTCGGCAAGCCGACGTCCTCGAAGTGGTCACCATCGTGGGGGGTGGTTCCTAGATTTCATGCACTTCCGGTCTCCGGTCTTGGCCCACTTCCGCCCGACACAGCGCCCTAGCCGATCCCCTGGTCTGAGCTCTCCGCTGGGCTCCTTCCTGCTCTGGCGCCGGCTTTGCAGCGGTCTGTTGCTGCCGGTGCTCCTGGCCTTGTTGCTGGTGGTGCCCAAGCCCGCCCTTGCCGCTAGCGGCGGCCGCATGGGCGGTGGCAGCTTCCGCTCCTCGCCGATGCCCCGCAGCTACGGCGGCGGCGGCGGCTACGGGGGCAATTACGGCGGCGGTGGCTATTCCCGTGGTTACGGCGGCGGCGGCATCGGCTTCCCCTTTCTGGTACCCCTCTTTGGCTTCGGTGGCGGTGGCCTCTTTGGCTTCTTGATCTTGATGGCGGTGGTGGGCCTGGTTACCAATGCCTTGCGCGGCGGCGTTGGTGGTGGTGGTGGCGGTGGTGGTGGGCGCGGTGCACTTGTTTCGGGCCAGGCGGGGCCGATGGCCACCTACCGGCCCGATGGCCCGGTGGCCATCGCCCAGCTACAGGTGGGCCTGCTCGCCACCGCCCGCGATCTGCAGCAGGACCTGAGGGGCCTGGCAGCCAGTGCCGACACCAGCTCCAACGCCGGCCTGCAACGGGTGCTGCAGGACACCACCTTGGCCCTGCTGCGCCATCCGGACCAGTGGGTCTACGCCAGTGTCGAGGTGGGGCAGGTGCCATTCGCGGCCGCCGAGTCCACCTTCAACAGGCTTTCCATGACGGAGCGCAGCAAGCTCAGTCGTGAGGTAACCAGCAACGTCGGCGGCCAGAAACTGGAGGATCGTCCCGGGCTGGCCGGCAACGCCGATGCCGTTAGCGACTACATCGCCGTAACCCTGCTGGTGGCTAGCCGCTCCCGCCTCACCCTCAAACCGCTCAAGGCCGACGAAGACCTGCGCGAGTCCCTGCGGCTGCTGGGTTCGCTCTCCTCCACCGAATTGGTGGCCCTTGAGGTGATCTGGCAGCCCGAGGGGGCCGGTGAGGTGCTGAGCACCGAAGAACTGCTGACCGCCTATCCAAATCTGCAGCATCTTTGAACATTGGCTTTTAGCCAGGTCCCAGGGCTTGGGCCCTGGCTCTCCCTAATTCCAACGGATTTAGCGAACTTAAGGAACTCTTCGGGAGTTCAGCCTGTTGCAAGGGCTGAAAGGGCATGGGGATTGCGTATGGTTTTCAACACCAGTTCACTTGATTGTTTTGCCCGTGGGTCATCCCCTTCCCAGACCCGACCCGCGTGCCATGAAATGGCAGGCCAATGGCGAGCTTGCTGATAACGATCTCCATGTGCTGATCTCCCACCTGCAGCAGGTCGAAACCGAGGAGCGCTCCAGCGAGCTCTGCCGCCTCTCGATGAAACAGCCGCGGGGCTGAGTCTCCGGCCGGTTCAGGGCCTGACCTTCCACCCTGGCGTCGGCTCCAGGGGCTGCCCACAGTGCGGCCCAGCAGTGCTTAAGCCCATGGCTAGCCAGCGCCAGCCCCATTGGGTTAATACCCCAGTGTTGCTGGAGGCCATCGAGCGTTACGAGCAGGGCCGCCTAGCCAGGCCCCTGGAGCTCTGGCTCCGGGGTCTGCTGGAGATCGACCCCCTCGATCCGCCATCCCCACTCAAGCCCCCCTGCTGAGTCCTTTCCTTGGACGGCTTCTGGCCAGCGCTCAACGCACTGCGGTTTGCAGGATGCGCAGGGCGGCCATTGCGGCGCCGTAGCCGTTATCGATATTCACCACGCTGAGCCCTGGGGCACAGCTGGCAAGCATGCCCATTAGGGCAGCTTGCCCGCCCGCACTCACCCCATAGCCCACACTCACCGGCACAGCGATCACCGGCTGGGGCAGCAAGCCCGCCAGCACCGTGGGCAGGGCCCCTTCCATGCCAGCGCAGGCAATCAACACCCGGGCGCTGCGCAAATTCTCCAGCTGGTCGAGTAGCCGCTGCAGGCCCGCCACCCCCACATCAAGCACCAGTTCACAGGCGATGCCGTGGCACTGCAGGGCCAACTGGGCCTCGGCCGCTACGGCCAGGTCACTGCTGCCCCCGCCCAGCACCACCACCCGACCCCGATCGGGATCGGCAGGCGGCAGGGGGCCCCGGGTGAGGCAGCGGGCCTGGCGATGGTGCACCAGGTCCTGGCCCGCCCGGGGGCCGTTGGCCAGCAGGGCGGCCACGGCTTCGGCCTTGGCCGGATCGACCCGGGTCACCAGGCCGAGTTCCGAGGCGGCCTGGAGTTGCTCCAGGACCAGGGCGATCTGCTCGACGCTCTTGTGTTCGCCCCAGATCGCCTCCACCATGCCGAGGCGGCGACGGCGGTCGAGATCGAGGCGAATGGTGGGAGCGAGGGGTGGCTCGCCGGATGGGGGCGGGATCGTCATCGCTTCAACCCCCGGGGGCCGCTGCCGTTAGCCCCGGGGTGGTCGTCACGTTGCCGGTGGAGGCCAGGGGCTCGAGCTCCGCTTCGGCCAGTAGCGGAAAGGGGTTACCCCTGCTCTGGCCAGTCAACTGGCGGGCCCGTTGTTCGAAACGCTCCTGAACCCGGCCCACCTCCGCCTCGGGAATGGCCTTCCATTGGCCGCGACTAGCCCAGCGGATCAGCAGGGTGCCCTCCTGGCGCTGGCGATCCCACAGCAGCTGGCGGCCCTGGAAGCCCGGTTGCTCGGCCAGCCAGGGTTCCCAGCTGGCTTTCTCCGCCTCCAGCCAGGCCCGGTAGTGCCCGGCGGGAACTCCCAGGCGCAGCAGCTCCACCACCGGGCCCTTGGCCGGCTCTGGAGTGGTCAACGCTTCAGCCGCCAGATCGTTTGCCGATCGGGCCGCCGCAGGGCTGCACGAGGCCGTAAACACCACCAACAGCACCAGGCCAAGGGCCAAAACCCTAGGCAGCCAGGGCCATCCCCTGGTCGGGGGTGGCTGCAAGTCGCTCCTCACGGTTTCTGCAGCAGGGCTACGGCGTGGCAGGCGATGCCCTCTTCCCGCCCGGTGGGCCCCAGCTGCTCATTGGTGGTGGCCTTCACCCCAACCCGGTCCGGCTCCACGCCGAGCCGGTCAGCGATCGCCGCCCGCATGGCCCCAATGTGGGGTTTCAACTTGGGCCGCTCCGCCACCACTACCGAATCCACGTTGACGATGCTCCAGCCCCGCTCCGCCACCAGGGCCACCACCTGCTCGAGCAGCACCAGGCTGTCGGCGCCCCGCCAGCGGGGATCATCGGGGGGGAAATACTTGCCGATGTCGCCCAGGGATAGGGCCCCCAGCAGGGCATCGATCAGGGCGTGCACGAGCACATCGGCGTCGCTATGGCCATCGAGCCCCAGGCCATCGGGATGCTCGAGCCGCACGCCACCGAGAATGAGGGGCCGGCCGGGCACCAGCCGATGGATGTCGTAGCCGTTGCCGATGCGCAGGTCCATGCAAGCGAGCCTATGGCTGAGATTGGCGATCAGGGGTTGGCTCCGGGTCTTGCTTGAGCCAGCGGGCATAGAGGTCTGGCCGCCGCTCCTTGGTGCGGGCCTGTTGTTGCTGGCTGCGCCAGCGGGTAATCGCCCCATGGTCGCCTGAGCGCAGCACCTCGGGCACCTCCTGGCCGCGGAAGTTGGCGGGGCGGGTGTAATGGGAATGTTCCAGCAGCAGGCTGCTATGGCTTTCCTCCTCTAGGGATGCGGCTGTGCCAACCGTTCCTTTAAGCAGCCGAACGACGCCGTTGATGATCACCATGGCGGGCAGTTCGCCACCTGTAAGCACGAAATCACCGATCGACACTTCCTCATCGGCTAGGGGGCGGATGCGTTCATCAAAGCCCTCGTAGTGCCCGCACAAAAACACCAGCTGGTTGTAGTTGGTGGCCCACCGTTTGAGGTCGTCCTGGCGTAGGGGTTGGCCCTGGGGGCTCATCAGCAGGACCCGCCGCTTCTCCTTGATTGGTATCGCTTCAAAGGCGGCATAGATCGGCTCAGGCTTGAGCACCATCCCAGCGCCACCCCCATAGGGCTCATCGTCCACCTTCCTGTAGCGATCAAGGGCGTAATCGCGGGGATTGTGGCAGTGCAGTTCAGCAATGCCGGCGGCAAAGGCCCGACCAATCACCCCCAGGCCCTGGAGTGGGGCGAAGGCCTCCGGCGCCAGGCTGATCACATCGAGACGCATGGACAGGCTCAGTTGGGTGATCGCGGCGACTGGCTGCCTGGCGTAGGGGCTGGAGGCCGGGGAACCCGGCGGATTTCAGAACTGAAGCTGGCCCGTCCCGGGCTACCGCCGGCCAGCTGCTCAACGGTCGAGCGCAGCCGCAGGTTGGGCTTGGTGAACCAGATCCGCTCCCGCAACTGCCTGTCCCCCAGTTCAATGACCAGATCCAAGCTGCCGTCTGGCCAGAGGGTCCAGGTCCCGGTGGGGCCCGCATCGGGATCAAGGTGGGATCCGAAGCGACCATCAGCATGGAAATAGGCCTGCTGCACGGCCGTTTCCCCCTTTACCTGCATGGTGAGGCCGCCGTGTCCGTCGCCGTTGGCGGCCAGCAGGCCCATGGTCAGTTCGGCCCGCTCACTGGCGTGCCAGCTGTTGTCATCTGCTTCGATGGGCGGCTCTCCGGCTTGTGGGTGAGGCTCCCCGGAGAGGGGCGCTTGGGCCCTTGCGTCCTGGTCCGATCCCAGCAGGAAGCGGCTGCGCAGGCTCATCCAGTCGCCGGCGCAGACCTGCAGGAAGGCGCCGAGGTTGGTGGGTGGAAAGCTTGCTGCTGCCCCGCTCTCTGGGGTTCCGTTGGTGGTCACGCTTGCGTCGGTCAAGGCAGCGGCTTTGGCAGGGCAGGGGCCCATCCTCTCAGTCGCCTCGGTACCCCAATTCCGCCAGCCGGGCCGGGTTGCGGCGCCAGTTTGGCACCACCTTCACGAACAATTCCAAATACACCGGCCCATCGATCAGCTTGACCATCTGCAGGCGGGCACCGCTGCCGATCTCCTTAAGCATGGAGCCGCCTTTGCCGATCAGGATTCCCTTTTGGCTGCTGCGCTCCACTAGCACCGTCGCCAGGATCGCCGTGCGCGGCCCGTCATCCACGATCCGGTCGATCGACACGGCTACCGAATGGGGAATCTCTTCGCGGGTGTGGGTCAGCACCTGCTCGCGGATCAGTTCGGCCAGCAGCAGTTGTTCGGGCTGGTCGCTGACCGCATCGGCGGGATAGAGGTGGGGCCCCAGGGGCAGGTCGGCGGCTACGGCCGCCAGCAATTCTTCCGTGCCGGCACCGCTCAGGGCGCTGATGGGGTGCAGCGGCCAGGACCTGGCGGTGCGATCCCCCGGGCCATCGCCTTGGGTAGGCCCGTCGCCTCCGTCGACGCCACCGTCATTGGCTCCGTCATTGGCTCCGTCATCGCCACCACCCCTGCTGCCGCCCCTGCTGCCGATGACGGAGGAGACGAGGTCCCGGTAACTGGCTTCCAGGGCCCAGGCCTTGCCCTCTGGGACCAGGTCGTGTTTGTTCAGGGCCACATGCACGGGCACCCGGCAGTTGCGCAGCAGCTCCACGATGAAACCATCGCCGCGGCCGGCCAGTTCGCTGCCATCAACGAGCAGCACCACCACATCCACCTCGCCGATGGCCCCCCTGGCGCTCTGCACCAGCCGTTCGCCCAGCAGGTGATGGGGTTTGTGGATGCCTGGGGTGTCAACAAACACCAGCTGGGCCGTGGGCGTGGTCAGGATCCCGCGCAAGCGATTGCGGGTGGTTTGGGCCACGGGCGAGGTGATCGCTACTTTTTCGCCTACCAGGTGGTTGAGCAGGGTCGATTTGCCCACGTTGGGGCGCCCGATCAGGGCGACAAAGCCCGAGCGGAAACCCGGCGGGCTCGTGCCAAGACTGTCCAGGCTGATCAGCCTGCCCTGGCTGTCCTCGCCTACTGATCCGCCCTTGGGCGCAGCCGCTGGGGCTTGGCCAGGCGACGGTTGTTTTCCGGACTTGGGCTTGGCAGTCTTGGGCTTGGGGGTCTTGGGCTCGTCGCTATGGGGCAACGCCGTGTCGCGGGGTGGCTTCATACCCTCAACACTGACAGTTCCCCGACCCATTGCCATGGCCAGTCCCGGCACCGCGCCGCTTGAGCCCAGCTTTCCCCAGGCCCTAGAGATCGCTACCCAATGGCTGGCCCTCTGGGAGGCGGGCGAACTCAGTGATGAGGTGCTGGCCGATCGGGTGTCTGAACTGGTGTCAAGCCGGGATGGGGCCCGCGGCTTTTTCGTGGTGTCCCTGGCTGGAGACAGCCCCCTGATGGACCGGTTGCCGGACTCGGTGGCGCTGGTGCTACGCGCTGGCGGCGACGGGGTTGTCGACCTGTCGGTCCGCAACCTGGCCATGAGCACGGCCATGGCCGTGCAGCACAGGCGCTCTGGCGATGGGGCCATGCAGGCTGGCTCCGAACGGGTCCAGGCCCGTTCGACTGAGTTGTTGCGGCTGCTGGAGCCTGCCCTGGTGAAGCAGCGCTTGGAGACCCTGCTAGAGGCCACGGCCGGCAGGGGTGAGGACGTGGCCTTCCTCGATCGTTGGGGCTATGACCCCGAGCAACGCATTGCCATAACTGCCGCGTTATTGGCGGTGGCAGAGGCCTAATTGCCATGAAAAAGCGCCCTTTTGATGGGCGCTTGCAGGGACCGGATTGGTTTGAATCGGACCTGGTCCCAGGGGGATCAAGGGCCTAAGCCTTGGCCTCGCTCTGACGTTGAAACCGCAAGCCCACCTAGTTGCGGCGGTTGCCGCCGTTGAGGGCAATGATCAGCCGCAGGATGAAGATGAACAGGTTGATGTAGGTGAGATACATCCCCAGGGCGCCGGCCAGGTACTGGTCGTCGTTATAGGTGCGGGGCATCGTGTAGAAGTCCACGAAGGCGGCGCCCACAAACAGCACCGTGCCGAAGCCGGCGATCATCAGCTCAAAACCGCCGCCGCCAAAGCCGGGCACAAAGATGCCGCCAACCACCTGCACCACCATGGCGATCAGCAGGCCGATGATGCCCAAGCCCACAACGGCGGTGAGCGATTGGCCGACGCTGTCACTCATGCGGCGGCCGACAAAGGAGGCGATCACAAAGGTGATGCCAGTGGCAAAGGCCGCCGTTCCGATGGCGCCAATGCCGGCCGTGCCGATCGCCATGGCGACGATGCCACTCAGGGTGAAGCCGGTGAGCAGGCTGTAGGCGGTCAGCAGGGGCAGGGCCGTGCTGTTGTTGCCCTTCATCGCCACGTTTTGGGCGACAAAGAAAAGAATGAAGTTGCCGATCAGGGCCACCCAAAAGAGCGGCATGAACAGGGTGGGGCTGCTGGCCATCAGGGTCAGGCCCCCGATGACGCCGCCGGCCGTGAGCACCATGCCGCCGCCCACATAGGGCAGGGCCTTGTTCACCACATTCGGTCCCACCAGGGCGCTGGATTGGGCCTCGCGGATGGCCTGCTGGAAATTGCTGCTTGCGGGCATGGTCCTCAGGTGGGACGAACTCCCCCCATCCTGCCAGTGCTGGCCGGGGTTTGCCTGTTCAGGCGCGGCCCGGCAGGTGTGGATCACCCCCTAGGGCTGGCTCCGGGATGCGGGGCCAGCCCTAGGGGTGAGGGGCCAGGAATGGATACCCTTCTGTTTGAGTTCCGCGGCTGGAGTCACCCAGGGGGCAGCTCATTGCGGCTCAGTGGGTGCTGGAGGCGCTGGTGCTGTCCCGCAGGGCGTAGGCCTGCACCAGTCGTTGCACCAAAGGATGGCGCACCACATCGGCAGCAGTGAGCCGGCAGATCGCCACCCCTTCCACGCCCTCGAGCACCTGGGCAGCCTCAATCAGGCCACTGCGCTGATGGGCGGGCAGGTCGATCTGGCTGGGGTCGCCGGTGACGACCATGCGGGAGTTCTCCCCCAGGCGGGTAAGCACCATGCGCATCTGGGTGGGGGTGGTGTTTTGGGCCTCATCGAGGATCACAAAGGCATCGCTCAAGGTGCGGCCGCGCATGTAGGCCAGGGGCGCCACCTCGATCACGTTGCGATCCAGCAAATTGGCGGTGCGCTCCTGGCCCAGCAGGGCGTGCAGGGCGTCGTAGAGGGGACGCAGGTACGGATCCACTTTTTGCTGCAGGTCTCCCGGCAGAAATCCGAGCCGTTCGCCCGCTTCCACCGCCGGACGGGTGAGGATCAAGCGTTCAACCTTGCGCTCCTGCAGCATCTTGACGGCCTGCACAGCCGCCAAAAACGTCTTGCCGCTGCCGGCGGGACCTAGGGCCAGGGTGAGGTCGTGGTTTTCGATCGCCTCGACGTAGGCCTGTTGTTTGGGGGTGCGGGGCCTCAGCAGGCGGCCGCCCTGGCTGCGGACCAAGACCTGCTTGGCCAATTGCTGCTGGGCCGCAGCCTGGCCGGTGTCTAGGGCGGCAAGCACCGTTTGCAGATCGCCGCTGGACACGGCTTGGCCCTCCTGCCAGAGGGGGCGAAGCAACTCAACAACGCCGGCGGCCCGCTCGAGCTGGGGAGGCAGCCCCCGCAGCGACAAGGCAAGGCCCCGCATCACGACCGAAGCGCCCGTGAGGGCTTCGAGGCGATGCAAGTTAATTTCGGCCTCCCCAGCCAGGGCTAGGGCGGCACTCTGGTCAGGCAGGTCGATGGTGAAGCTGGTGAGTGCGGGGGCCCCGGCCATGGGGCGGCCCCTCAAGCGTCCGCCGGAGCGTCCTCAGTGGGGGCTGGGGCGGCTTCGGCAGCAGCAGCTTCGGCGGCAGCAGC
>ERZ889217.911-NODE-911-length-16397-cov-35.402521_pt1 | contig 16397 bp, 11 predicted proteins | sample MGYA00521098_ERZ889217 | MGnify/ENA primary metagenome ERZ889217 (study PRJEB32303, sample SAMEA104408613) | aquatic metagenome | biome: Brackish water; feature: Pelagic; material: water | place: Baltic Sea | collected 2014-06-10T22:04:00 | depth 2,362 m ...
GATTGATGGTTATAGGGATTGATTCCAACTAGCAATCGCCCATGGTTTCAACTGTTCTGCCACTGCAGAGCGGCAGGGGCTGAGGTTTTGGGCGCTGATTTGCAATTGATTTCGAGCTGTTTTTTTTAATTCCAGCAGGCGTAAATCCCTATCGGGCCATGCCAAGAGCTGGCGAATTTCTGGATTTTTAGCTGGCTCAATTGCAGCTGTAACGCCGGGACGTTTCCATAGCGGCTCACGAAATCTTGCAGCGGCTGCAGGCACCGCCTGTTGCCACCAGCCACCGGCTGCAGGCATTAAGCCCAACCGCATTCTGTGTAAGCCCCGATCTGCGCTGGGATCAGGCCAGGTGGGCCCCCGCAGCAAAGAAACCCCTAGCCCTGCGGCCGTGCCATTTACCCCTTGGGGACCATCCAGCAGCACAGCTAAACCATGGGCATCAGTTCCTGACGCTAGCCAGCTGATCGCAGCTGCTTCCCATCGGCTTGCTTCTCTTGCATTGGCAGGGGTGCTGGGGCGGTTTTGCACCCCCGCCGAACAATCAGCACTCCAAAAACCAGCCGGCTTTGCCAACGGCAACTCCAGCCGCAACAGTTCATGTTGTTGCTGCCATTGGCTTTGCAGGCATAGTTCCAGCACTTCGCTGCCCGCCTGCAGCCTCAGCAGCAGCTGAATTGGGCTTTGGCCGCAATTGCCGCGCCAACGCCACTGGCTGCTGAGTGGTCCGGCTTCGATTAATTCTGGGCCGCTACTCCAGCTAAACGGCAGTGGTTTTTCTCGATAATCAGCCGCTAAATCCCAGGCATCCCAAAATTCACCGCGATCGCTGTAGCGGCGCCATTGCAATGGCTCTTTTAGTAGCGCTGGCCCCCAGGCGCCCCCTTGATAGCCCTGCAGCTGTTCCACCCCTTGGGGCCCCAGCAGCACTTTTACGCAGCTGTTTTGCAAAACCCAGCGCCCTTCCCCCAACTCCTCCACGCACACCGGCTGTTGAACTGCGAATGCCTTTGGCCCTTGGGGTTTTTGCACCAGTTGTTGCAGTTCCACCCCAGCAGCAAATGGCAGTTGCAACCAGCAACCACCAGCTTTTGCTGCCTGGCTTAGCAGGGGCCCCTGGGGCCCCCACCAGCTGTAGCCGGCCTTTGGCTTAGGCATTTTTAAAACCCGATTACCAGCTTTTGCTGGCAGTAGTTGCCCCACCCACCATTGCTGTGCAAAGCCCGCACCTAATGCCACCAAACGGCCTAGGGCCTGATCGCGTCTTTGGCGGCTAGCGCGGCGCGCGCTGCACCATTGCCTTTCCGCCTGTTCAAATACCGCCGGAATTGAGGTGCCGGGCAAAATGTCGTGAAATTGTTGAAACAGCAAACAGCGCCATTCCTTTTGGCCGGCAGTGTTAGTTGGTTCAGTGTGAATTGGTTCAGTTTCAATTGGTTCATTAGCAGGATTGCTTGCTGGAGCGAGCGCTTCTGCTACATCTGCTTCCCGCAGTAGGCGTTCAAGGCTGCGGTTGTGTCTTTTTTGATCCGGGCGGCTGGTGGCACAGGCGCGGTGTAATTCCAGATAAAGCTCATCTCGCCACACCGGCAGTTGCGAAGCCAGCGGTTCAAGTTTTGCCAGATAGCTGCGCATAGTGCCGAATTGATGCTCCGCCGCCAGCGGTTGGCCTTGCCATAGGGCCAGTTGATCCAGCATTTCCCGGCTGGGGCCGCCGCCATGATCGCCCACCCCAGGCAGCCATAAGGCTTCAGCTACCCCAGTGGCTTTCTGCCATTCACGGCTGTAGTTGGCCATAGTTAATGGATCAGCGTCGCTGCCGATCGCTGCACTCATCAAGGTCAATACGCTGCTGCCGCTTGGATGTTGCCAGCGAAATAAGCGATGGGGGAAAGGGTTAGTGGCATTCCAAAACAACTTATGGGTAAGGAACCAACGCACCCCGGTGGCAGCACATACAGCAGGTAAGCCAGCGCTAAAGCCAAAGCTGTCTGGCAACCAGGCCAGGTTGTGCTCCCATTCGGGAAAGGTTTTGCGGCTATAGGCCTGGCCTTCACTGAACTGCCGCAGCAAGGAGCTCGATCCCAGCAAGGTGCAATCGCTTTCCACCCAGGGGCCATTGAGCGGTTCCCAGCGGCCTGCCTGCATCAACTCCCTGATCTGGCAAAACAACAGAGGCCGGTGCAGCTCTAACCAGTGATACAAAGCTGGGGTGGAATGGCCAAAACAAAGCTGTGGATGGCTTTTCATTAAGCCCAGCACCGATTCAAATGTGCGCACTGCCGCCTGCCAGGTGTCTGCCACCGGCCATAACCAGGCCAAATCGAGATGGGCATGGCTTAGTAGTTGCAGCGCTGCTGGTTTTGGCAGCTGGGCTAGTTGCTGTTGCAGCAACGCTTGATTAAAACTGCATGGTTTTTGCGCTAATGCGGCCTCTAAATCTTGGCGTTGCTGCGGCGAAAGGATTTGTTCTAGGTGGCTTAAATCCTGTTGCAGCAGGCGTAGTTGGCTAAGCAGCAGCAGGCCGCTGCCATCGGCGGGGCTATCGGGTTCCCGCTCCAGCCGCGCCAGGATTAGCCCCCCCTCATCGTGGCTGGGGCTGCGTAATTCCAATTCCAAGTTGAGCGGCGCCCCTTGCCAAAAACGTTGCGGCAGTAGCCAGCGGCAGCCGCTATCGAACAGATCCCCCTGCACCACGGTTTCGCCATCCACCCGCAAAGCCGCAGCTTCTGCCCACCAGCGCAGCGCTAAACGCACTTGCCCTTGGGGTTTTTCCTCAAGCCAGGCCGGCGGACAGCGCAAGCAATATTGCAATTTCAAAAGTTGGCCGCCCCTGGGCCAAATCACCAATCCACGCGCCTCCCAATCAGCGCGATGCTTTTGCCCCCAAGGGTGATGCTGGCCTGGGCTGCCATCTTCCCGGCGCCAAAAGGGCTGTAGATCCAACTCCCTCAAGGGGGCAAACGTTTCAATCCACCCCTGAACTAACGCTTCTAGGCCTTTTTCCATCCGCAGCTGCCCGTATGGCCCATAGGATGACTCAGCCGCTTCGGGTGCGGCACCAATCCCCGTCCTTTCCGGCTGGACCATGCTCGCCCTCAAAATTTCTGTTTATTCGGTTGTTTTCTTCTTTATCGGCATCTTTGTGTTTGGTTTTCTGGCTAGCGATCCCAGCCGGACACCCAGCAGAAAGGACCTAGAAGAGTGAATTGGCCAGCTTGGCGTGGCAAGATCGCCACTCCTGAAGTTATCCAGGATTGAGGCAGCGTTTAACCGCCCACAACCTGGTGCCCGCAGCCGTAGCAATGCTGCTAAGCGTTGGCAACGCTTCGATTTCGCACGCTCAGGAAGCAGCTCCCCCCCAGCCTGCGCCTCAAGCAGCGCTCCAAAAGCAACTAGCTCCCCTTGAGCTGGAGCTCAAGGCTGATCAGCAGGGTTACGACGCACAATTGCAGCGATTTGTAGCCACCGGCAATGTGGTGGCATTGCTTGCAGGCGGCAGGCTTCAGGCTGATCGCCTCGAATACGACACCAACAGCCGGGTGCTATGGGCCCGTGGATCTGTAATTTTTCAACGCGGTAATCAATACATTCAAGCCAGCGAGATTCGCTACAACCTGCTTCAGGGGGAAGGGGAACTAGAAAATGTTTATGGGGTGATTGATCTACTTACAAATCAATTAGATCTCGATCCCGATGGCCCCCTGCAAGGCAGCCCAGAAGCAGTGGCAGCGGAATTAAAACAAAGGCGTGAATTACAGCTAAATCCCCCTAAGCCTGGGGTTCAGGTGTCGCCTGTAAGTGTGGCGCCACTTCCAGCGCCGGAGGCGCTTTCATGCCCCCCAAATCTGCCACCGCTTGTGAGTAGGCATCCATTCCCATGGGCGATTACCGCTTGGGGCGGCCAGATGACCGATGCCACCTTTGGCGAAACTTTTACAGTGAGCGGTAGCCCAAGGCCTGAATACTTAGGGGGGATTGGTTTTAATCGCAAGCTGCTTGATGCCGATCCAATTGATCTTGAACTAGACGGCAATTTGTTTTTTCATACAGGCGATAGCAGCAACTACCTGCGCTATCGAAAAGGGGTGTCAGAAAATCAAAGAGATTTTGCCTTTATTAATAATCAACAATTTTGGGAGGTAACTTTTGGTATTGGTTTGCGCTGGTGGATTCAGCCTTGGCTAAGCCTTGGTGTGGTGGAAGGGGTGAGTTTTAACTCCACCCTTAGTAATTACGAAAAAGTTTCCTGGCTTAATTCATCGCAATTTCTCAATTATCTAGCGGTGGAATTAGGTGTTGAGCTAAACCCGCAATGGTCGATTGTGGGGCGTATTCACCACCGTTCTGGTGCCTACGGCACCTATGGCGGTGTGTATGAAGGTAGTAATGGTTATTTATTGGGGGCCCGCTACCGCTTTGGTTCCCCCACAGTGAAACGAGCTCAGCTGGAAAATCCACCCCCTTTGGGTTGCCCTGATCCCGATCGCGCCAGCCGCCAACCGCTGTTGCCCCTGGATGAACTGCTGGAGGCGGTGGCATTTGATGGCCCCAGTGCCCAGGCTGCACCGGCGCCAATTCCAGAGCGGCAAGCATCCAAATTGAACCCAGCTCAACAGTTAGCCCAAAGGCGCGCAGCAATTGTCGAATTAGATCAAAGGGTGCTGGATGTGCAGCCCCGTCTTGGCCTCACTGTTGATCGCAGTTTTGGCAAAAATGAGCTGAGTTCAATCACTGGCACTGAAACCGCCTACGGCCAGGCCACACCGGCCCAATTGCAACAAATTCAAAATAAAAAAAACCAAAAATTAATTAGCGGCTCTGTTACCCATTGGCGTTTTCAAGCTCCCCAGGTGCGGCTCACCCCTGAAGGTTGGACGGCCCCCAGGGCAAGCTTCAGCAACGATCCCTTCACCCCAGCTCAGGTGTGGGTGGATATGGAAATGGTGAAATCAAAACAGGAACTTGATGGAACCACGGTGATTGAATCAGCTCGTAATCGTTTGCTGCTGGAAAATAAAATTCCAGTGCCTTTACCCACAACTTTTAAGATCAAGCCAACCCAAGAGCAAGAGGTTGAAAATCGCTGGTCGCTAAAAAACGATAATCTTGATCGCGATGGCCTATTTGTTGAATATGCCCTGCCTGAAGTGCGCCTCGGTTCAGCCACGGTATTTTCCTTAAAGCCACAATTCATGCTTCAGCGGGCTTTTGAGGGCACCACTAACTCCTATCCGGCCCCAAGCGCTTCTGCAGGATCAGGCACCGTTAGCCAATCCAACACCGTGGGCGATTTATTTGGCGCTCTCGCTTTGCTTGAAGGTTCCTTTGGCAATGGAAGATTTTATGCGCGGGCAGATGTATCAAGTTTTTCTGATCAAAATCTAAGTAATGCCACAAGGGTGGTGGCTGAAATTTTAGAGCCGCTTAAATTGCCATTTTTAGGCACACCGCTCGCCCGTTTATTTGGCGCCTATCGCTTCCGCACCTGGAATGGTTCCCTTGGCGAGCAGGATATCTACTCTGCCTATGGCGTTTCCTTAGAAAAACAAGCATCTCTGCCCACTCTTGGTAAGTTGCAAAGTTCATATTTTTGGCGGGCGGGCGTTGGTAATTACCAGAGCAATGATTTTGTATCTGGTAATAATGAGAGTAATAATTTTGCTGATCTATGGCGCGCTAATTTTTATGGCGCAATTCGCGCTAATTTACCAATTTGGAGTGGTAAAGCCCTGCCGCTTAGTTCAGAGGGTGCCTACCGCTATTCCGGTGTTGCAATAATACCTGGGCTTTCATTTAATTTCGTACCTTTTTTGAATTTATCTGCCTATGGCGGCGGACAAAGCCAAAATCTAGTGGGGATTTCTGGTGGGCCTGTAATTACATTGGGCCATTTTAATCGGCCGATGTTTGATTACACCCGCCTTTCCTTATTTGGTAGTTTAGCTGCGAAATCAGGCGATAGCCCTTTTGCTTTTGATCGTTATGTTGATACAGCTACTTTAGGTGCTGGCTTAACCCAACAATTAGTTGGCCCATTGGTGTTAGATGGTGCCGTAAGTTATAACGTAGCTGGAGGCTCTGGCTATTACGGTGATGTGACTAATTCCTATGTTGAATTGCGCTGGCAACGCCGCGCCTATGAGGTGGGTTTTTATTACAGCCCTTACACAGGGATCGGTGGTATCAAGTTTAAATTAAACGATTTTGGTTTCCGCGGCCCCGGCTTACCTTTTGTGCCCTATGAACCATCAACAGGAGTTGTATTAGGCCCATAAATTATTTAGATAAGGCAGGGCAGCTGCAGTTTTATTCAGAGCCTCGTTATTAGCAATAAGTTGTGCGGTGCCATCCCAGCGGCCGCTTAAGAACATTTGTTGGATGCCTTTTTCCAGCTCGATAGCCCAGCTGCAGCCCTCGCTACTGATGCTGCTGGAGGCAAGATCCAGCACAAAATTTGGATTTGTTGCTTCGTTTGCCAATGCCTGTAGTTCCAGAATCAGCGCTTGCTCTACCTGCACGCAGGGAATACCAAGCGCTAAACAATTGCCAAAAAAGATCTCAGCAAAACTTTCAGCTAGCACCGCCCTAATACCCCAACGCATTAATGCCTGGGGTGCATGTTCACGGCTTGAGCCGCAGCCAAAATTTTGGTTTGTGAATAAGAATTTTGCTCCTTGCTTTTCAGGTTGATCAAAAGGATGAAACCCAGCTGCGCCTTTATTTAATTCCTTGCGATCATCGGCAAATACCTGGGCGCCAAGCCCATCAAAACTCACACATTTAAGGAATCGAGCTGGGATTATTCGATCTGTATCGATGTCGTTGCCGCTCAGCACCACAGCCTTGCCGCTGATCTTTGTTATCGCACCGCTGGGGAAAATGTTATCCATGCTTTTGGTTGGAATTTTTTTACTATTAATTGGGGTTGTTTAACAGTTTGCGTACATCGCTTACGCAGCCAGTGATAGCGGCGGCGGCCACCATCGCAGGGCTCATCAGCAGGGTGCGGCCGGTGGCAGAACCCTGGCGACCTTTGAAATTACGGTTGCTAGAGCTGGCGCTGATCTCTCTACCTTCCAATCGATCTGGGTTCATTGCAAGGCACATCGAGCAGCCCGGTTCGCGCCATTCAAAACCGGCGGCGCGAAATAGCTGATCCAGGCCTTCTGCTTCCGCTTCCTTTGCCACCTGTTCCGATCCAGGCACCACAAAAGCTTTTATGCCAGCTGCCACCTTGCCTCCTTTTGCTACTGCCGCGGCTGCCCTTAGATCGCTAATCCGTCCGTTTGTGCAGCTGCCGATAAAGCACACATCCACGGCTACACCAGCAATCGCACTACCTGGTTTTAGATCCATATAGCGATAGGCCTCTTCCGCGAGGGGTCTTTCGGCTCTAGCAATTTGATCCAATTGCGGAATCATTTCATCTACGCCAATTCCCTGCCCCGGTGTGATCCCCCAGGTAACAGTGGGGGCAATTCTGCTGGCATCAATTAACACCTCATCATCAAAAACAGCATCGCTGCTTGAGGCAAGTGCGCTCCACCAGGCCACTGCCTTGCCCCAGGCTTCCCCTTTAGGGGCATATTCCCGGTTTTTTAGGTAACTAAATGTGGTGGCATCTGGATTCACATAGCCACATCTAGCGCCGCCTTCGATCGCCATATTGCAGATCGTCATGCGTTCCTCCATGCAGAGGGCCGCAATCGCAGGACCTGCAAATTCATGGGCGTAGCCCACGCCTTTTTGCACACCCATTTGGCGAATGATGTGCAGCACAAGATCTTTGGCGTAAACCCCCGGTTGCAATGCGCCATCAACCCAAATCCGCCGCACTTTTAATTTCGCCATCGCCAAGCTTTGGCAAGCCAGCACATCGCGCACCTGGCTGGTGCCAATTCCAAAAGCAATCGCTCCAAAGGCGCCATGGGTTGAGGTGTGGGAATCGCCGCAAGCCACCGTCATCCCCGGTTGAGTGAGCCCAAGCTCCGGGGCAATCACATGCACGATCCCTTGGCGACCACTGCCTAAACCATGCAAGGTGATGCCGTTTTCGCTGCAGTTTCGCTCCAAGGTGGCAAGCATCGCTTCCGCTAACGGATCGCTAAAAGGCCTTGCTTGGGAGCTGGTGGGCACGATGTGATCCACGGTTGCCACCGTGAGTTCCGGATGGCGCACCCCAAGCCCCAGTTCGCGAATGGCTGCAAATGCCTGCGGACTCGTTACTTCATGAATCAGATGTAAACCGATAAATAGCTGGGTGGCGCCATCGGCTAATTCAGCTACCCGATGCAATTGCCAAACTTTGTCGTAGAGGGTGCCAGCGCTCAAAATTTTTATTTCGCTATTTAAATAGCCTAAAACTGTGGCTTACAAAGCCAAACGCAGTTGATCAAGGGCATCGCCAACACTTAAGCCGCGGATCCATTCGCGGCCGCGGCTGGCGCCGTATTGGCGCATAAAGCTAAAACTCAAGCTGGGCCCGCTAACGGCAAAATAAACCAAGCCCACCGGTTTTTCGGCGCTGCCGCCGCCGGGCCCAGCGATACCTGTAACTGCTACAGCCCAATCGGCGCCGGTGCAACGCCTTGCCCCCTCGGCCATCGCTAATGCCACCGCTTCGCTTACGGCGCCATGGCTGGCCAAGGTGTCAGCCGGCACCCCAAGCAAAGCCTGTTTAATCTGATTGGCATAGGCGATAACCCCACCGATAAATACATCAGAGGCTCCAGGCACTGCTCCAAGTGCAGCCCCAACTCCACCAGCGGTGCAACTTTCAGCCACTGCCAAGGTTTCTCCCCTTTGCCTTAAAGCAGCAAGCACCACAGAAGCAAGGCTGTCGCTATCGGCGCCAAAACAATTACTACCGCCGATTGCCCGCAATTCTTTTTCCACCGGTGCAATCAAGCCATCGGCGCTCTCCGCGTTATCGGCCCAGGCCGTGATCCGTAATTTCACCTCACCACGGCCTGCATAGGGGGCAACAGTTGGGTTTTGTAGTTCTAAAAATGGTGCCACCTGTTCCGCCAGGCTGGATTCAGCAACACCCCAGAAACGCAACAGGCGGCTGCGAAAGATGCCACTTGTGAGCCCTTGCTGTTGCAGCCAGGGCACCGCCGTTTGCTCCCACATCGCCTGCATTTCAGCTGGCACTCCCGGAAAAGTGAGCAATGAAAAATTGGCCACCGGCGACCAGATCATCCCGGGCGCAGTGCCCAGTGGATTGCAGAGAACTGTGGCTCCCAACGGCAGGAGCGCCTGCTTGCAATTGCTAGGTGCCATGGGCCGGCCCCTGGCGGTTAATTTTGCTTTGATATCTGCAAGCACCTCACTGCGTTCCTCTAAGGGGGCACCAAATGCTGCAGCGAGGGTTTCAGTGGTGAGATCGTCTGGGGTGGGGCCAAGCCCGCCGGTACAAATCAATACCCGACAACGCTTGGAAGCCTCCAACACCACTTCCATTAAGCGCTCCCGGTTATCTCCCACAACGGTTTGGCGAAAATGGGGAATTCCAAGCCGCGCTAATTCTTCCGCTAGCCAGCGGGCATTGCCATTAACAATGTTGCCAAGCAACAGCTCTGTACCAATACAAAGCACTTCGATCTGGCTTTTCTTGTTGTTATTCACCTTGATCTAAGGGTTCATCCCTTTGGCTGCGATGGCTGCGCACCACTACCCAAATCAGCACCCCTGTTGCTAACGCTAACCAGAGAAAACGCAGTTCAGCATTAGCTGCCACCATCGCTAAAGCAACAAACCATTGGGTAAAGGCATAGATCAACACCACGGTGCGGCGATGGCTAAATCCAGCCCGCAGTAAACGGTGATGCAGATGGCGACGATCGGGATAAAAGGGAGATCTGCCTGAGCTAACGCGGCCCATGATCACCGCAGACATATCGGCTAAAGGTAAAGACAAAATCAATAAAGGCAGCAACAAACTCACGGTTGTTAGCTCCTTAGCGGGGCCCACCAAACTGATGGCCGCCAAGCTGAAGCCAAGGAAATAGGAACCGCCATCGCCCATAAAAATCCGGGCGGGATTGAAATTATCGCGTAGGAAACCCAAGCAAGCCCCTGCTAGTGCAGCAGCAAGAAGGCCAGCTCCCGTTTGATGCAAGCTAAAACTCACAGATAACAAACCAACTGCAGCAATACCGCTTACCCCGGCGGCAAGGCCATCAAGGCCATCAAGCCAATTGATTGCATTAGTGATCCCCACCAACCAGATCACCGTGATAATTGCGCTTAGCCAATCCGGCAGGCTGAGGCTCAAGGTGCTGTCGAACGGCAGGGTGATTGAGCCGATCTTTACCCCTTGGCTCCACACCACAGTTGCCACCGCGATTTGCAGGCCAAGCCTCGGAAGGGGCGGTAATTGAAATAAGTCGTCGCTGAGGCCAACTGCAAAAAAGGCAACTCCTCCGATCAGGGTGCTCCAGATCAATTGATCGCGGCTGGCGGGCAAATTGCCAAATCCCCCCAGCAGCCAGGTAATTAAAAGAGCAAGGCAAAAGCCCAGCACGATGCCGATCCCACCAAGACGCACCATTGGTTCAAGGTGCTGTTTACGGGGATCAGGATGATCGATTAAGCCCCATTGCAAGCCAAGCTGCCGCACCATCGGCACGATGGCAGCGGTAAAAAGACCGGCACCCACCAAGGTGGCGATCGCAGGGATCAGGGGGCTGGAATCCACAGGAGGCCAAGGCCTACAACAGCAGCCTAACCGCGGCTGCCATAAAGGGGAAATTGCTTGCAAAGGGCAGCTACTCGATCGCGGCAGCGCTGCTCGATTTCGACGCTTTCAGGATTTGTTAAGCGATCAGCAATCACATCTGCCACTTCACTGAAGGCAGCGGCTGTAAAACCTCTGCTGGTGAGCGCTGCACTACCAAGGCGCAGGCCGCTGGTAACAAATGGTGATTCCGGATCAAATGGCACGGTGTTTTTATTAGCGGTGATGTTTACTTCGCTCACCAAAAGATCGGCCACTTTGCCGGTGATACCGATCGAACGCAGATCCAACAGCACGATGTGGTTATCGGTGCCGCCACTCACTACTGCAATGCCGCGGGCCTGCAATCTTTCAGCCAAGGCTTTGGCGTTAATGATCACCTGCTGGCAATAACTCTTAAAACCTGGTTGCAGCGCTTCGCCAAAAGCCACTGCTTTTGCTGCAATCACATGCTCGAGGGGTCCCCCTTGGTTGCCGGGGAATACCGCTTTATCAAATTGTTTGCCGAAAGCAGCATCTGAGCAAAGGATCAAGCCGCCCCGCGGACCCCGCAGTGTTTTATGGGTGGTGGTGGTAACCACATGGCAGTGGGGCACAGGGCTGGGATGAAGACCCGCGGCCACTAAGCCAGCAATGTGGGCCATATCCGCCAGCAGATATGCACCCACTTCATCGGCAATCGCGCGGAAACCAGCAAAATCGATCGTGCGCGGATAAGCGGAATAGCCGCAAATGATCAGCTTGGGCCGTTCAGCTAGAGCTTGCTTGCGAATTTCTTCAAGGTTTAACTGCTGGCTACCTGGATCAACGCCGTAATGCACCGCCTTAAACCACTTGCCACTCACATTTACCGGTGAGCCATGGGTGAGGTGTCCGCCATGGGACAGATCCATCCCCATGATCTTGTCGCCGGGTTGAAGCAAGGCAAGAAATACAGCGAAATTGGCTTGGGCACCGCTATGGGGCTGCACATTGGCCCAAGCAGCACCAAAAAGTTGTTTAGCCCGCTCTATCGCTAATTCTTCAATTGCATCAACGTGTTCACAGCCCCCGTAATAACGCTTATGGGGTAAACCCTCGGCATATTTATTTGTTAAAACCGAACCTTGGGCTGCCATCACCGCAGGGGAGGTGAAATTTTCGCTGGCGATCAGCTCCAGGTGGGTTTGCTGGCGTTCAAGTTCTTTATTAATTAGCGCTGCCACCTGGGGATCAGCCTCCAGCAATGCATCTGGGGCGGTCATGGTGAGTTGTGATACGGCTGTTTGTGATAGTGCTGTTTGTGTCAAGGAGATGGGCCTATAGGGCGAAACATTGCAGTAATCGTAGAAACCTGAAGCCAAAAAAAACCGCCCTTTCAGGCGGTAACCCCGAGGGGTGAATAAAACGCGCCTGGAGAGATTCGAACTCCCGACCCTCTGATCCGTAGTCAGATGCTCTAATCCGCTGAGCTACAAGCGCTTGAACGTTCCATTCTGCTCAGCAGCAGCGGGGTTTCGTCAAGTACCCATCGGTTTGGTTCAGAATAAAATTTGCATCACAATTACCTTGCCCCTTGTTGCTACCAGGCCCCCAGACCCGCAAGACCCCGAATATCAGCAGCTGGAGCGCTGGGTCAATTTTGGCGTTCATGGGGCCCTGTTCTCTTTTGTGAATAGCGGTTTATGGCTGTGGCATGGCCTTCGCCCCGGTTCGTTGCAGCCTTTGCCACAGCTGAGCTTGGTGTGGCTAGTGCTGTTGCTGTTGCATCTAGTTTGGTGCTACAAAAAATCAGCAAAACCTGCATGAGCCTCACTGCTGCTCAGCTGAGAGATCTCAGCGGGGCTATTGCCGATCGCATCTATATCCAAATTGCCGGTTGGCATTTGTATTTGGGTGATGCCAAGTTGGCCCAGCCCCTTGCGGAAGAGTTGGCTGGCTTTCTCAATCAAGGGGCAGCAGCAGCGGTGCGCTCAGCTTTGGAGCGATTACAGGTGCCCGTAGGCGGAGGCAGCAGCCGTTTTCCCCTTGCTCGTTTGATCCCCCCTGGTCAATTAATGGATCTAGAGGAAATCCTTGAGCCCTTCTGCAGCGATACTGGGAAAACGCCGCTGGCGACGGATGCTTGTAATTGAAGTAACGAACGCCCGTGAGGTGATGCGTAAAAGGGTGGGCAAATTGGGGGAAAGGCTGTTGGGCACTGTTGTGGATGCCGAAGCCCAGGTGGAGAAAGCTTTACTGCAAGAGCTGGAAACCGCTTTTCGCGAATTTGGCATCCAAGCCCGCATTTACTCCGTTGAAGGTTTGCAGATGATTGGCCGCAGCCATCTGGAATTGCCAATTTCGGTGCGGGATCAACGCACTGTTGACTAGTTAGTTTTTTAAGAAAGGTAATTTCGCCCCCAGGGTGCGGCCTAATTCCCGCGCTTCTGGCACGCCAAGCCCCCCCGCGATTAAGCCATAGCTAAGGGCTCCGCTGCCACCGCAAATAAGCACCTGCAGCAATTTGCCAATTAGATGGGGCGGCCAGGCAATCGCAGTGGCAAGTGCCCAGGCCAGTAAGCCACCCACCAAGGCGGCAAAAGTTAAAAGGCCTGTGTCTTTCGCCCAGGCGCCGATCGGCAGGGCACCTAGTTTTTTTCTTAATGCGATCAATAGGGCTAGGCAACTCACCACATTCACGCCAACTGTTGCCAGCACTAGCCCCGGCGCTTGGAAATTCAACTGTGGCAGCAGTAAACCATCAGGGGTGGGGCAACCCACCAGCAGCCAATCCAACCCTGCATTAAGGCCAATCCCCGCCATCGAAATGCGAAAGGGGGTGTTGCCATCGCCGAGGGCATAAAAAACCCGCACCAACACATCACGGCTGAGGTAGGCAGGCATCCCCACCCCGTAAGCCATCAAAATCCCCACCACCAAGCTGGCGGCATTGGCATTAAACGCGCCCCGCTCATACACCAAAGCAACGATTGGTCCGGCAAGGGCCACCATTAAGGCCCCCAATGGCAACATGCTGGCGTTGCTGAGCATTACCCCTTGGCGAATGCGTTGCAGCAGTTGGCCCCGATCTTCTGGCGCGGTGAGCCGGGCAAATACCGGCAGCAATGGCACCAGCAGCATGTTGGAAAGAATTCCTAAAGGGGTTTGCACAAGCAAGCCTGCATAGCCCAGGCCTGCTGCCGCGCCACTGATGCCGCTAGCAAAAAAGAGATCTACATACACGTTTATTTGCAACATCCCAGAAGAGAGGGTTGCAGGCCCCATCACCTGCAGCACTTCCTTTACCCCCGGTTGCTTCCAGTTGAAACTGAGCCGCAATTGGCCCAACCCCTGGCGCGCCAGCGCTGGCAGCTGGATCAACCATTGCAGGATTGCTCCCCCCAAGGTGCTTATGGCTAACACCGCTCCACCGGCTAGGGCCCATGGGGCGGTGCCGATGGCAGGGCCTGCTTGGAACCACAACAGCCCTAAGCCCAGTAGCACCGCCAGGCTGGAAAGCAGGGGGCTGATGGCCGGCAACCAATATTCATCGGCGGCATTCAAGGCGCCAAAACCCAGGCCGATTAAGCCGGCAAACAATGCCATGGGTGCCATCAGCCGCAATTGCAAAGCGGCGAGATCGTGCAGTTCTTGATCCAACCCAGGCCCCACCAGGGTGATCAAGGGATCAGCCAGCAGCACCAATAAAACAGTGGCCCCCAGCAACCCCAAACCCACCAAGGTGTTGATTGCAGCCAGCAAGCGAGCACTTTCAGCCCGTTCTTGCTTTGCCATCACGCTCACTACAGCGCTATGGAATGGACCGTTAATGCCGCCTAGCAGTATTAATAAAAAACCCGGTAATACATAGGCGTAGTTGAAGGCGTCGTAGGCGGCCCCCACTCCAAAAGCAGCCGCGATCGCCTGTTGGCGCACAAGCCCCGCCACCTTGCTGAGGGCAGTGGCAACTGCCACAACAAGGGCGATCTGCCGCAAATTTTTGGCAGGAGTAGCAATTTCAGCCATAAGGCATTTATTGAACTGAACCGATAGGGCTGATTGTGGTGGACCATGGCCTTACCGCTGGCCTGGCGCAATGGCTGCTGTTGATGTGTTGAAGTTTGAACCCCTTTTGGAAGGGGTATTGCTCAAACGCTGGAAGCGTTTTCTTTGCGAGGTGCAACTTGCTGATGGCGAGGTGGTAACTGCCCATTGCGCTAATACAGGCCCCATGACTGGGGTGTTGCTGCCGGGGGGGAAAGTGCGGATACGCCACGATCCATCCCCCAAGCGAAAGCTGGCCTACACCTGGGAGCAGGCGCAAGTGCCAGCAGCTGGAGGCGGAAATTGTTGGGTAGGGGTTAATACAGCTCTGCCGAATCGTCTCTTGCGGGCAACAATTGAGGCGGGTTTACTCGAGCCCTGGTTAGGCCCAATTGGCTCGATTCGCGCTGAGGTGGCCTATGGCCTCAATCGGCGTAGCCGGATTGATTTGTTGCTTACTCCTGCTCCAGAAGCGGTTGATCCCCGGCCGATTTATGTGGAGGTAAAAAACACCACTTGGAGTGATGGGGAACTGGCTTTATTTCCAGACACTGTTACAGAAAGAGGCCAAAAACACCTTGAGGAATTAATGGGGGTGCTGCCCGATGCAAGGGGGGTATTAATTCCATGCTTAAGCCGTGAAGATGTGCTGCGGTTTGCCCCTGGCGACAGCGCAGATCCCCGTTATGGCCAATTGTTTCGCCAAGCTCTGGCGGCGGGAGTGGAGATGCTGCCTTGCCGGTTTGGTTTCAGTGATAATGCAGTGCAATGGCTGGGCACTGCATCGCTCCAGCAGTAACTAAAAGTTGTTTGCAAATCTGATGACGCTGCCCTTTTTAATTGACTTTGGCTTGATAATAATTGGCATCTTGTTGTTATTTGGTGGCGGCGAATTATTTGTAGCCGGTGCTGTTGCACTTTCATTGCTATTTGGTATTCCGCAAATAGTGATTGGCCTCACGGTGGTGTCTTTGGGTACCAGTGCGCCGGAGCTATTTGTAAGCCTGCTCTCGACGCTTAAAGGCGGCAGCGCAGGTGATGCAATCGCTGTAAGCAATATTGTTGGCTCAAATATTTTTAATGTGATGGTGGTGCTCGGTGCGAGTGCCGCTGTGATGCCACTGCGGGTGAAGAGCCGCTTGGTAAAACGCGATGTTCCCCTTCTCTTTGCTGTTTCTATGGCCACCTGGGGGATGGCCTCTGGGGGGCGAATTACTTGGATCGCAGGCCTCGCATTAGTAGCGGGAACAATTATTAATTTGGTTTGGGAAATTCGTTCCGCCAGGGAGGAGCCTTCAGATGCGGCGGAAGACCTAGGCGCAGAGGCTGGGGGATCGCGAACACCTGTTGCAATAACAAAATTAATTGTGGGTTTGGTGTTATTGGTGATTGGCTCCCAGGTGTTAGTGAAAGGGGCGATTGCTGCAGCCCAAGGCTTGGGAGTTAGTGAAACTGTGATCGGGTTAACGATCGTTTCGGCGGGCACTTCTATGCCAGAACTAGTTACTTCTTTAGTGGCTGCTTATCGCGGTAAGCCAGATCTTGCTATTGGCAATGTGGTGGGTAGCAACCTGCTAAATCAACTTGTAGTTTTGGGCTTATGTGGATTAGCTTCCGGCAGCAGGGGCCTTGGCGTTGATCCGGTGATGATCAA
>ERZ889217.913-NODE-913-length-16382-cov-7.205182_pt1 | contig 16382 bp, 9 predicted proteins | sample MGYA00521098_ERZ889217 | MGnify/ENA primary metagenome ERZ889217 (study PRJEB32303, sample SAMEA104408613) | aquatic metagenome | biome: Brackish water; feature: Pelagic; material: water | place: Baltic Sea | collected 2014-06-10T22:04:00 | depth 2,362 m ...
ATTCGGTCTCGCTAATAAGTATCGTTATTTTGTGTGTTTATGCATGATGATGATGATGAAAATGAATGTGTGAGAGAGCGCAATGTAATATTTTTTTAATTACGCGTCTAACAATTCGTCGTCCTCGTCCGGCAACGGCTGCGCGGCTGCATCCGCCAACTCCTTCTCGTATTGCGCAACTTCTGCCATATCCACCTTGACCTCTGGCGGCGCCAACGCAGGAGATTCAGTAAACACCAACTGCGCGTTACCGGCCAACTTCCTCGCCAAGTACAAAAACGGCTTTTCAAAGTTATAATTCGACTTTGCCGATAACTCGTAATATTGCAAATTCTTCTTGCGGTGAAACGTAATCGTTTTCGCTCTCACTTGTCTGTTCCTCACGTCGACTTTATTCCCGCACAAAACGATCGGGATTTCTTCACATACTCTCGTAATATCTCTGTGCCAAGTCGGGACGTTCTTATACGTCGTCCTCGAAGTAACGTCGAACATGATTATCGCGCATTGCCCGTGAATGTAATACCCGTCTCGTAATCCTCCAAACTTCTCTTGACCTGCCGTGTCCCAGCAATCGAATCTGATCGGACCACAGTTCGTGTTGAAATCTAACGGATGCACGGCGACGCCGACTGTCGGTAAATATTTCTTCTCAAACTCCCCAGTCAAGTGCCTCTTCACGAATGTCGTTTTTCCTTTTTAAGGACAGAGGCGAGAGAAAACGAACCAGAACAATAGAAAGAAGAGGGAAGATGGACACATATGTCAGCTACTAATAATAATAATAATAATCAACGAAGAAGAAGAAGACGATAATCACGAACAAAACAAACAAACAAAAACCACGCCTCTCGCCACGGCGCGCGCATTACTTCACAACTCTCAACCGTGCGAACAAAATCAAAAAGAAAACTTTGAATTCGTAAACACATCAGGTTCCAATTCGATCTCTTTCCAAGGCGAAGAATGATCGGAAAAAAAGAAGGCAGCTCCGAGCGAAAAACAAAGACGCGCGCGCGACCGAACGAACTGTTTCTTACCCGTTCCACCGTCGCCGACTAACACGAGTTTAAACGTAGGCACTCCTTCCGATGACATTATTAATGCGCGTGTGTGTGTGTAATAGAACGCGCTATTCCTAAAAGTGACGAAACCTCTTTTTCTTTCGATTTTGGGGAAACTCGGAAGATTCAAAGAAAGAGAACCATTGACGGCTGTTTGATCTTAAAAACGCCTCGGTGCTGATCGCGCGTTCAAAGTTGACCGATGCAGGTTTAAAGCTTTTAAACGTACGTCCACTGAATATCGCGCGAGGACGATTTGAATCACTCTACGCGCGTGACTAGGAACTATTTTTGATTCCATCGAATTCCTTCTTCGCTAGAAGTTGTTTGTAATTAATTCTTCTACTAATCTCTCTTTATACCCTGTCTCCATTAAGAGCAAATTTTAAGACTAGTTTGTGATGGTGAGAGATTCGCTGAAACATACTTCTAGGTTTTCGCTAGAAGTTGTTCGTCATTAATTCTTCTTAAAACTCATCTGTTGCAGATTAAGGCCTTCGATGCCGTTTTACTTGGACGAACGTTCTTTTGATCAACTTTCATGTATTTAAGCAATGCGTGTTTGACCACGCATCAGAATGCAGAATGAGATAAACCCTAAACCCTAAGTAGGAAATCATATGGCTCACAATTACACGCAAAACAAGATAGTAGAAGATATTCTCTTTATTCCAAAACGTAATAAACATATATCGACACATCTTTAAAGCGTGAGTACAGTAAACGAACACATAGAGAAATATCAAAACATTAATTATATCCTCGTTGTCGTTGTTTCTTAATGAATTTGAGCACGACGCAAACGCGAGCGATGATGCAACAAACGCAGCAACGCTCGACGATGAACAAAAACGATTTGATTATTAGCGCGCTAAGAAAAAAGAGTTTTTCAAAGCTCTCGACGAGGCAAAGGAATGGCGAGATTACGACCATGAAACCGCGGGCATCAGAACAACAACAACAACAACAACAACAAAGAAGAAGTGATGATGATGATGATGATGATGATGATAAAATCTTGGAGCAGATCAAAATGATTAAAGAAGAAAACGAAGCGTTGAAGAAAGATTTACAACAAAAAGTACAGGTGAGGAGGAGGAAGAAAAAGAGTACGACGACGAACGCCGCGACGGAAGCGTTCGCTGGAGAGTTACCGCAAGTTTATGTCGGTGATTCTAAATATAAAGCAGCGGCAGCGGCAGATGAGATCACGGCGACAAAGATGAAGACTACCGAGGGCGTTGCTGCGGCGGCGACGCAGACGATGGATACTGCCGCCTCGTCGAAAACGAACAACGCAACGACAACGACTAAAACTAATACTACTAAAACTACGACTGTTATTAACTCGCTAACGCCTGGATTTGAGATCGATCCAATCGTGAAATCAGAATCACCGAAACGAATTGTTTTTGTAACCTCAGAAGTCGCTCCTTGGTCGAAAACTGGCGGTTTAGCCGACGTATGTGGCTCGTTACCGCAAGCGTTAGTGGCGCGAGGTCATAGAGTGATGGTAATCGCGCCAAGATATTTGAATGGGACAAAAACGGATAAATTATACGAAGGCGCGTTTGATACGTGCGTGAAATCGAAATTAGGATGCTTTCAAGGCTTGCAAGAAGTTGGGTATTTCCATCAAATTAAAAACGGCGTCGATTATGTATTCGTGGATCATCCGTCGTATCAACGCGCGGGAAGTTTGTACTCCGATACGACGAACAAAACATATGGCGATAACCAGTTTAGATATACTTTACTTGCACACGCGGCGTGCGAAGCCCCGTTAGTGTTGCCGTTTGAAAATAATGGGGGAAGATACGGCGACGACGTCGTGTTTGTTGCGAACGATTGGCACGCTGGTTTAGTTCCAACTTTAGTGGCCTCGAAATACCGACCGCATAACGTCTACAACAACGCACGCACGATTTGCGCCATTCATAATATTGCGCACCAAGGTGTGGAACCGAGTCCGACTTTCAGTAATTTGGGCGTCCCGGGTGAATGGTATAGCGCTTTAGAGTATACGTACCCGGAATGGATGCGCGCGCACGAACTCGATGAAGGCAAAGTCGTGAACATTTTGAAAGGCGCCATTGCAACCTGCGACCGCGTTTTAACTGTATCTGAAGGCTATGCTTATGAAATCACGACACCTGAAGGTGGTAAAGGCTTAGAAGGACTGCTTGCAGCGCGCGCGCATCGTTTGAATGGCGTTGCAAACGGTATCGATTTGGAAGAGTGGAACCCATCGAACGATAAAGACTGTGCGGCGCCGTATAGCATACTCGATTTTTCGGGAAAATTGGAGTGCAAAAGAGCATTGCAGCGTGAAATGGGATTGCCAGAGAGAGACGACGTTCCTGTACTTGGTTTCATCGGTCGTTTGGACTGGCAAAAAGGGCCAGATTTGATTCGCGATGCGCTCTCCGCGTTGATGAACGAAGATTGTCAAATCATCATGCTCGGTTCTGGCTTATCCGAGTTGGAAGAATGGATGAAATGGGCCGAGCGTCAATATCCGGACAGATTTCGTGGTTGGGTTGGATTTTCTGTCCCAATGGCGCACAGAATCACCGCCGGTGTGGACATCTTCCTCATGCCTTCTCGTTTTGAACCGTGTGGTTTGAACCAATTATACTCGATGCGTTATGGAACTCTACCGGTTGCGCACGCCACTGGTGGTTTACGCGATACGATTAAACAACACAACCCGTTTGCGGATATCTCAAAGCCAGAAGCAGTCGGTGAAGTTGGTACTGGATGGTTGTTTTCTAACATGTCCAGTCAAGACTTCATCGAAGCTACGAAATGGGCAATTCACGTGTATAAGGAAAAGAAAGACGTTTGGCGCGCGATGCAAATTCAAGCAATGACTCAAGATTTGAGTTGGAACAAAAAAGCAGCGGAGTGGGAACAAATATTCGATTGGGCTAAAATAGATCCGCCGCATTGCAGTTAAACATATAAAATCAAAAAGCAACAACAACTTGTAATAACTTCTCTCCAATTTTTTGTTCACGTATACATTCTACACTATTTACATTTTACTGACAAACTTGGGACGAAGCTTAACGCCGCTTCCTTCGCTGTTACCCACCAAATCCCATATCGATGCACCGATTGTACAGTCGCGTTCGAATTCTGGTTCTCTACTGAATACAATCTTTGCTGTTTCGATTAAAATTGCCGCGGTTAATCCCCAAACTACCGCGCGGTTCTTTTTTTCTTTACTACCATGGCTAACAGAACTACTACTACTGCTACTACTAGTACTGCTGGCTAATAAATCTTCCTCGATGACTTTGAACGAATGCACGCGAATCGCACAAGGCGCGTTTTCCCAAGCATGGTCGTCGTACGAATAAATTTCTTTGTCATTTTTCAAAAACACGTCCAAAGGTACTGCGAACGTCCTCTGCACTTCTCTCGGATTATTCCTCAACCACTTCTCACACGTGTAAAATCTTTCGTAATCTTTTACAATACAAACGACCGGCCTTACGCTAATAAACCCGGCACTCACGATCGGCGGTAACAAACATTTAACTTCGCAATATTCTCTCGGTAGCCCGATCTCCTCTAACGCTTCTCTAAACGCGCAATCGACTTCGGTTAAATCTTCTTCGTCCATTTTCCCGCCCGGGAACGCGACTTGATTCGCGTGCGAGTTCATCGTCTTTGCCCTTTTCGTTAAAACGACGTTCAATTTTTTCGTTTCAGCGTTCTCGAACAGTACGACGAGAACGGCCGCTCGTTTCCTCTCGTTCTCGTTCGATACATATTCGTTCGTTTGAGAATATTCGCGTAATCTTCTCCTCGTTTCTGTCGTTTGTTGTCTTTGTTGTTGTTGTCTCTGTTGCTCGTTTGACATATTATTATCGTTAACGTTATTGATTACGTATCGCGCTCGTACTCGTTTATTGCAACCAAAAATTCTCGCTCTTATCATAAAATAACGACGCAGCGCACGTAAATCAAAAGCAGTAGCAAAAGCTCTTCATCAGTAGTGCGTCGAACAGAGAGCGCAATCTCTCGATTGTTTTCTTTATCTCTTTCACGTGTCAATATCGATACTGTGAATACTTTCGATTGAAACCCTAAATGTTGCACTTCCCTTGCCAGACCCTAAACCCTTTTTAAACCCTTTTACAAACCCTAAACCCTAAAACCGCCCCTGTTTGCTGCCAAAAATATCTTCTTCAAAGAAAAACGATTTTATTAAATAAGTGGCCCGAAACGCTTCTGACAAATCAAAACCTCTATTACGACGTAAACATACACAACGGCCTCCTGTTTGAATTAAATTGAAATTTCGTAGTAACGCAGCGTCACGTAAATACATCCGCGACATGTCGCAGAGTGTGAGTTATTCAATGAACTCGCGACAGTATTCATGCCTGCGCAAGTTTACGGACCTTAGGAAACTGAATCATCGACAGGGATTAAATAATCAATCGTCCAGGAGGAGTATGAATGTCACGAGCGCGATGGATAGCGGTTCACGAGTCGCTTTCGCTGAAGACGATAGAGATGATGATGGTAAGAACTCGTCGAAGAAGAAGATGACTGCGAATGCTGCGAAGGACAAAGGAACGAGTCGTCGTCGGAGGAAATCTGCCCCTTCCTCGACTTCGACTTCTGATGAAAGCGTTGATGATTTGGCCCTCGTTTTGAACGAAATCGAGGGATCGGAGAGACAAAAAGCGATCGATCGAGCGAGAGCGAGAGTTCAAGAAATGAAAGAAGATGAGAAGAAAATGAAAGTATTGTGTGATGAAAACAATGATCTGATTGAGTTTACGGTACCGCAAGAGCCAGTATGCGGAGCGCCGTTGATGTTTTTTTTCGACGCGAAGAAGAGCGAGAATTTGAGAGAAAAAGCGTGGGAAGTAGGGGTTTCGATGACTGTTTCTGCGAACGATTGGGCTGATTTAGATGTAGAAGATGTTTCTATGGAACAAATACCGGATTCGAGTTGGTTTCAATGCACTTTAATGAACGATATTGACATAAATAAATATTGTTTAGATTACGTGTTCAAGACGAAAGATAAATCGGCTTACGAAAACAATAAAGAGAAGAATTTTAAACGAGAAACTTTGTTCGCTAAGAAAACGAGAGAAGAGATTATGGAAGAAAATGAATTGAAACGGACAGATGAGGAAGATGAGCGAGTTGCTAGCGAGAAGATTGCAAACATAACGAGTGAGATTACAAATAGGCAAAACGCTTCGTTCGTTTCGTTTGAAAAATATAACCGGTTAATTTTTGAAACCGTAACGAAAGAGAAACTCACGCAAGGCTATGCAACTAAGCAAAAGATAATATGGAACAAAGCACAAAATCCAATTGGTGGATTCGAGTGTCAAAAGTTAAAAGCGCATATTGGTTTCTCGAACTGGATGAATGGAGTCGAGCAAATCGTGGAAATGACGCCCTTACCAGTTAGCGCAGAAAAACCTTTGGACGAAAATAACTGCTGGTTCGAGTTTACTATACAAGTGCCGAAGTTTGCAACATCGGTTGAGTTTGTAGTTTCTGACATCGATGAAGCGAATTGGGACAACAACGAAGGCAAAGATTATGTCTGCGCGGTTGACGATAAAAACAAAGAAGCGGATTGGATAAAAATGCAATCGATGTTAGCGTCTGAACTCAAAGCGAAAAGAAAACAAGCAAAAATTGATGCAAGAATTGCCGAAGAAAAATCCGAAGAAGAACGACTTCGTTTGAAAGCCGCAGCCGTGGAAATTACTCTGAAGCAGCAAAGACATATAATAACCTGCGAGCCGATTACTCCAGAAGCTGGAAAGAAAGTGATTGTGAGATATAACAAAAATAATACAAACTTAAATTTCGCTGGAGAAATCTACTTAACAGGAGGTTTCAATCGATGGAAACACGAAGAAGCTGTTGCGCCAATAAAGATGACACCGCCAATGAACCCGGAGACTGACCCATTTTATGAAATTGAAATCACTGTCCCAAAGAACGCTTGGATGTGTGATTTTGTGTTTTCGAGCGCCATCGGCGATGGCGCGCAATACGATAACAGGGGCGGTAAGGATTATCATTTACCGACAAAAAATTCAACAGAAAAATCTCCACCGTTACACATCATTAATATTGCAGTCGAAATGGCACCAATTGCGAAAGTTGGTGGTTTAGCCGATGTCGTCACGTCTTTATCGCGCGCGATTGCCGATTTCGGCCATCACGTCGAAATCATTCTGCCAATGTTTCAGTTTTTCAATTCTTCTCCTTTATTAGGCGCCAGAGAGTTTGAAACAAATTTTGATTTCGGTGGATGTGGTATTACAGTCACGAAGTGCCGCGTCGAAGGTGTGATGGTGTTTTTCATCGAACCATCGAACGGTATGTTTGCAAGAAACGCCGTTTACGGATGGAACGACGACGCGCCGAGGTTTAATTTTTTCTGCAACGCGGCTTTGGAATTTTTATTGAAAACTGGGCGCCAACCAGATATATTACATTGTCACGACTGGTCTACTGCTGAAGTCGCTAGGGCGTACTGGCAAAACTATCATCACAACGGTTTATGGAAGCCGAAAACGGCGTTTACTATTCATAACATGAACTACGGACAACAAAAATTAGCGGAGGCTACGCATCACTCGCAAATGACAACGACCGTTTCGCCTTCATATGCCGGAGAAGTTTCAAATCATCCAGCGGTTGCTGGTAATTTGCACAAATTCCATGGTGTTCGTAACGGCATCGATCCAGAGATTTGGAATCCATCGACCGATATGTTTATTCCAATGAAATACGACGCGGATACAGTGGTCAAAGGGAAAAAAGCCGCGAGAGATGAATTACGATCGCGCTTAGGATTAACCAGTCATGGAGATAAACCTGTAGTAGGCGTCATCTCTCGCTTAACTGCACAAAAGGGCATCCATTTAATTAAGCACGCGGCGCACCATACTTTAGCCAGAGGTGGTCAATTCGTTCTTCTAGGTTCTGCGCCCGACCCCAAAGTCCAAAATGACTTTAACGGTTTAGGCGCAAGTCTTGGCGGAGAAAATGCCGGTTTCTTCTTCGCGTTCGATGAAACGCTATCAAGACTTATGTACGCCGGCTGTGACATCATCGTCGTCCCATCGATGTTCGAACCTTGCGGCTTAACGCAAATGACCGCAATGCGTTACGGCACAATCCCTTGCGTGCGATCAACCGGTGGCTTACGCGATACAGTTTTCGACGTCGATACCGACAAAGCTCGCGCGGCGTGGGAAATCAACGCCTCAACGAACTGGGAAGAAGACGGCGGCGATTGCACGAACGGTTTCTCGTTCGAAGGCGCTTCCGAATCCGACCTCGATTACGCGCTCGATCGCGCCATCGACTCGTACTGGAACGACGTCCAATGGTTCCGTAGTTTACAATCCAGGGTCATGCTCCAAGATTGGACCTGGAACAAACCGGCTTTGGAATACATCGACCTCTATTACCAATCCATCGGTAAGTAAAACTTCCGTATTCACACACAACGCGTATCTCTCGCGAAATCGAAAACGAGAGAAAACGACGGCGCGCGTAGCGTAGCAACAAGAGCGAGCGGCAGCACAGCACAGCAGTAGCTAATCTATTATTTATTAACCAATCGCGAGAAACGAGATCGTACTCCCTAACACGCTTGCGCCTACGATTGAACTTCGTTTCATAAAAAACTTCCTTCTTTGTTCTCCTGTCTTCTTCTTCTTCTGCAGAAAAAAAGGTTTGCAAAACACAGAAAACACGTCACTTTTAAGAACATCAGGAGTTCGTTTTTATCACTAGCGCTCTGTATTATATGCGCTCTGCTCATCGTTCTCTGTGCCTGGTGATCACCAAAAGTGTCGACAAAACGCGCGAGAGCAACAAAGGTTTAAGATCTCTCTTAATCGACAGAAGAGGAACGGTTTTAGTGAAGACTGCGCGGATCACTGCGTGTTTAGGGAAAACCAGTTCGTTCACGAATAGGCATTTGACGACTGCTCGGACGAAGAAGAAAACGGGTGATAGTGATAGCGATACGCCGAAAAGGGCAATAAAAATGAACGCCGTGAAGCAAGAACTGCGCGAGAACGAAAAGAAGCAGCAACCGAAACCGATTTATTTAAGGGACTATAAGAAACCGGCGTACGAATTCGAGAGCGTGTTCCTATCGTTTCAGTTGAACGAGGATTTGACCAAAGTCGAGAGCGAGATTCGGGTGAAAGTCGCGAGGAAAGGGGAAGACATGTTCTTGAATGGCGATAAATCGATCGTTTTAGAGAAAGTCGAGGTCGACGGCGTGCAAGTTATGGACGATTGCTTGAAGAGGACCGAGCAAGGGTTGATTTTGATGAAGTTACCGGAGAAGGATTTTGAGTTGAAGATCGTGACTTTAATAAAGCCGCAGGAGAATACGGCTTTAGAGGGTTTGTATAAGTCTTCAGGGAACTATTGCACGCAATGTGAAGCAGAAGGGTTCAGAAGGATTACGTTTTATCAAGATAGACCGGATGTGATGTCCAAGTTTACGACGAGGATGGAAGCTTCGAAGGATAAGTATCCAGTGTTGTTATCAAACGGAAACTTGATCGATTCGGGGGATTCAAAAGATGGGAGACATTTCGCGGTTTGGGAAGATCCTTGGGTGAAGCCTTGTTATTTGTTCGCGTTAGTTGCCGGTAACTTGGCGAAGATTGAGGATAAGTTTACGACGATGAGCGGGAAGAACGTGGATTTGAGAATTTACACGGAACCGCATAACATCGACAAAGCGGATCACGCGATGGTATCGTTGATTAAATCCATGAAATGGGACGAAGATACGTTTGGGTTAGAATACGATTTGGAACTGTTCAACATCGTCGCTGTTGATGATTTCAACATGGGCGCTATGGAGAATAAATCTTTGAACGTGTTCAACTCGAGACTTGTTTTCGCGACGCCAAAGACTGCAACGGATGCGGATTACGCAGCCATTGAAGGCGTTGTTGGACACGAGTACTTCCATAATTGGACTGGGAATCGCGTGACTTGCAGAGATTGGTTTCAATTATCGTTAAAGGAGGGATTGACTGTGTATAGAGACCAAGAGTTCTCTGCGGACATGAACTCTCGAGGGGTCAAGAGAATTGGCGACGTGTCAAAGTTACGCATGGCTCAATTCCCTCAAGATTCTGGACCAATGGCACACCCGATTCGCCCGGAAGAGTATATTAAAATGGATAACTTTTATACCGTTACGGTTTACGAAAAAGGTGCCGAAGTTGTGAGAATGTACGAATCTTTGCTCGGCAAAGATGGCTTCCGCAAAGGTATGGATTTGTACTTTGAACGCCACGACGGTTCTGCCGTGACGACGGAAGATTTCTTCAACGCCATGGCGGACGCGAACAAAACGGATTTAAGTGCATTTAAGCCATGGTATTCACAAGCGGGTACGCCACTCGTTGATGTCAAAACGTCTTACGACGCATCTAAGAAAACCTTTACCTTGACGGCGAAGCAGCAACTCCCTTCGACTCCTGGACAGGACGCTTCTCAAAAGAAGGCTGTGCTCATGCCAATTAGAGTCGGCTTGTTGGATAAATCTTCTGGCAAAGATATCGAAATCACATCAGTTAATGGTGTTGCGCAAGAGAAAGGTACGACGACTGCGATTCTTAGATTCGATCAAGCCGAGCAAACGTTTACGTTTGAAAACGTCTCTTCAGATGTCGTGCCTTCAATCTTGAGAAACTTTAGTGCTCCGATTAAAATGACTACGGATTTACAAGAATCAGACTTGTTATTTTTAATGGGGAACGATTCTGATGCATTCAATAGATGGGAAGCTGGACAAACGTTGCTCAGATCGTTGCTCGTGAAGCTCATTGGTGACGAAAAGAGCGGGAAGACGCTCGAAATGAACAAAGCTATCACGGATGCTTTGAGAAAAACTATCGAAGGCGCCACGGCAGCAGATTCAGATAAAGCTTTCATCGCACGTGCGATGATGGTTCCGACTGAATCCGAGCTCGTTGAAATGCTCGAGCCGGGAACTGTTGATCCAGACGTCGTTAAGGCGGCGAGAAAATTTGTCATGAAATCTTTGGCATCTGACTTGAGATCTTTGTTGGAAGAAACAGCGAAGGCTAACTCGGCGAGTGCGTACAGTAACGAGCCTGCGGACCGTGCCATGCGTTCTCTCAAGAACACGTGTTTGGGCTACTTATCGTACGTTGACGCGCCGGAAGTTGCGAAAGATGCTTTGGACCGATTCCAAAAAGCGGACAACATGACTGACAAAATTGCGACGTTGTCTGCGCTTTCTGATAAAGTGGGCGACGAGCGCGAAAAGGCGTATGACACTTTCTACGAAGACTGGAAGCATGACCCGCTCGTCATGTGTAAGTGGCTTAGTTTACAAGCCGCATCTGGCCGCCCGAACAACTTGGCGAACGTCAAAGCGTTAATGGATCACCCGGCGTTTGATATCAAGAATCCGAACAAAGTGTACTCGCTCATCGGTGGTTTCATGTCAAACCCGACTACGTTCCATCAAAAAGACGGCCAAGGGTACGAGTTCCTCGCCGACGTTGTTTTGAAGTTGAATGCAATCAATCAACAAGTTGCGGCGAGAATGGTTGGTGGATTCACGCGATGGAGAAAATACGACCCGAGCAGACAAGCGCTCATGAAAGCTCAATTGGAAAGGATCATAGCGACTGACGGTTTGTCCGAGAACGTCTATGAGATTGTGAAGAAATCTCTCGATTAATCAATTACGAGAGAAAGTTCCTTGAAAATCTACTATAATCATCTATAAATGAATGCTACGACCACTGCTAAATCTATTCTTCTACTTTTGTCTTCTTCTTTCAGTCACGATCAAAAAGTTAATAAAGTTCGGATAAAAACTGTTGAGACTGTTGCAAATTTCTCCCTCTGACGCGCACGTTTAACAACAAATGCACCCTCTTCCCTATAAGTGCTTCTAAGACGTGTCTAGCTTTGACCCCAATTTGTCCAATCGTTCGACCATCTTTACCGACGACGATTCTTCTATTCCCACCAGATTTCACGAGTAAGTCTTGCTCGATACGAACCGAACCGTCCCTAAAATCTTCCCACGACCTGTGTACGATTTCAACACCGTAACATATTTCCTTGTGCACTAAGTCATAAACGCATTCTCGAACGACTTCAATCGCTCGACTTCGTTCGTTCATAGCCGTCGATTCGTCAGGCGAATAATCCCACGGTCGTTCTTTTGCGAGGCTCACTAAATGTTTAAACAAAGCGTCCGTACCAATGGCGTGCAACGCCGATACCGGAAACGCTTTTGAAAACGTCTTCTTCGGATCCTGAGCGAGCGACTCTACGAGTTCTGGAAGCTGTTCGGCGCGTATACTCTTATCCATCAAATCGACTTTGTTTAACACTAAAATACCTGGCGGCGGCGATTCTTTATTGGTAACGATTCTTTGTTCACTCTTTTGTGCATCATCGTCGTCGTCATCATCATCGTTTTCTACATTCTCGTAGTCTTCTGCATCATCGTCGTCGTTACTAAGAAACTCTTCGTACCTGAGTTTCCTCATTTGCTCTGACATTGACTCAATAGTCTCTTTCACCCTCCAATCCGCTCTCTTCGCTTGCCTATGCGCGTCGACGACGAACAATATCGCATCGCAAGTTGACGCCGCGGCCCATCCCATCGTCACCTTACTCTCATGCGCTCTGTTCCTATAATGTTCTGGACCAACAATCCCTGGTAAGTCCAAAAATACGACTTGCGTCTTCCCTTTCGTCGTTAAACCGATCGTCTCCATCCTCGTCGTATTCGTCTTCCTCGATACGGCCGAGACCTTGGCGCCGACTAACGCGTTCACGAGCTCTGACTTCCCCGCATTCGGTACACCAAGAACACCGACTCTAATAGACCGTTGCTCTTCTGCTGGAACGACCATTTTCGCTCGCTCTTGTTCTTCACTTTCATTTTCATTTTCATTTTCATCGTCTTCGTCGTCATCGCTCTCTTCGCTGACCACTGCACTCCTGTTCCAATTCGCTCTCCTGACCTCTTCGTGCGCTCTCCTCGTCGTCCTCTTCACATCATCACTGATAATATCCTCCCTTTTCCTCCTACTGATCTTCTGACTATCATCATCGCCCTCAAACCCTCTGCGATAATCAGTTGCAGCACGAGCATGATTACGAGCGATGTGACTCCGTTCCTCCGATCCAACTAAAGGCTTTGACATTTGATGATGTTTTGGAAAAAAAGACGAGCTCGTAGTGCCGTTCTTCACAATCGCTCGATGATCGACTGAAACGACCGAGCGCGCTTCTCTGCTCTCGCGAGCGATCGCGGTTGTCTTCGTGTTATTTAAGTACCTCCTCGCTTTCGTTGAGACGAGTCTCTTGATCGAATTAAACGCGCTCATCGTTTTCGCACGACGTTGTTATCATTACTCTTCGTCTTTTTTCTCTCTCACAAGCAAGAAATGCGCTTACTATATAATTTAGGGTTTCACTTTTTAAGAGTACTGAAACCCTAAATTGTCCTCGTGACTGTTCAATGATGGACTTGCCGAGCGCGAAGACGTTCGAGCGCGCATGTGTCTCTGATCCGAATCGATTCCGCGCGCGCGAGCGCTGCTGTCTCGATCGAGAACAGAAACGAAGCGCAGCCGTTGAATACCTACATCTTACCCATTGCTTCTTCGCGCGCTTAAAACGTACGACGACGGACGTCGAAGAGAAGAACTCGTCTCTCGCGCGCGCTCTCCGTACTTCGTTCTCGCGTTAACGAAGGCCGAGTACCGCGGCCGCGAAAGTGACCGCGAAGGCACCGGCGATACCGAACAAGAACACGGTCGCTAATTGAACCATGGACGATTTAACGAACTCTCGCTCGAAGATCGATTGAACGCTACCGATACTGACCAAGTTCTTTCGCTCCAAGTAAGCAGCTCTGCGAGCTTCAACATTTTTTTTGTTCTCTACCGGTAGTGAGAGATTAATCTTCGTTTTGTTCGTTGAGACGACGCAGGGCGGGTGCTCGCGGCCGAGCGCGGTCGTTTCGTTCGTTTCACGGTTCCAGAAATAATGGTTTCCAGTCGTGCGGTCGATCACTTTCACCCATCGATCGATTTTCCTGTTCTGTTTCGGTCGTAAAGTCGTTTTAGGCGCGCTTTTTTTACTCGTTCTCTTCGTACTCGTTTTGTGATTCGCGAAGGCTTTGGAGGAAGAGCAGTGGAAGTCGATCGAAAGCGGAAGGAGCGATCGATTGCGATGATTTAGGATAGAATAGGTTGGCAGCACAGGCAAGCGCGGGTTTGATTGTTCGTGTATTGTCACGAACGATCGTGCGAAGAGTTTTCTTGAACAACGTCGTAGCATGTTTTTACATGTTTTTACGAAAGCGTTCGCGCTCGAATAATGAGGAATTTCGTACGCGTTCGCCCTTGCTCGTATGTATCCAACAAATCTAACTAACGCTCTCACTCTCTCTCTTTTCTATGTAATGATATTAATCTCTCGGGGTGTGAGACAAAACGGTATGCGCGAGCTGATACGTCTTTGCCAACATTTGCTTAGTCTTATCGAAGATTTGTTCATGCGTGGAGTGGGTGTCGGTTAACATCGTGACGATCCCGGCCTCCATATCAATTTTCGCGCGAAGTTTGGACGTACGAATCAAGTTTACGATCCAGCGCTCGGCGTCTTCCAAGGTTAAGTTTAATTTTTTGGCCAATTCCTCGATTTGGATAGTCTTTTGGACCCTGCAATACGTTTCGAAGATGTGCATGCGAGCGTTTTCGTTGAAAGCGTTGATGTGCTTTGCCAAGAAGAAGTCGTTTTTGAGCATAGAGTCGCAATTTTCTAAAGCGACTTGCGCTCCGTCGAAATCGAACTTCACGAAGAGTTGATCGAAGAATTCTAAAACTGGATCTCTGTATTGCTCGACTTGCATGATTCGACAGATATCTCTCACTGAAGAAGCCCTTCGTCGTTTGACCATGATTACTGCCGCTGCCAAGTATCTCAACAAATATGGAGCTTCGTACTGAATCGCTTGCATGTATTTATCTTGGAAGAACATGTCGCAAAGATTAACGGCGCCTTGTTCGCTTTGATTAAAAAATACAAACAAACTCCAATGGCATACCCAGCACCTGTTTCGCATTTGTTCAAGAAAAGTTTTAAACGTAGTCTGTTCGATCATATCTTTCAACTTCGTCAAGTCTTCGTTCGCTTGATCCCATTTTTGCAACAAACAGTTCGAGGCCAATTTCCCCCACATCGCCGAACGCGTTTGCGCTTGATCCGTCGATACCAATAGGAACTGATCTAACAAATCTGCAGAAATCTCATACTTCCCGCAATCAAACTGGAACTTTGCGTAATGAAACAAAGCTTCAATTTGTTCTTCATCAATCTCATTCTCTTTGCTAATCGTTTGTAACATTTGTTTCTTATTCTCTAAAGTCGCCCTTAACTTTTGCTTATTATCGGCGTCTTTTAAAAACTCCAAAATCTTCTCAGCCTTTTTGCTCAAACTTTGTAAAGACTGAATCACTTCAGCGCGCGTGTTCTTCATATCGTCCGGAATATCGCTTTCTTTATTCAATTGTTTATAAAAATCTCCAGCCAAATCGACCATGCGCGTTTTTTGTAAGAGCTCGATCTTCGCCCTTAACGTCTCCTCCGAAGCGTATATCTCTTTCGATTCAACGAACTCGATCATTGGATACGCGAGGTGTCTATCGAGGCATCGTCCAACCTATATGCGTGTTATATACATATACATATACATATATATTTCATGTATTGAGAGAGAGAGAGAGAGAGAGAGAGATTTAGTAACGCGAGTGCTATTTTTCCAGAGCGAGCGAGAAACAAACGAAACCGACTGCGCGAAACAAAACACGAGCACAACATCAGGGCTTTCGTGCACGACCCTCGATCATCTTCCCATTCAACGCGTCACACGTACTCAGTACGGACGCGACGAAAACAAACACACACGCACAGAGACACGCGATCTCAGAGTGCTTAAAACGCGATGATCCAAAAACTAACCTTCGCGGTGAGATCCCAACTCTTCGCCTGAATACTCGTGCCATCGCTCATTCTTTATTTACTCGAGAGTAGTAAGTAGTACAGCAGAGCGTTCTTTTCGTTTACTTAACAAAAACAACGGACTCAAACGATAACGAACGAAACCGAAGCTCGCGCGTCCTCGCAAACGAATCGAGCTAACTCTCTCTCTGTGTTCTGTCTCTCTTCTCTTCTCTCTGTCTGTGTGTTCTCTTCTTTAGTATACTACTTATG
>ERZ889217.914-NODE-914-length-16381-cov-17.240353_pt1 | contig 16381 bp, 19 predicted proteins | sample MGYA00521098_ERZ889217 | MGnify/ENA primary metagenome ERZ889217 (study PRJEB32303, sample SAMEA104408613) | aquatic metagenome | biome: Brackish water; feature: Pelagic; material: water | place: Baltic Sea | collected 2014-06-10T22:04:00 | depth 2,362 m ...
CGATACGAACACAGGGGGTGTTCTGGGGACTTTCACAGGACCTCTGCGAGAGAGGCCCTTGTTCAACTACTCCACCGTCACCGAATAGTCGAACTATGTCGTCTGGGCTTGTCGGCAAAGCCTCGGTTGATTCCCCAACGACATTCCCCTGATCTTTGATTCTGGCTTCGCAGAAAGACTCAGAGGTTTCATTGTTGTCATTCCCGTTCTTAGCTAAGGAACTCTTTGCTTCCCTGATTGAGTTGATGACTCTTTGCGTTTCCTCAGAGAACGTGACATGCAAAGTGTGTTTCTTTGTCTTCTCGTCGAAATGGACTGTGGTTGTTTAGCGTTGACCTTAATGTGTGGTCAGGGGAAAGTGGTCTCAATACAGGAGAGATCATGAGAAAATTTGACACCATCACATTGCATGTCGGGCATGAAGTGCAGGTCGAAGTTACCCCATTAGTTCAGGAATCGATTGATCTTGCGAGAAAAGCCGTATCACTTGGATCAACAAAGATCGATGCAGTACGTCAGATTTACCCAAAACTGTCATCAGAACCCCGAGAAACCATCTGGTACGCCATTATTCATGGCGTTGATCTTTCAAGTCGAGGTGCCGTCACCTACTACTACAACATGAAACGTGAAATGAAACGTCATTGAATTTAAGGATGTAATACGGATTGGTATGACAAGTACAACGATACATTCAGCTCAGATTACCTTAAGATGGAATACAAGGTAATACATCGGTTTAAACCGTATAAATACCTTTGGTGTTACCGAGCGTGAGGACGTCGAGTCCAAAACTGATCCCCTCGCTCTTGGTGATACCGCCTTGGACTCGGCGCATAGGATCGGTAATGCAAAGGAAGATATGTTTATCTGTCCGTAACGATATTGTTAATCGTGCAGAAAAAGATAGCGATTTCAAAAAGCTAGGTAGCGGTTGGACAAACGTAGAGCTCACAACAGATGAGTTGATACATCATGTCCAGTCAGGGTTTCCCGTTGCTCTGCGTATCCCGCTCAAACTGGACACCTAGTCCACACCAAACCGATCAGTGATTCCGCGGCAAACTGGACAGCTACTCCAGCCCAACCTGATCACCTCGGAGCGTAGCGACGCGGGGTTGTTGTGGTTTTACGTCGAAACCTCATTGTTCGTCAATTTATTACGCTTTCTGCGTTGTGATTCACCACTCAATTTCAATATATGCGCGCTGTGCACCAGGCGGTCAAGAATGGCATCAGCAAGCGTGGCATCACCGATCGCCTCGTGCCAATGGTCGGTTGGCAGTTGACTGGTGACGATGGTGGATTTACGGCCATGCCTATCGTCGATGATTTCTAACAGATCGTGTCGCGCCTCGGCAGTCATTGGCGCCAAGCCCCAATCATCAAGCAGTAACACGTCTACTTTGGCGAACTGTGCCAACATCCGGGGGTAACGTCCGTCTGCCTTGGCCAAAGCCAGAGCAGGAAACAGGCGGGTCATCCTAACGTAGAGTGCGGTGTGTCCGCGGCGGCAGGTTTGATTGGCGATAGCGCAGGCAAGATACGTTTTACCAACACCGGTTGGACCAGTAATGAGCACATTGCGATGTGCCGTCACCCAACCAGTGTCCATTAGTGCCATATAAACGGTTTTATCCAATCCGCGCGTCGTCTTAAAGTCCACGTCCTCGGGCGTTGCATCGAGCTTGAGTTTGGCTCGGCTCAGTCGTGCTGCCAGCATCTTGCCCTCTCGTAGGGTCGATTCCTGGTCCAACAACAATCCAAGGCGTTCCTCAAATGAGAAGGTGCCAATGTCGCGCTGTGTTTGTTGCTGCTCTAGCGCTCTGGCCATCCCAGCAAGTTTGAGAGCCCTGAGTTTGTCCAGCGTTGGATGTAAAAGCATTGTGTAATCCTTTAGTGAAAGTAGTTCGGGCCGCGCACGTTCTCGTGCAGCGGCAATACGGTCTGGGGTGAGTCAGTGATCAAAGGTTTTTTGTCCATGCCGGTCTTGAGCATGGATTCAATGGATCGGTACGCCACGGCGTTGACGTGTAAAGCGCGTTGGCAGGCGGCTTCGAGTCGATCGTCCCCATAGGTCTTTCCCAGGCGGATAACGCCCAGACAGGTTCTATAGGCTTGTTGGGGGTGCTTCCTAGCAACCAGTAAGCGCTCAACAACCAGTTTGACGCTTGGACCAATGCGCTGCGCCCAATGCGTGATCCGCTCAGGCGACCAACCGAGGTACTGCTGATGTTGTGGTGGCAGGTGTTCGACCGTCGTGGTGTGTCGGCCACGCCCATAGGAGCGCGGGTGGCTAGCTATGCGCTTGCCCTTGCCAAATACCTCTAGCACGGTCTCGGTCAATCGAGTGTCCACCTGTTCGCGCAACCATCGATACGGAACTGAGTAGTAATGACCATCGACCTCGATATGGCAGTCAATGTTCACCCGAGCAAGTCCCCATTGAGCATATTCATAGGGTTGCTCAGGTAACTCACGCAACGCGGGGCGATCAACGCTATCAAACAAGCTTTGACGCGTGCCGGGCATCTTTTTAAACTGTCGGCTGTTCATGTCTGCGACCAGTTCACTGATGGCCGCATTGAGCTCCGCTAGGCTAAAGAAGCGCCGGTTACGTAACCGCGCCAGAATCCAGCGCTGCACAATTAGAACGCCGTTCTCAACCTTAGCCTTGTCCCGAGGCTTGCGAGGACGCGTCGGCAGCACGGTGAATTGGTAGTAGGCGGCAAACTCCCTGAAGGTCGGGTTGATTTGAGGCTCGTAAAACGAAGCCTCCTTGATCCCACTCTTCAGATTGTCTGGAATCAGCAGTTCGGGAACACCACCCAGAAACGTCAGTAACCTCGTATTTGAGCCAATCCAGTCGGGTAACCGCTGACTCCAAGTCGCCTCGGCGTAGGTGTAATTAGAGGCGCCCATGGTGGCAACAAATATTTGAGCCTGCTGGATCTCGCCCGTTGCGGGATCAATCACCGGAAAGGTAACGCCCGAATAATCCACAAAGCATCGACCCGCCGGATGAAATTGACGCAGCGTAAAGCCTAGCTTGCCTACGTACTGCTTGTAAGCTTCAAAGAACCAGCTCAACTGATAGCCGTCGGGATGGACGCCTTTGTATTCTTGCCAAGCCAGCGTCAGTGTCATGCCCTTGGTGCGCATGGCGCGATAGACGGCTGGCCAGTCCGGTTCGGCCCGTGCCAAATTAAGCGCTGGCTGTGGCGGAAAGAGCAAGCGCTCCAAAGCCTCGTCATCCAGCCCTTCGGGTAAGGGATAGCCAAGGCCCGCCGCTTGCGCACGGACAATGTAGTCGCCCACGGTGGTCGGCGAAGCACTGACCGCTTGGGCTATTAGCCTTCGCGATCGCTGCTGCTCAAAGTGCAGCCTTAGAACTTCTTTGATACGTCGCATAGATAACCTTAAATTGGCCATGTCTTCCTCCGGTGAAACCAAAGGATGGCATGGCGGTTATCCCGCATACTTCGCTAGCTTTAGGGTGACCAGTTTGCTCTGGACTCGATGTCCAGTTTGGTGTGGACTAGCCGATCAGTTTGGCTTGGACTGGCTGTCCAGTTTGCCGTGGACTAGGTGTCCAGGTTGGTCTGGAAAACGCAACCTTAAGATGGACTACAAAGTAGTACAACGGTTTAAACCGTATAAATACCTTTGGTGTTACTGAGAGTGAGGACGTCGAGTCCAAAACTGATCCCCTCGCTGCAACGCTTTGCTGGTGGCACCAAACTTAATCGCTGCGGCACAAAATACCGATCAAGCGTCACGACTCGCTGTGTTTCGCTACCTTGATTCAGTTTGTCAGTTCATCCACTCACATCATCATGCCGAGGATGTTGTGCTTTGGGGTGTGTTGATGCTACGCGCGCCAACTCAGGCAGCATTGATTGAGCATGGGCAGGCACAACACCAGAAGCTAGATGATGAACTGCCCACAACCTTCGACTTACTCAATAAATTTAAAGAAGGCGAAGACGTCACTGATCAGTTAATTGACAGCTTTGACAAAGTCAGCAGCATCGTTTTACCCCACCTTGATTTTGAAGAAAAAGAGGTACTGCCCATCATTAGTGCTCACATAAAAATCGAAGAATGGGCGCAGATGCCAGGCCAAACTTGGCGTCGTCTTCAGGGCGATGCGGTGCTGATGATTGTTGGCTTGGTACATGAACAATTTGACGACGAGTTTCGTGCACTGATGCAAGAACACACGCCCGAAGAACTGCGACAGGCGTGGGCGACTGAAGGCCAAGCCATGTTTGATACGACAATGCATACGATTACCGAACTGGCTTAGTCAAGCGGAGACGATCATGACGAAGAGCTCAGTGCTTTTGTCGAGCGTGACACGTCTGAATCCAGCCTGACAGCGTCCAGAACCGGTAAAAATTTGGCAACATTGAATTTTTTAGAGCATCGTTATTGCTGACTTATCGCACATGGATATGCTGACAACCTTCGAGGGGGGTTGGTTCAATCGGTTTCTACAAGTCAAAGGGCGGATCAATAAAACTCACTTGCTCGAAATGCAGTAGTTACCGCTGGTATTAAAGCCACTCGGGCAAGAACCTGATCGGTGAATAGCTGTTTTGCTGCTGTCTGACGAAGCTAAACAGTAATTGCCACTGGTGTTGTAGCCCGATGGGCAAGCACCATCTCGCACCAATGGCTGAGCCAGTGGTGCCGCAAAAGCTTGACTGGACAAAAATAAGGCGTTTAAAACGCAGAGTCTGATAAGCATAGGAGCCTGAAAAGAAGATAACTGAAACCAGTTTCTTTTTCAATGTTATCGCCTTCTAGCCACAGGACGTTGAGCCATACTTTTGGTGACTTCACCGGCAGTTCTCAAAACAGAAACCCAAAAAGCTATCGAATTTCAACACCGTAGGGCTGGATCTCAACCTCTTCAAATGTGGCATCGACCTGTTCTGGATCAAGCATAGGCGGTGGCGTTCGTGGCTGATTTTGCTGCGCTTGAGCCACAATTGCACGGCCATATTTTAAGGGAGAAGGCGCGATGGCGCTGTGTTGGATCACAAACATCAGCAACAAGCTGCCGAAGAAAAGGTGATTCATCATTTCTATTGGATTGGTCATGCGCATGGCGTGGCTCCTTTGACTTCATGATCGTAGTGTCAAACACCATTCTTTTCAATCAAAACAGGCTCTTATCTAGGGTTGTCTGGGCTTAACACTTGGCACAAAAGGCTTCGCCTGCATTAGAAAGTGGATGTGGCTCGTCTCAATCTAGGCTTTGATAAGCACTTGAGTCACTGCGTTATGACAAGCTTTAAAGAAACAAAGGATCAACTGTTCATCAAACTGTCGTGTCAGTAGTCACTCCGGACAAACCTAGCATCCTAAGACCCTACCCGCCCTAAAAGACGAGGTTTAAAGCATTATCCTAAAGGCCATCAAGTTGCCAGGAGGGGATGGCTTGATGCTTGCAATTTCCGGCAATTAAAGTTCCGATAACATACTGATTTGCATATTTATTTTTATTTTTTTATAATAAACCAAATGAACATTAAAAATCGAATAGTCCAATCGCTTCGCCCTCGCAAAGACGGTGTTTTTTTGCGCTCAGATGTCTGCTCGTTTGGCAGCGCTAGCCAAGTTTCCGTTGCTCTTAACGCGCTGTTACAAGAGGGCGCGCTTGTAAAACTAGATCGCGGTATTTACGCAAAGCCGCAGGATCTCGAATTGGTGGGCAAAGACGCTCTGATTGAACGAGCAATCGTTAAAGTCGCCAAACAGCGCGAGGTTAAGCGCCTAAGCATTCGGGCTGACAAAAGAAATCATCGTAACCGCGCAAACGTGACAGCATCATACGTTCGTCGTTTAGCCAAGAAAGAGGGCATTGTTTTTACACCAACCTTTGCTGATCAATGGGCACGAGCAGTGACAACACTGGCAGGCGACGACATTCGCAGCGACAAAATTGATGACTTGTTGGTCGCATTAACCAGAGCGGGAAAACTGTCTCCCCGCGACATGACTAAGTTGCTGATCGCCCACCACCGGAGCCAATTTGGTGTTTGACCCGTTTGGCGACTTTGATACGGCTGGTTATCTTCGAAACTTTGAACAAGAAAAAAACCTGCGCATCGTTAAGATCGCAGAGCATGAACTATTCCGCGCTCAATTACCCGCCGCTTTGGATTATCTTTCAACGAGAAAACGGATTGAATATCAAGATTTCCTAGAAGTCCATCATATTTTGTTCAAGGGCCTATACCCTTGGGCCGGTAAGGACCGTGCAGAAGTTCTCCCAGCGAGCGCAGTTAAAAAAGGAAATCTTTACTTTTGCCATCCTCTTGACTGCCGTCAAGCGGTTTCCGAAGGACTTCACATTGCCCAAAATAAGAAACAAATAGCCACACGCCATGGTTTTATTATGGGGATGTTTGCATACGGGCACCCCTTTCTTGATGGCAACGGAAGAACCATGCTCCTCATTCACGCTGAATTATGCTTTCGCGCCAATCTCTCAATCAATTGGTTACGTACTAGCAAGGTCAATTACCTGAACGCCCTAACCCGAGAAATCGAGTCACCTGATAAGGGTCATTTGGATAACTACCTTCAACCATTTGTAGAAAACCAAATTCCCCGTTCCCGGTGGCTAGAAACCTTGGTGATGCTACCGGGACTAGATGGCAATCGCATGCCATCAGATGACATCAGTGAGTACTCCGATCCTAAGACCACGCAAGAGTACGTAGATTTTGACAGCTGCCGTGATTACAAATTTAAGACCAAATTCGACTGACCAAACGAATCAAGTATGCTTGAGTGACAGCATCTACACTGTGACTCAAACAACAAGGGGCGCGCATGGGAACGATCAATTACCTGACTCGAATTGAGTTTGATGATGGGGCTTTAAGCCGCTTGGGCGCTGTGCTAAAGGATGTGGGGATTCAGCGCCCGCTGATCGTGACGGATCGCGGTTTGTTCGGCAGCCCACTGTTTGCTGAGCTCCTTTCAACCATGAAAGGTATTGAACATGCGGTGTTTGCTGACACCCCACAAAACCCGACTGAAGCGGCTGTTGATCTGGCCGCGGGGGTTTTTAAAGACAGTGGCTGTGATGGCGTGATTGCGTTTGGTGGTGGGTCTTCGATGGACTTGGCCAAAGGCGTGGCTTTACGGGCCACACACAGCGAGCCCTTGGCGTTTTATGCCGCGATCAATGGCGGAGTAGCCAAGATTTCTTCGGCGGTGGCACCAGTGATTGCCATCCCCACCACGGCAGGCACCGGCAGTGAAGTCGGTCGAGCGGCCTTAATCACACTAAAAACCGGTTCCAAGCTCGGTTTGATTTCACCGTACCTGATACCCAAAGTGGCAATCTGCGATCCCTTGTTAACGCTAGGCCTACCGGCATCGTTAACAGCCGCTACCGGAATGGACGCCTTCACACATTGCTTAGAGACTTACATCTCACCTTTGGTGAATCCACCGGCCGAGGCCATTGCCATTGATGGCTTAGAACGCATCAACCGCTGGATTCAAATCGCCGTGACAGATGGCTCAAACAAAGCGGCCCGCTGGCACATGATGATGGGCGCTTTGCAGGGCGGTTTAACGTTTCAGAAAGGGCTCGGTGCCGTGCACGCCATGTCTCACCCCTTGGGTGCGTTGCAAGACGTCACGCTGCACCACGGCACCTTAAACGCGCTGCTGCTGCCGATCGTTTATGAAACCAATCAAGATGCCATCCCTGGATGGAAACAAGCAAAAATCCGATCTGCACTGGGGCTTGCGCCCGATGCATCGGTCGCTGATTACATCCGACAACTGAATGCATCACTCAACCTACCCGATAGCCTAGGTGCCATGGGCGTGACGGCTGAACACCTACCAGCGCTTGTGCAAGGCGCGGTCAAAGATCACTCCAACGGCACCAACCCCAAGCCCTTAAGTGAAGCCGACTACGTGCGACTCTTTAACGCAATGCTGTGAATCAAAAATGACGGATCCAAATATCAATACCGAATCAGTGGCGCCGATGGGAGAAGTGGGAAGCGTGGAAAAAGAGCAAAGCCCAGCAATCCCAAGAAGCCATGAATGTATTTTCTGCGACGCACTGATCAGTAATCGCAGCCGAATCGTTCAAGAAAACGATCTGGCCTATGCCACGCGTGACGCATTTCCCGTCACGCCGCTACACACCCTCATCATCCCAAAACGCCATGTGATCGACTACTTCGGGTTAACGTCTGATGAAGTGGCTGCCATGCATGAATTGATCTTGGCGCAAAAGACCATCATTGATGCGTTTGATTCAACTGTTCAGGCCTACAACATTGGGGCCAACTGCGGCGAGATCGCTGGGCAATCGGTTTGGCATTGCCACATCCACATGATCCCCCGCCGCGCCGGTGACGCCCCACACCCCAAAGGAGGTGTGCGCCATGTGATTCCGTGGAAAGGGCGCGTGTGAGTAATCTCGCTGACTGGTTTTGATGCGATGCCCTGCGATAACCTTTAAAATTAAAGCATCCCTTGCTAGCGCGACGCCGTTGATCTTTGCAACAGAAGCAGTGCCCATATTTATGCGGGTATACGGTGAACGGACCGACAGCATGTGGTCTTTGATCTGTTTTGAATTTAACCTGCAAACACTTGAAGGACGTTTTTTGAATCTTGCGGAAGTTTATTTCAGCGTTGACATTGAAGCCGATGGTCCAATCCCAGGCGTAAACTCAATGCTGTCTTTGGGCTGCGCAGCGTTTGATCCCGAAGGCCAAGCGCTTGGCACCTTCAGTGCCAACTTAAATCCTCTACCTGACGCAACGCCCGACCCTAAAACCATGGCGTGGTGGAAAACCCAGCCCATCGCCTGGGAGGCCTGCCAGACGAACCAGCGCGATCCTGTTGATGTCATGCCCGAATTCGCCAAGTGGGTATGGGCAACGGCAGGCGAGAACGTCAAGCCCGTCTTCGCGGCTTGGCCAGTCGGGTTTGATTTCACATACGTGTATTGGTACTTGATGCGGTTTCACGGGCAAAGCCCGTTTAGCCACCATGCCTTGGACATCCGCAGTTTTGCGATGGCATACATGAACTTGACCTACCGTTCTTGTCACAAGTCCAAACTGCAAAAGCGTCTAAAAGACCACTTAAATCCAACCCACCGTCATGACCATATTGCAGTACATGATGCCATCGAGCAGGGAGAGTTGTTGGTGGCGTTATTAAAAGCGAACCGGGATTTGCATCAACAACGGCCGGCAGGCTAAGCCAATGGATTCTTGGGCTTTTTTTTCTTTGTGATTGCGCCAAAGCGGTTCGGATCAAATTTGATCCGCTGAGACCGTAACGGTTCTGAATCGATTGTTTGCTCAAGGATTTCAATGTCTTTGGCACTCACACCGATCTCGCCGAAATGGGTTTGCTAAGTGTTCACCACATCAATCACTTTGACGACTTCCTGGGCCGCACTCTTAGGCGACAAGCCAAACGACTCGCATTCGCTCATGGCATTCTCAAGCGTTGAGTCACGACCGAATGCACCACAGATAAACGCTTGATAGCCTTGACCCGAGTTGGTCGGCAAAATGTCATGGGCGGGCGCTAGCTCAAACCGTGGTCGCTCAGAGGGCTCGTGCACCAGTAGTGAATGGTTTTTTTCATGGTCATCGGTATTGTCGATCAGTATGTTAAATACCATTCGTCGAAATAATTCCGTTGCCTGCTGCCGGTTAAAGTCGCCACTGGTATCACCTTGGCGCCTTAGGATCCTTGCAAGCTCTGGGTACCCGAGATCCTCGTTAGTGCCCGCAACAGAGGCTGCCGTGATGGCCGTACCTGCTGAGATACTGTGTATTCGCTTGCTACCCTGCCGATCAAATCGCAAGATGGCAAGCGCATGACCATTAAGCAGGCGAACGACCTGCGTTCTTGCAACACAGATGCCCGCTTTTTTTGCCAAGGTCATGGTGGCATGCTCAATGAGTGGCGCATCGACTGGTTCATCATTGAAAAACTTGATGACCCATTGCTGCGCATCAATTTCGATCAATGCTTTTGGCTTAGCGCCGCCAAGGGGGCTGCCGCCACCGGCAATCATCCTAGACTAGATCTCGCTTAACGGCTCCGACGCCACTATCTTAGCGACAACGTCACTTAAGTCTTGGGCTTTATCCAAGCGCGGGATTGACCCCCCTTTGCGTGGCTCATAGTCGCTTTCCGACAACGATACGCCGAGTGCTCCGAGTCGATCATCACCCGCGTAAAAAAGATATTCCATTAAAGACAAACGCTTGGGTCTATCAACAAACCGAATCACTTATTCTCCCCATCGGTCTGGACGAGCATCATTGACAGCCGCCACGGGCATGGATGCCATCACACATCGTTTGGAAACCTACCTCTCACCCTTGGTGAACCCACCAGCCGAGGCCATTGCCATTGATGGTTTAGAGCGAACCAACTTTTGGATTCAAATCGCCGTAACAGACGGCTCAAACAAAGCGGCCCGCTGGCACATCAGAGTCAAGCATGACGCTACGCGAGGGCGACCCGTCATTCAATCTTCTAAGGCTTGTTGAAAGATTCTGAAGTGCCGCCATAGGTCCTCACCGCGATCGAGGGTTTGCTGCAATTGCGCTTTGGTGACGATCGACACCATGGCTAGCAACAAATTACAAAGATAGAAAACAGCAGTATAGGAATCAAAGGCAGAGGGGCTGGTGGTGCTGGCGTAGAGTTTGTGATGGGCGATTTCAGCGATCGGACTGGCGGGACTATCGACGATGCCAATCACCAGCGCACCAATAGATTTAAAGTATTCGGCCACTTTCATACTGGTGGTGGAATAGCGTCGCATCGAGATCACCAGTAAAACGTCCTGGGCACCAATCCACAATAAGTTGTCGGCGACTGTCGAGTGTCTGCTTTCTAGAATTTGTACATTGGGCAGGCATAGATTGAGTTGCGTGCGCAGGAACTGAGCGGCAGCAAAACTATTTTTCTCACCAACCAAATAAATGCGCCGCTGGGGCTTGTTTCGACTAACCAAAAGACTGACTATTTGTTCTAGCGTACGCAGGTCTAGATTGTTCTTAGTGGTTCTTAAGTTGCCAATATCAGCCTCAAGAACGTCATTGATCAACTGCCGACTTGGTGCCTTCTCAAATGGCAACGTGACCGAGGCGCGTTGCGACGGAGAAGCAAATTTGGTAGAAATTTCTAAGCGCACTTCACGCTGTGCCGCCGCGAAACTCTTGTAACCAATCTTAGAAAAAAAGCGGACGACCGTCGATGGACTGATGGCTAAGTGCCTGGCAATGGCATTAGCGCTATCCAAAATGCCATTAGGGTGGGTTAACAATAAATACTCAACCAACTTTCGTTCTGAGGGGGTCAACTTACTGGCACCTTGACTTAGGCGTTCAAAAAATGGCATCACAGCACTGTTTGTCATCATGGTCCCAAATGGATGTTCGTCAACCAAAGGCATGCCTTTAGAATTCAAACCTTATTTTTGCAATGAGCATTGCATGAAAAAAAAATAATGCACGTATTGTTGCAAATTTTAAAGCGGTGTGTTTAGAATGGTTGTCACTATCCCAATGTCCAAGTGAATAGGAGCCTCATCATGCTGATTCATTTCAAATCACTGTTCGGCAAGTTGCTAGTAACAACTTTAGCCGCATTTGTGCCGTTGGCCGCTCACGCTTGGCCAGATCGCCCGATTAAGCTTGTGGTGCCTTATGGCCCGGGTGGGGGTACTGACATTTTGGCTCGTATTCTGATACCCCAACTCAACGAAGCACTTGGGCAACAAGTGGTGGTTGACAACAAAGCAGGAGGATCAAGCATTATTGGTACTCAGTACGTGGCCAACGCAAAACCAGATGGCTACACGCTTTTGATGGTGGACTCTGCTTTGATGGTCAACCCTAGTCTGCGTACCTTGCCTTACGACACTCAAAAGGATTTCACTTCAATCATCCACTTGGCTTCTGGCCCAGTGATACTGGTGGCCAACCCATCACTTAAAGCCAACACCGTTCAAGAGTTGGTGGCTCTCGCTAAAAAAGAGCCAGGGAAGATGTTCTACGGATCAGGGGGAAACGGCGCTTCGACCCATCTGGCGGGGGAATTATTCAAAATAGAAGCCGGCGTTAATATCGATCACATTCCTTATAAAGGATCGGGTGGCGCAATGGCAGCTGTGATTGCCGACACCGTTCCAATCACATTCACAGGCATCAGTTCAGCGCGTTCGCCAGTAGAAGCGGGCCGTCTTAAAGCATTAGCCGTTACTGGTCAGGCGAGAAATGCTGCCATGCCTAACGTACCGACATTTGCTGAGTCTGGCTTGCCGGGCGTTGAGGCCAGTAGCCAGTGGGGCGTGTTGGGGCCTGCGGGGTTGCCGCCAGCGGTGATCAACAAAATCAATCAGGCCTTCAACAAGGTTCTGCGCGATCCATCTGTCATTGAGAAAGTCATTGGATTGGGCTACACCACCGCTGGCGGCACGCCAGCCGACTATGCCAACCTGACCAATTCGGAAATCGCCAAGTGGAAGAAAGTGGTTGATACCGCAGGCATTAAGATTCAGTGAAGCTCGGTCGTTTACATGACCAAGTCGTCGTGATCAGCGGGGCGGCCGGCGGTATCGGCCAAGCCGCTGCTGAGCGGTTTGCCGCTGAAGGGGCGAGACTGGTGTTAATTGACACCAATCCTGTCGTTTTTGAAGTTGCAAAAAAACTGAGCGATAGGACTGATCGGTCTAGCAATGCATCGCTGGCCCTTCAGGCCAACATCACAGTGGACGAAGAAGTCGAATCTGCTGTTGGCCAAGCAGCCCGCGTTTTTGGTCAGATTGATGTGCTCTTTAACACCGCTGGCGGCTCAGTTCCAGCAGACTCACCCGTTGACGTGATAGACCTTGCTGTTTGGCACAGCACCTTACAGCTCGATTTAAACGGCACGTTTCTTATGTGCCGACACGTGATTCCTCATATGAAAACCGCTCGCAAAGGAACCATCGTCAATATGTCTTCAGGCGCTGGGCTGCGGGGCTCTAGCGCCTCGCACGCTTATACCAGCGCCAAAGGGGCCATCGTCTCATTGACGCGAGTACTCGCGGGGACGTATGCTCAAGATGGGATTCGTGTGAATGCCATTTGTGCCGGTCGAGTAAACACCGAACGAATCCGTACGACCTATGGCGTACCCGGTCAGCGCGCGAGCACCAATGACCCGATGGACGGAGAAAGTCAGTATAAAAAATACCCTTTTTGGTTCAGCCAACCCAGCGACGTCGCTAACGTCGCTTTGTTTTTGGCGTGTGATGAGTCTCGCATGATCACCGGTGCGGCCATACCCGCTGACGGCGGACGCTCAGCTTATTAAACGAATAGGATCCCGATGAATACCTTTAAAACACACGATGGCTTGCAAGTGGCCTATCACGTTGACGACTTTACCCGCCCGTGGACCAAGCCTGAGACCGTGGTACTGCTACATGCCGCCATGGGTCATTCAACCCGGTGGTTTAGCTGGATGCCCGCCTTGCTGTCTGACTATCGCGTGGTCAGGATGGATCTCAGGGGACATGGTCAGTCAGAAATGCCAAAACCTGAGCAAGACTTCAACTTACAGCAGTTGGTCGATGATACTTGCCAGTTGATTGAAATCACCACTGATGGTCCCGTGCACTTGGTTGGCAACTCCGCTGGAGGGTACGTCGCCCAACAAGTGGCCATACAGTCACCCGATAAGATCAAAACGCTAGCCTTGTTTGGCGCCACCCCAGGGCTAAAACACAGTCATGCGCCGACTTGGATTCCTAAAATCCAAGAGATTGGCTTGAAGACGTTTTTGCGTCAAACGATTCACGAGCGGTTTGATGAGAATGCCGATCCGGCTCTTGTTGATTGGTTTATCGAACAGGCCGGCTCAAATGACCCGGCATTTATTGCACGGTTTGTCTTGCACATGTGCACCCATGACTTTATGGAAGAACTGGTTGCTATAAAAGCCCCCACATTAATCGTGGCTGCTGGCAAAGAATCCATCGGTCATGCCGATGCTTACACAGACATGCAAAAGCGCATAAAAAACTCAAAACTCGTGCATATTGATACGGCCGCACACAATATATGCGATGGCTATCCGGCAGTTTGTGTTGAGCACCTTAAAACCTTTCTAGCGAGTCATTGACCCCTGAGGACAAACATGACGAAGCATTTTGCGTGTATCTCCTTTGACTTTGATGCCATGTCAGGCATGGTCGCGCGTGGCCTAAAGACACCCACACCTGTGTCGCGAGGCGAGTTCGGTGCAGTCGCCATTCCCAGAATATTGGGGCTCTTGCAGCGCCACGACGTCAAGGCTTCATTTTTTATACCAGGCACCGTGATTGGCACCTATCCGCGTGAATGTGAAATGATTGTGGCCGCTGGCCACGAGATCGGCAATCATGGCTGGACGCACATCCCGCCCGCCAACCTCAGCGTTGAGCAAGAGGAAGAGGGCTTCACGCGCTCAAATGAGGCTATTCAGAAGTTAACGGGTAACACTCCCTTGGGCTATCGATCACCCTCGTGGGACTTGAGTACCCATACCGTTGAATTACTGATTAAGCACGGGTTCTTCTACGAAAGCAGCATGATGGGGCATGATCACTCGCCTTACCGAATCCGAGTCGGTGACGTGATTCATGACGATCGCCCCATTGAATTTGGCCAACCGACATCACTGATAGAAATGCCCATTAGCTGGTCGCTGGATGATTTTCCGCATTTTGAGTATTTGCGTATGGGTCAATCGGTCGCGCCAGGCCTAATGAATGCAAACAGTGTTCTCGAAAATTGGTTGGCTGATTTCAATTACATGACTCAAACCGAGAGTTTTGGGATCCTCACTTACACCTGCCATCCCTTTGTGATTGGACGAGGTCATCGCATGCTAATGCTAGAGCAGCTCTTGCACGGTCTTACCAAAATGAATGCTGAGTTTCTGACCATGGCGCAAGCAGCCCAGCGCTACGATACCCGTGAGCCTTTCAAGTCCTAGCGGCCGATGGTCCTCTCTCGTCAAGACTCAGCAAACCGGGAAGATGCTGTATGTTGAGCATCCTGTTCGATAAGGAGACCGACATAAGACCCCCACCACCACGTGATCCCCCGCCGCGCCAGCGACTCCCCACACCCCAAAGGGGGGTGCGCCGTGTGATTTTTCAACGAAACCACTAACAACGTTCTTCTGTATTTTCTGCAAGCGCTTCCCATTTCAACTGCACTGAAACGGCACAGAGCAAGCACCAAAGAGCCATCAAATCACGTGTTTGTCCAGCGAAAGCAGTTAAAATGAAGCCTAAACTTAGATGCTAAGCAACCATCGTTTGTGTTGCACGAAATGTGTTTTAAATGCGCTTGTGTTCCTGTTGTGTTTTTCTCGATCTGAAAGCGCGTACCAAAACCATTTAACCTCACTTGATGCACAAAACTTTGTGTAGATTTTTTATTTGATGCTTCGCACTTGATGCTCAAAAAACACCGTAACTGGTTTATAGCCTTTGACACCACAATGGAGAGACTGATGAAATCGTTACCGCTATTTCTGCGGGTATACGGAGAACGGACCAACGGCGTTTGGTCTTTAATCTGCCTCGAATTTAATTTGGCTGTGCAGGCGGAGAGCTTAAACGAGGCCAAGCAAAAGCTTCGCTCAATGGTGAAAACTTATATCACCGACGCTCTTTCAGAAGACGGGCCTGACCGAGCGTTTGCAAGCACCTTTTTGCGCCGTCGTGCACCCACCATTTTCTGGTTGAAATACTACGTTTTCTCCGTTGTGTACTGGTTACGAGGGAACAAGGGTGGCTGCGGATATGACCACGTCCTAGGATCCGATCCCATTCCAATGATCCCAGCTGGCGTATGAGTCGTTGGAAGAAGCCTCTAACCTGCAAAGAGGTGAAAAAAATATTATGAAATCTAGGATTTAGTTACCGGAATACATAAGGGTCTCACGAAAACTGGATTAAAAACACAGCCATTCGCCGCTGGAAAGTTACCGTCGATTGTCCCAAACAACCGTTTACAGATTTTCTCGTGAAGTCCATGGCATCACAGGCGGGCGTATCGGTCAGAGACTTTTACAAAGCGCTAGAAAAATAAGACGCGAAACGCTGAGTCAACATGATGGCGAGTCCAATTTTTACCAAAAAAACATCCATTAACATTCGTTGAACCATTCACAGAACAGGGCCGAGCGGCGTTAGCCGATCGGCCCTGTTGTCTCAGTCACTACGGTTTAGTTGTGAAAGCGAAAGGAACCATGACCATGAAACCACCAACCTGATTTTTTGGTTTCGTGATCTGGCCTTTTACTTTCTAACTTT
>ERZ889217.915-NODE-915-length-16362-cov-12.212915_pt1 | contig 16362 bp, 20 predicted proteins | sample MGYA00521098_ERZ889217 | MGnify/ENA primary metagenome ERZ889217 (study PRJEB32303, sample SAMEA104408613) | aquatic metagenome | biome: Brackish water; feature: Pelagic; material: water | place: Baltic Sea | collected 2014-06-10T22:04:00 | depth 2,362 m ...
GTCCACAGATCAGTACCGGCAGATCCCACGGCAATGTCGGCGCGACGGTTGTCTTCAAGCACATTATTGCGCACAGTATTGTCTTGACTGTCCCAAAGAATTCCACCACCTGGCTGAACTGGGGTCAGTTTCTTGCTCTCAGCACAGGTCATATCCCATGCTGACTTTTCGGGCATTTCGTCATTGGGATCGTCCTCAAGAAACGGCACAAGACCGATACCTGTCTTATTGTGATCCCACACTCGGTTGCGCTCAATAATATTTTGCACTCCACCGGCACTCAAAATTCCATTACCCATCGCCAAAATCGCCACATCAATTGCCGGCGAATCAGCCTGGTTATTGGAGTACACCCAGTTGCCGATGATCGTTGTCTTACGCTGCGGGTAACACAATTCATAGCTACCGCTGTTGGGGACAACGCCTGCGCGGTTATTGCGGAAGATTGAACCCGTGATCACAAGGTTGCCACCGGCATTGGTACCCGAATAGCCAAGACCATTGTGTTCGGCTACGAAATTGCGAATCAACGAATCACATGGGTAGCACTCGCCTATGTACACCCCAGCATCTGGGCTTCCACCACCGTAGGAGTTATCAATGACACCACCTACGGAGTCAAATACATAGACGCCATAGTCACCATTTCGCCAAGCCGTGAGATAGTCGCCGCGATAGCCAGTCACACCAGTCCAGAAAAATCCGTTCTTGGTGTAATTCATGGCAGTCATGTTTTCAAGGGCTACTCCATCGGCTCCAACAACGCGAATACCGTTATCAAGTTCAAAGTTCCCATCAAGGATGACGGTATTGCGATCAAGCCCACGAATAATGATGTTGTTCGTCGTGACCTGTACTGCTTCGGTATAGGTACCAGGAGCGATAAGAATCAAATCGCCTTCGACAGCTGCGTCGACTGCACCCTGAATTGTCGGGTAGTCAGCGGGGACATTAAGAACGCCCTCAGTCGCTGGAGCGTCAGTTGCAGGAGCTCCAGTAACTGGGGCCTCGGTTGCGGGTGAACTATCACTCCCGCCGCAGGACGCTATGACCCCAGCAAGAATAATCACCCCGCAGAATTTGCGTACAGAACGTTTCATCATTTTCCCCCTTGTGATTGTTTACTTTCTTCAAAGGTACTTGCTAGGAAATGCCCGAAGGTCATTTCATGCTCAAGAAACCGTAATTGTCCCAAACATGCCAGCACCTGGCACTCCATGAATTGAGCAGTAGTAGGTAAAAACGCCGGGGGTCGTAAAGACATGGGTGTAGATCGCCTCTGGGACAAAATCGGTGGAGGCCACACCCCATGCGGCAGCTGAGGAATCTGTCGCCAGCAACTCCCGCAATTGGGCATCGCCAGAAACCGAATCGGGAAGAAGATTATGGTCATTGCGACCCCGATTGTCGAACACCACTTCAGTTCCAGCGGCAATTTCTAGAACCAATGGCCGATATGAATTATCTAAAACATCGACAGTCACTGATTCACCCGTAGCAGGCACGGTGATTGCTACAGAGTCAACAGAGGCTGAATCCGAGGACCCCCCACAGGCCATGAGACTGATTATTACTACCGATCCGAAACATAATCTCAAAAACTTCATGCGTTCTAGTTTGACCTCAGGCTGTCGGCAATTGGTAGTCAGCGAAGCGTTCCCGAAGAGTTTTCTTAGAGAATTTACCGACACTCGTTTTTGGGACCTCATCGATATAGACGACATCATCAGGAACCTGCCACTTGGCGACTTTGGTGCTGAGAAAATCAAGAATCTCTTCCTTGGATAAGGTTGCGCCTGCTTCAAGCACAACACAGGCTAAAGGTCGCTCGCTCCAACGCGGGTGCATGACGCCAATGACTGCGGCCTCGCGAATGAGTGGATGGGCCATCAATTCATTTTCCAACTCAACCGAACTAATCCATTCTCCACCACTCTTGATGAGATCCTTCGTGCGATCGAGTAAACGAATTCGCCCACGCTCATCGACGCAGGCCACATCACCAGTTCGCAACCAGTGATCCTCACTGAAACTTTCTCCCGCCCGTTCATCGTTGTAATACGTTGAGGCGATCCAGTTGCCGCGACATTGCAGTTCACCGCTGGACTCTCCATCCCACGGCACACTGATCGTCGTACCAGGTTCAACAACGCGACATTCAACACCAAAGACAATGCGCCCAACCTGAGTTCGTAGATCGGCCTGAGCATCGACATCGAGCAGCAACTGATCACCGTCAAGATGACAGACCGCAGCGATCGGGCTCGTTTCCGTCATGCCCCAGGCTTGCAAAATAGGTAGTCCTGTTTGTAAGCGATAGGCCTCGCTGAGAGCACGCGGAACAGCCGAACCACCGCACGGAATGGCTCGCAAACTTGAAGTATCGCGGCCCTTCAACTCGGGTAGAACGCCCATCCAAATAGTTGGCACTCCAGCAGCAATAGTTGGACGTTCGTTGACGATCAAGTTGGCCACCGCAGGGCCCGACAAATCGGGACCAGGCATCACCAGATCGGCACCGGATGCAACAGCGGCGTGGGCTAGGCCCCACGCATTGGCGTGAAACATGGGAACGACGGGCAGGATCTTGTCACTCTCGCTCACGCCCAGACCGTCAGTCATCATCGTGGCCATGGTGTGCAGGAATGTGCTGCGATGGGTGTACACCACGCCCTTGGGATTACCTGTCGTGCCACTCGTGTAACACATACTGGCAGCAGTGTTCTCAGGTACTTCAACGAATTGCGCGGGTTCGGCTTTCGCGAGTAGTTCTTCGTAGTCATATGAAGCAATGCCAGCCAGATCAGCAGGAATCTCGCCCTTGCCGTCATCCATAATCACCAAATGTTTGACAGAAGTAAATGTGGGTAATAACGGAGCCAGCAAACCGAGCAACGACTTGTCAACAAAAATCACTTCGTCCTGAGCATGATTGACGATGTATGTCAACTGCTCGGGGAACAAACGAATGTTAAGAGTGTGCAACACGCGTCCGGTACACGGCGCGGCGAAGTACAACTCAAGGTGGCGTGCAGTGTTCCACGCGAATGTGGCAACTCGACCGTTGCTGGAGATTGCGAGTTGATCGAGAACCGTGCCCACCTGACGCGTGCGTTGGGCCCATTGGGCGTAGGTCGTACGTTCGATACCAGTGCCCGTTGCGGTGACGATTGTCTTATGCCCGAAATATCTCTCGGCGCGATCAAAGAGATGCAAGATACTCAGTGGTACTTCTTGCATCAATCCTGGAATCTGCGAAATTTCTGCCGACATAATTTCCCCCTCGTGTGACTCTCTGAGCGTACTCTCGCTTAGATTGGCAGAGTATGTCCGACGCTGTATCTCCTAGCGACCCTGCCGAAATGGTTGGCTCAGTCCGGAATCGGCAGTTGATCCTTGTTGCCTCGGCAACACTTTTCGCTTTGGGAACCTTTGGTAGCAATGTCGGGCCCGCCTGGGTTGACGAGCGCCCAGCGGTGGTCTTGGCTCTCTCAAGTCGCAACCGCAATCTTTTCGCATCTGTCCCCTTCATTGATCCCTTGCCCTTCGTCCTCATCGGTTTTACGCGCGTTTTTATTGCTGGGATGGTGCTCTTTTTTCTAGGTCGCTGGTATGGGGATCGCGCCCTTGGATGGACTGAAAAGCAGGTCGGTGAATTGCCGGCGATTTACCGCTGGTTCGCCAAGGCCATGGACCGCGCTGGTTGGCTAGTGATCATTTTTTTCTGTGGGTCGAACTTGGTGTGGATGATGGCTGGTCATCGCCGCATTACACCGATCAAATATGCCTCGCTCCTCGCCACTGGTATCGCCATCCGCCTTGCGGTGATGTGGGCAGGAGGCAAAGCCTTTGAAGATCAAATCAGATCATTTCTCCGATGGATCGAGTCCTACCAGTGGTACGTCGTCGGCGGATTATTTGCTCTTTCGTTTCTGCAGTCCGCTCGCAAGAACCGCAGCAGAACCTCTCCAGTAAGTAAAGATCTTGAGTATCCAAGCGAACAGTGATCCCGTATTAACTCTGCAACAAACAGCATCCCAATCAATCCCCAAACAAAGGAAACTTCATGACCATTTCAGTAGGAAACCAAATCCCCAATGTCACGCTGCATGTTCTTGGTGACAATGGCATGCCCGCCCCCGTCAACTCGGTTGATGTATTGGGCAAAGGAAAAGTTGTTCTGTTCGCCGTACCTGGAGCATTTACACCTGGCTGCTCACTGGTCCACTTGCCTGGTTATGTCAAGAATCAGGCCGCCCTTCGCGCCAAAGGTGTTGACACCATTGCCTGTGTCAGCGTCAATGATCCTTGGGTGATGGATCAGTGGGGTAAGAGCAGTGGAGCCGAAGGCATCGTCATGCTCGCCGATGGTTCCGGTCTCTTCACCGCCGCTATGGGACTTGCTATGGATGGTTCAGGCTTCGGCCTTGGATCACGTTCACAGCGCTACTCGGCAGTCATTGAAAATGGTGTCATCACCGAACTCAATGTTGAAGAAGGTGGCGGGATCACCGTCAGTGCTTGCGAAATCGTTCTTGAACACCTCTAAGACATCGGGCCACGACGACTAGGTACTACGACTTGGTACTACGACTTGGTACTACGACTTGGTACTACGACTTGGTACTACGACTTGGCAACGAGCCGACTGAGTCGCTCAATCCGAGCGTCCTGAACTCCAAGCAAATCGACCAGTTGACTCAACACAAAATCACTGTTGAAGCTGCCCTCTTCAACCATGGCTTCAAGGTCGGCCCAGTCTTTGGTCCGGTTAAACATTGCTTTGAAAATTGCAAGAAATTCTGCTGACAGGATGGGAATTTCTACTCCGTTCAAAGTGCCTTGTGATGTTTTCAAACTCATCTGCTGATGAAGATCTGACACATTGAAGAACAAATCAACGGGCGTCTCGTCCCAAAAAACTCTGGTCTGACCTTCTGCCTTCAAATATTTGAGTTGACTATCAGTGAATTCAATCACCGAGCGAAGCGCCTTTTGAACGACTGATACTTCTTCGGCCGGCAGAAATATGTTGATGTCGATGTCGCGGGTTGCTCGGGGTTCCCCCGTGCAGTAAGCAAGCGCTAACGCTCCTCCAAACGCATGACCCACATCTGCTTTGTCAAGCAATTGGTGAATCGTCAAAATGCGATCAACGAGCGAAATCATGAAACGTACTGAGCTTTCGCTGATTGTGCTGCAGCTGGTCGTTTCGGCAATGCATCAGCAAGATGCAATACCTGCGCAAGTCGCTCACCGCACACCTCTCGATTGAGCGCTGGATTTTTACGGCGGAAAGTGATCTGGACCTCGAGATCACAAGCATCAGCGATTCGATACAAAGAAGACAACGAGGGTGAACGACGACCTGATTCATACTCAACTAGCGCTGCGGGAGTCGTTTGTGCACGGCGAGCGATTTCACGCTTAGAAAGTTCGGAAATTTGTCTGATTCTCTTCACGACCCATTGACCGCTATTCGGCAGAGACTTTGTTGTTTTTTCCATCAGCCACCTCAACTTGGAATCCTAGAGTGTTATAGAAAACGATAACACCAATTTTCGGACTCCGCACCGGCAGGATTCAAATTCTTTTCAGTAACTACACACCGAGGGCGGGTTCAAGACCTATCGTCACGCCCGGCAAGTCAGCGATCTTTTTGCAGGCCAAGACCACACCTGGCATAAAACTCACTCGGTCATAACTGTCTTGACGAATGGTCAGCGTTTGTCCCGCCGCACCCAAAATGACTTCTTGGTGAGCCACCATGCCGCGCATGCGTACCGAATGTACACGGATATCAGCGGGACCCTTGCCTCCGCGTGCACCTGCGATCACTTCATGAGTCGTTGGGTCAGGAGCCCATTCACTTGATGCTGCAGCCATGCGATTGGCAGTTGCGAGGGCCGTACCACTTGGTGCATCGGTCTTGTTCTCGTGATGCAACTCAATGATTTCAGCAGTCTCGAACCATGGTGAAGCCATCTCGGCGAACTTCATCATCAGCACCGCGCTAATCGCGAAGTTGGCAGCGATCAGACAGTTTGATGAACTAAAGACAGAACGAAAACCAGCGATGTCGGCGTCAGTGAATCCAGTTGTTCCCACGACTGCGTGGACACCATGCAATGCGCACCACTGCAAATTGGTACGTGAAGCAGCAGCAATGGTGAAGTCAACGGCTACTTGCACGCCAGCATCCGCCATAGCGCGCGGGTCGGCAGCGACGGAGATTCCGTGGATGACCGTGCCCACACATGCTGAGTCAACTGCGGCCACTAATTCGAGGTCAGGGTCGGCCATGACTGCATCGCACACCGTTGCTCCCATGCGCCCACCAGCACCAAATACCCCGACGCGAATTTTTGAATCAGCCATACCTTGATCATAAGCCCTAGAACGAGACAGGCTCCCGTCTCTTTCGAGATCGGGAGCCTGTCGTTACTCAGTTATTAGTTGGTGAATCAGCGATGACGGCGGGGACCGCGGTCATTTCCGCCACGGCCACCACGGTCGTCACGGGGTGCCCGCTCCGAGCCACCAGCTTCGCCGCCGGGGCCGAGGTCGCCAAGTTCACTACTGATCTCACTATCGAAAGCATCATCGAAACTGACAGTCACAGGACCAGTCGCAGGTGCAGCAGCACGAGGTGCCGATGCCGCTGGGGCTGAAGCAGCAACCGGTGGGTCGCCAGCCAAAGTCAAACTGACCTTACCCTTGTCGTCAATGTCCTCAACGCGAACTTCGATTTCCTGACCGAGTGTCAAAACATCTTCCACGTTGTTGATGCGCTTGCCAGCACCGAGCTTCGAGATGTGAATCAGACCATCACGACCAGGAAGGATGTTGACGAATGCACCGAACTTAGTGATGCTGACAACGCGGCCATTGTAGATCGCACCGAGTTCTGCCTTAGGAGGATCGACGATTGCCAAAATACGAGCCTTGGCGTCTTCCATTCTCCATGCTTCGACAGCACCGATCGTCACAATACCGACAACTCCATCGTCGTCGACAGCAATGTCGGCGCCAGTTTCCTGCTGGATGGTGTTGATGACCTTGCCCTTTGGTCCAATGACTTCGCCGATCTTGTCCATCGGAATGGTGATCGAAATAATCTTCGGAGCAGTCTCTGCCACGGTGTCACGGCCCTTGGAGATTGCCGCGTTCATGACCTCGAGAATTGTCATCCGGGCTTCTTTGGCCTGCTGCAAAGCCGCTGCCAAAACATCGGCGGGAATGCCATCAATCTTGGTATCGAGTTGCAATGCAGTCACCACTTCAGAAGTTCCGGCAACCTTGAAGTCCATGTCACCGAAAGCATCTTCGGCTCCCAGAATGTCAGTCAGGCTGAGGTACTTACCCTCGGCGTAGATGAGTCCCATAGCGATACCTGCAACGGCTGCCTTGATTGGCACACCGGCATCCATCAACGACAGGCTGCTTGAGCAAACCGCGGCCATTGAGGTAGAACCGTTTGAACTCATCACTTCGCTGACCAAACGCAACGCATAAGCGAAGTCATCTTGGTTAGGAACAACTGGTAATAATGCACGCTCGGCCAAAACACCGTGTCCAATTTCGCGACGCTTAGGCGTACCCACGCGACCGGTTTCACCATTAGCCCATGGGGCCATGTTGTAGTGGTGGATGTAGCGCTTGGAGTTCACTGGCGACAAAGTGTCAAGCATCTGGTTCATGCGGGGCATGGCCAAAGTCGTCACGTTCATCACTTGAGTTTCTCCACGCTGGAACAATCCAGAACCGTGTGCAGTACGCAGAACACCAACTTCGGCCGAGACTGGACGAAGATCGCGTGGTCCACGACCGTCGATACGGATGCCATCTTCAACGACGCGCTTACGCACCAACTTTTTGGTGAGGCTGCGAACAGCTTCCTTGATCTCTTTGTCGCGACCAGCGAATGGAGCATCAGCAGAACCAGCCAATTGCGCCACAGCAGCGTTACCAGCAGCATCAGTAGCAGCATTGCGCTCAGACTTCAGAGCGATGCGCACTGCATCAGCCAACAATGGTGTGGCGATTGCTTCAACAGCAGTCCATACATCGTCACCGTAATCAAGTACTGGTGTGTACTTCAGTGCAGAGATTGGTCCACGAGTTGCGATGACCGAAGCCAACAACTGACGCTGCAAAGCGATCGACTCTTTGATGTACTGCTTTGCGGCATCAAGGCCACCAGCGAGAACAACTTCGTCAACCTTTGGCGCACCATTGGCGTAGTAATCAAAACTCTTTTCGGTTCCACCGGCTTCAACCATCATGATTGCAACGTCTCCGTTGTCAAGTTCACGACCGGCAACAACCAGTTCGAATGTTCCCTCTTCACCCTCGACATAGGTGGGGTGAGGAGTCCATGTGCCATCTTGTGTGAAAGCGATACGTACTGCACCAATCGGACCATCGAATGGGATTCCGCTGATCATCAAAGCAGCCGAAGCGGCGTTGATACTCAAGACGTCATGCGGGTTGATCTGGTCGGCACCCAAAATGGTGAGAACGATCTGCACTTCGTTGCGGAAATCATCGGGGAAGGCTGGACGCAATGGGCGGTCGGTGAGTCGGCAGGTCAAAATTGCTGCTTCACTCGGACGTCCCTCACGACGGAAAAAGGCGCCGGGAATTTTGCCGGCTGCATAGGCCCGCTCTTCCACGTCGACGGTTAATGGGAAAAAGTCAATGCCCGGACGGACATCTTTGGCGGCGTTTGCAGTAGCAAGAACGATGCTGTTACCAATGCTGGCAACAACTGCTCCCTGACTCTGAAGAGCCAGTTTTCCTGTTTCAAACGTCAGGGTCTTGTCGGTTCCCCCAATGGGACCCGACACTCGGATGGCGTCGGCCATGGCGAGCTCCTTTCGCGCAATCTCGGCTCCTTGCCGGATTGCATATGGAGTAGCGGGTCGGCTCCCAGTCGGCTAAGTCGGCACCTCGGTGACGGCCACGGCGACTGACAACCAAACCTTCACTACTCGGTTTGTTTGTTATGTGTATTGCAGTTGGAACTGCGTCTCAGCGACGTAGACCCAACTTGGCAACGATCTCGCGATAACGCTCGACGTTGCGACCTTTGACGTAGTCCAAAAGACGACGCCGACGACCTACCATCATCAACAATCCACGACGACTGTGATGGTCGTGTTTGTGATCCTTGAGATGCTCTGTGAGATGACTAATCCGCTCGGTGAGCAACGCGATCTGAACTTCAGGCGAGCCAGTATCTGACTCGTGAGTGCGATTCGCTGAGATAGTTTCAATTTTGGGAATACCAGCCATAGCTGTCCCTGCCTTCCGTATAAATACGACTCGGAGGTCGCGCCCCATCAGGTGATGGTTCGCATCGTGCCAGAGTCGAAACCCCAACAGACCCCATGAGCCTACGGGCACTGATCAGGGCTTCCACCGAGCAGGTGCGGACTATTGCGTTCGGCCTCGCACCAGCGTGCGGGGCGGGGACTGGGGTCCGCTGGGGGCAAAAATTGACCATCTCACTGCCAACACCTGGCAAAACTACCGCTACCCTGCCCTTATGTTCACTGGCATTGTTGAGGAGTTGGGCGCAGTTTTGGACTCGCGCCCTGTCACAACCGAATGGGGTTCTGGCGTGCGCTTGCGGATCGCAGCCAACACGGTTTTGCAGGATTCCGCTCTCGGGGCCTCCATCGCGGTGAACGGATGTTGCCTGACTTTGGTGGATCAAGGTGTTGACGGTGATCAAGCCTGGTGGGATACCGATGTCAGCCAAGAGACTCTTGAGCGCACCACCACGGGCAAGTTGAGCGTTGGGGCTCGGGTCAATCTTGAACGACCGATGGCTTTGGGCGATCGACTCGGCGGGCATATGGTGCTCGGTCATGTGGACGGGGTTGGCGAGGTTGTTTCACCGGCACCTGATTTAGTCGTACGTGTCCCCCAAGCAATGATGCGCTACCTCGTCGAAAAAGGGTCGGTCACAGTGGACGGGATTTCCCTCACCGCATTTGATATCACCGAGGACACATTTCGCGTGGCGGTGATTCCTCATACTGCTCAGGTAACAACTCTCGGTTTTCGTCCGAGTGGCTCGCTCGTCAATCTTGAAATGGATGTCCTGGCCAAGCACATTGAACGACTTGTCGAGCCGTATAAAAAATAACGTTACGAGAGTTCGTCAATACGAACTTTTGAATCAAGCGCTGCCGAGCGATAAATGCCGGTGGCCATGAAAGATGTTTCAATCTTGCGACGTTCAGTATAAATCGCGGCGCGAATTTCGTGAATGCGTATTGAATCTGCCGCAGCGGTTGCCGCCATCTCAATGAGATGACAGGCCAAACGGAAATCGCCAGCGTTCGCAAGTTCTTCGGCGCGAACTGCTAACGCATCTGCCCCACCAGCCAGCGTTGCGACTTCAGTTGCCAATGCGACTTCGGTTGCTGGTTTCAAATTCGCCGGATTCCCGTCGTACCAGCCGCCATACAAACGCCACAAGTTACGCACCACAAACTCGGGCTCGTCATAGGTGGGTTTGAGGTATGGCTTATTCGCCAGTTCTTCGGGCAAGCGCACTTGGTGAATGACATCGTCAAGACGTGCACCGCTATTCATTAAAGCGAGGGTCTGTTCGTGTAACGATTCAAGTGCCGATGCGGTATCGGTGAGCACTTGACCGACGCGATCTTTTCCACCGATGGCCATGCCGTGTGCGGGCAACATCAATTCGGGTTGTTTGGCTGCCATGGCGCGTAATGCGACTGCCCACTCCCAAGCGAAGCGTTGCACCTTTTGTGGATTGCCGGCATTGGGGAATTGCCAAATGAATAAGTCACCAACGCACACAGCTTTTGAATCAGGCACCCACGCCCATGTGTGATCATCGGTTTCACCACGGGCGTGATGAAGTTCAAAAGTGCGGCCACCTATATCAAGTGTTGTCTGCGAACGAAACGTGGTATCGGGATAGACAAAGTCACTCGGGAACATCGGGCCAGGCAAACGGAACTGCCGCATGTTGATGTAGCCGTTGTAACCATTCGTCAACTTGTAGCGATCGAAACGATCAATCACGGCTTCGTGGGCGACATAGTTGATGGCTCGATGACCGCGTTCAGTGGCATCGACGTTGAATGCATCAGCACCACCAACGTGGTCGGTATGACCGTGGGTGTAGACAGCGGTGTGCACGGGGTCTTGCGACCATGCACGGAGACTGGCGACGGAACTCTTGGCGGCCATAGCGTGCGAGACGTCGAATAATGTCAGTCCGTCGTCGGTGTTAAAGACAACGACGTTGCTGAATGATTCAATGACGCCGATGCCAGCAGCAACTTCTTCGACTGGGGCTGCATCCATGGTGACCTTTAATCCCCGAGGTGCCGCATCGGTCCCATCAACGATGCGCGCTGAACTTTCGAGCATTGAAGTCATCGCCTCAGCCTATGCGAGCCCAAACGCACGGTCACTTTTTAGTGTGGATAATCGCACGAGTACATGGGTCACGAGCGGCTATATTCAGATTTGTCCATTAAGAGGATCCGAGGGACCCAGCCCGCTGACGATCCGCCAACCACCCGATAGGGAACGGTGGCAACGCTGGAATCAATGGAGGAAACCATGAGTGAAAATCACAACGGTAAAAGTCAAAATCCGAATGGCGAGAACTTAAGGCGTCATTACGCCGCGGCATTTCGCACATTTCAAGATGCCAAGAGTCGAGGGATCCCTGCTTCACAGGTCATCATTTCTTGGGACATCGATGATCTGATGGAATTACCCAAACTGGGTAGCCAAAACGGAGGGCCGTCACCTGAACCGCCAGTCACCTCGCCAAGCGATCAAGAGCCAACGGATTCGTAAGTGAAGAACGAAACTCATCTAGACATTCGGAAAATACCATGCTGAACCAATTGCCCGAATTGCGCGAACTCAAACAAATACATGTGCCGCAGGAATATCAGGGACAACCACCGCAAAGAGTCAAGGATTACCTGACCGGATTTCAAATAGCGTGGGAACTGGCGTTGCGGATGCAACAGGGTCACCCGTTAGAAGATCCGCGTCAATAATTGAGGACGCCCTTGCGAAGGGTGAAAAGTCAACAAGAATGGAGGGGAAATATTATGGAGAAACCCAATGAAGATGACAGTCTCTTAGGGCATTACGACGACGATCCGTTCGCCGAAATACCAACCTTAAATGATGTAACCGATGAGCAGATGCTTGCCATGTATGACGACCCGGAGACTCTCAAGCTGGCCCGTGAGGGCTACGGCGACTATTTTACTGACGAGGAGTTTGAGGTTCATATTGAGAAGCACAAAGAGTGGTTAAGAACCTGTATCGCTATGCGTGAGGAAGAGGACGAGGAAGAGTATGGCTGACAAGAAACCCAAGCGAAGATTGTCGCTTCGTCAGCAGGCACTGATAGCGGAGCAACCGTCGCAGGAACCACGGGACTTGGTGGCCGAGATACGAGCGGCGTTCCAAAAGTACGACAAGGGCGAGCCAATAGTGTTCAAGGCGAATAAGCAGGTGCAGTGGCAGACTGACCCTCGATATCCCACAAAACCCTAATAGAGAACGCTCATCCCAATCGTGCGAAGAACCTTTCCCACACGAAGGAACTCTGTCGTACCCCTCGTATAAGTTGATAGTTACTTCCCACCTAACTAATCGTTCATCATGATTCATCAAACATTCGTTTGGCAACTCATCTGAACCTTGTGAAAAGCCAGGAGGTACAACATGCCAATATCGTCCGACACTCTCGCCACTCATGAGCGCGTTGATGTGATCATCAAACGACTCGCCAATATCAAGCGCACCGAGTCAACGCTGGCCGCCGAGCGTTTTCGTCTGCTCACCGAACTCTCAGAACTGCGACCAATCGACCCCGAAATCACACTGACTCGCGACGCCAAATTGTCACGACGCGAAGCCCGCGACACCGTCAATCGCCACAGCACCATCGCCGTCGCCCCAATATTTGCTGACGCACTAGCCACGGGCGATATCAGCGTGGCACACATTGACGGACTCACACGAGCCTTTAAAATTCTTGGCGACGACAAGACTGCACTCATCGACCGACTCCCCTCACTCATCAATGCCGCATCGCATATGAACGCAGACGATTTTGATCGTCACGCCAAAGATGCAGCGAAGGCCCTCGTATCCGATGGTGGCCTCGGCCGACTCGAACAACAACGCCGCGAGACCCACTTCAAGATGTGGAATGATCTCGATGGCAACTTGCAGGTTCGTGGGCAGTTCGACCCCGAACGCGGTGCCATCTTCCAAAACCTCGTCAGCCAACGCGTTGAGGCCATGTTCCATAGCGGAGACCTCAACATCCGCATCGACGTCGCACCAGGCATTGAACCCAATCACCATCGCAATGCTCTTGCTTTACTTGAACTCATTCGCGGCGCTGGCGCATCGGTCATTACTAGCGATCGTCCAGTGCGGGCCGAACTCGTAGTGCACGTCGACCTTGAAACGTTGCAAAACAGAATCCGTAAGCACGGGATCAACACACACGGCGCACCCGGAGTTTGTCGTACCTCATTTGGCGCCGAGTTGCCGATCGAGACGATGCGCCGTATTGCATGCGACGCCGACATCATTCCTGTCGTACTTGACGGACGATCGGTTCCTCTCGATGTGGGACGGGCAAAACGACTCGCCACCGCTCACCAACGGCGAGCGCTTGAATCCACTCACGAAACGTGTGCGATAGAAGCTTGTCTTGTGCCCTATCACCATTGCTCCATTCACCACATTGAGTACTGGGAGAACGGCGGATCAACAGATCTCAATAACATGATCCCGTTGTGTAGCAAGCACCATCACAAAGCACATGAGGGCGGATGGAAACTCAGTCTCAATCCCGACACCCGAGAACTCACAGTCGATTACCCATGAGTCCAGTGACAAGTACTTCCCTGGCACTTTCATATCTTCTGTTCCACCTAGTCAGTCCCCAGAAATCGGTGGTAAAACTCGGTCATGGCGTGGCACACAAAGTTATTACTCACCACGTTGGCTATCTCCCTTCTGAGCGCATGTGCGTCTGATGCGACTACAACAACAACGCCGGTGACAGCAACGACCGTGGCAACGACAGCAACAATGGCACCGACGACGACGACACAACCAACGCTCACCGCCACCCCAACAACTCTCACCGCTTCGACAACGACACCACCAACAACAAGCGTCTTATTCGACTTCAGTGACCCATCATCAGCAACGGGTTGGTTTAACCAAAATGACACTGTCATGGGAGGCGTGTCCGATAGTGCCAGCACCTGGGTCGATGGACATCTGGTTTTTTCGGGCAACTTGTCCTTGGATAATAACGGCGGATTCACATCCACCTTTGGGCCGATCAATGAACAACTGCCGGCGCTGATGTCTCGGGCCAACGCAATCGTCGTGACAGCACGCGGCGACAGCCAGACCTACCTCATGCAAATCCGCAACAATGACAACACGCGCTACATCCAACGCTTTACCACAGTCGCCGACAGCGAGCAGTCGTACATCTTGCCCATCGCCGATTTCGAGTCCGTTGATTGGCGACTCTCCCCAATCGCCGGAGCCGCCCCGATGGACGTTGCCAATATTGTGCAGATCGGCTTCTACCTTCTGGACAAACAAGTCGGTCCTTTTGAGATTGCGATCTCATCAATAAGCGCTGACTCCCTCTAGCCCACGATCAGCCACATCGCCCACGATCAGCCACATCGCCCACGATCAACCACATCGCCCACGATCAACCACATCGCCCACGATCAACCACATCGCCCAAGACCCAGCCACATCGAGAACCGCCCCGAAAACTCTGCGGACATGGTGATTGCTGCGCCCTGCGCCTAAAGTTGTGACATGTCAAATAACAGCACGCCCCAAAGTTCACAACAACACAACATGGTCGAAGGTCGGGTCTGCATTGTGACCGGAGCAGGTCGCGGCATCGGTCGCGAATACGCCCTGATGCTCGGCGCCCATGGCGGTCTGGTTGTCGTCAATGACCTCGGCGCTTCACGCGATGGCAGCGGAGGCGACGCTGGTCCCGCCCAAGACGTAGTGAACGAAATCAAAACTGCTGGCGGTCAGGCTGTTGCCAATACTGACGACATCAGTTCTTTCGCTGGTGCCAAAAATATCGTCGATCAGGCCATTGATACTTTCGGCGGGCTTGATGTAGTCGTCAACAATGCAGGCATCCTGCGCGACCGCATGCTCTTTTCCATGTCCGAAGAAGAATGGGACTCCGTCATCAAGGTCCATCTCAAGGGCACCTTCGGCACAAGTCGATTTGCCGCCGAATACTGGCGCAACCGTTCCAAAGACGGCAAGACCAACGATGCCCGAATCATCAACACATCGTCGGTTGCTGGCCTCTACGCCAACCCGGGTCAAGCCAACTACGGAGCAGCCAAAGCCGGTATCGCCACCTTCACGCAGATCGCCGCCCAAGAACTCAGCCGTTACGGCGTGACTGCCAACGCCATCGCACCTGGCGCACTCACCCGTCTCACTGAAGACCTCAACTTGCCCGACGAGATGTTGGCCAAGTTTGATCCGCGCTGGGTTGCCCCCATCGTCACCTGGTTGGCTTCACCGCTGTCAAAAGATGTCACTGGCCATGTCATTGAATCCAACGGAATGTTTTTGGCCATTGCCGAAAGTTGGCAGCGCGGCCCAACACTCAACACCCCTCCCGCCGAGGCTGAAGATGTGGATGCCGCCATTCGTCCACTGCTCGCCGCCACTCGGGCGCGTACCACGATGGCCGACATCAACTAAAACTTGTGACTTCACTTCTTGTTATCTGCACGGGCAACGCGGCGCGCTCAGTCATGGCCGGAGCGATCATCAATGATCGCCGTCCAGAACTCAATGTTGTGACTGCGGGAACCTTAAGCGTGAACGGGCAGCCGATCAGTTTTCGGACCCGCGAGGGTTTGAAACACATCGGTCTAGAGGCACAACGTCATCGCAGTCAACAGATCGAACACCATCATGTTCAAGCCGCTGACCTGATTATTGCCCTCGCACCTGAACATGTTGAATGGATCAGACGTAACTTTCCGGAAGTCGCGCATCGGACTGCAACTCTCAAGCGACTGTCTCGAGATCTGAGTCATGAAGGTGACCTCGCTCAACGCCTCGATGCCCTTGATCTTGCAAACGCGACCTTAGAGCCATGGGAGGAAGTCATCGACCCGGGTGGTGGCGAAGTAGACGACTTCATCAATTGCGCCGTTGAGGTCGTGGCATTAATGGATGACGTGATCTCGCGCCTTGCCTAACGGGCGCCTTAACAAAACGCCACCTCGGCTAAACGCCGCCTCG
>ERZ889217.916-NODE-916-length-16339-cov-18.059199_pt1 | contig 16339 bp, 14 predicted proteins | sample MGYA00521098_ERZ889217 | MGnify/ENA primary metagenome ERZ889217 (study PRJEB32303, sample SAMEA104408613) | aquatic metagenome | biome: Brackish water; feature: Pelagic; material: water | place: Baltic Sea | collected 2014-06-10T22:04:00 | depth 2,362 m ...
CCGCGACGCGACTTTTGCCGCCCCCGAGCCGGTGCTCCCCGGACCTCGAATGCGCTCTAGCTCGCACTTGATAGAGCTGGAGCGACGATTGGGATAGCTGGAGCGACGATTGGGATAGCTGTGGCGACGATTGGGCTTACTGAGCAGGGGAGGCGAGGGGGTCGGCAAACGCTCGCGGAGCATGAGGGCGTATCCTCGCCCGCGACGCGACTTTTGCCGCCTTGATTTCAGCAGACCCGGAGCGAACGTCCGGCGACCGTCATTGCATCTGGGCAAGGGCTTCATCGGGGATGCTGAGGTTGGCGGCGACGCTCTGAACATCGTCGTGGTCGTCGAGCCGCTCCAAAAGCGCGATCACCTTACGGGCGGTGTTAAGGTCTTCCACCACGACAGTGTTGGTCGGAATCCGGATCAGTTCACTCGATTCCGGTGACAGGCTTGCCGTTTCCAGGGCAGCCACCACGTTGGTAATCACCGCCGGATCACAGATGATTTCCCACCGTTCGTCGGCGGCCTTGACGTCCTCCGCTCCGGCCTCGAGCGCAACCTCCATGATCCGGTCTTCGTCACAGGCGGCCTGCGGCAGCCGCACGAGCCCCTTACGCTCGAAGAGGTAGGCCACGCAGCCGGTGCCCCCTAGTTTGCCGTCACACAGCTCGAAAATTTTGCGGATTTCGGGGGCGGTACGGTTCTTGTTGTCGGTGAGGATCTCACACATCACTGCTACGCCTCCGGCGGCATAGCCTTCGTACATCGATTCCTCGAGGTTGCCTCCCTTGAGGTCTCCGGTTCCGGTTTTGATCGCCCGCAGGATGTTGTCCTTGGGCATGCTCACTGCCTTGGCCGCATCGATCGCGTACCGGAGCTTGAGATTTGCGTCAGGGTCACCACCGCCATGCTTTGCCGCCACGATGATTGCTTTGGCGAGTTTGCTCCAGAGTTTGCCCCGCTTGGCATCGATGACCGCCTTCTTGCGAGAGATGTTCGCCCAATGGGAATGACCTGCCATGGATTCTCCTCGATCACCAGCCGCGGTTTCGCAGTCTCACCGCGGCTTTCGTTTACTCAAACTTGACGAGTGCTCCGATCCGCGGGCCTTGGTACCGGCTTTTCTCGGGGGCTCCGGCTCTGGTGGACGCGGTGGCGGAGTTTCTTGCGGCTTGATGTTCAGCGGCTTGACAACGAAGGGCTTGGGCCCGCTTTTGCCTTTGCCGTCGTTCTTTTTCGGCCCAGAGCCGGGCGGGGGCAGGGGTGTCTTGCCGGCAGGACGAGCAGCAGCCTGTGGCCCGGCCGGCCGAAGTTCTTCCGCGGCTGCTCGGGCGGCATCGGCCGCTTTTATGCCTGCCCGATCGATGATCAGCGGTGGCACCGGTGCGGGCAACGACTCGCCCCGTTTTGGAAACCGATCCTTGGCAGCCGGATTGGCGGCCAGCACGACCTTCCGCACGGTTGTGCCATGGAGATTCGTGAGGACGTCGAGGCCAAACTGATGCAGAAGCGAACTAAATTCGATACCAGCCTTCTTGCCGATCACCCGTTCAATTCCAGGCACCTTACCCGTGTCGTACTCCTGACGGGTGATCAGGCCACAGAGCCAAAGCCCGGCCAAGGCCCCCTGGTCAAGCGGAATGAAATGCCCACCCAACGCGGTCGAGGCTACGTAGTGGGTCACAAACGAGGGCACTCCTTGCAGGCCTTCGAGGACCTTCATGCCGTGGGCAAGCGAATGCTTGCGGGCGTGTTCGAGTGAGAAGTTGTAGGTGGACTCGAACACCCCTTGCAGGGCCCGGCGGAGCGAGAGGGCAGCCCGCGATGGGTCCGGCAGATCATGGAGGGTTTCGGCAAGTTCCGCTACCGTTGTGACCCGCACCTCGTTGAGGTCGAAATAGGCCTCCATCAGCCGCGTGAAAGCCCGTTCGGCTGCGTCGATCGGGGCGCTTTCCAGACAACAGGCAATCAAGACCTGATGGAGGAGCGGACGGGTCGTGTCGGTGGCAAACGGCTTGTAGTTGGCCTTGAGAGCCCTGTGGAGTTTTGGAAGCAGTTGGCCGCGGGGCGGAATCTTTTCCACGACGGGCTTCGGCTCAGGGGCGGGTTTCTCTGGTTTGACCGCAGGCTTGGCGATGGTTTTTGTCGGTGGCTTGAGGGCCGGCTTGGGTACGGGCTTGGGAACCGGCTTGGCCATGGGCTTGGAGGCCGCCTTCGGTACGACCTTGGGGGCCGGCTTGGCTATGGACTTGGAGGCCGGCTTCGGTACGAGCTTGGGGGCCGGCTTCGTCACTTTGACAGAAGCTGGCTTGCCGGAGGCGGTCGTCTTCTTGTCGGGCGTTGGGCGCTTGCGTGCGGTCATGCGTCGTCCTGTGGAGATTCGTCCTGGGGAAATTCGTGCGGATCCAATGAAATCGTGTCGGCCGGTTCCTCGGCCAGAGGCGGCAAGACTTTGTCGAGCACCCGAGCGATCTCCAGCGAGTGCTTCACCCCGGGGTCAAGTTCGAACCGAAGGCGGGGCGTGTACCGGGTTTCGATCCTGTCGGCGATCCGCGACTGGAGAAACCCAGCTGCGTTGGCCAGTCCGCGGAGCGCCAGTTGCTCTCGCGTGGAATTGCCCATGACCGAGACGTGGACGAGCGCATTGCGCATGTCGGGGGCCATCTCGACGCGGGTCACGGTAACGTCCCGAACGCGCGGATCTCGAACCTCGGTGAGGATGGCCATGCTGACCACCTCCCGCACCGCCTCGGCCGCCTTGAGAAGTCTGCGTGTGCTCACGAGAGGGTACGGGCGACTTCCTCGATTCGGTAGCACTCGAAGATGTCACCGTCCTTGAGATCATTAAATCCAGCCAGCTTGATGCCACACTCCAGACCGTCTCGCACCTCACGGGCGTCGTCCTTCTCCCGTTTGAGCGACTCAATGCCATAATCGCCAAGCACCCGGCTATCGCGGATGACCCGGAGTCGAGCATTGCGGGCAATGATCCCCGAAATCACCCGGCAACCGGCAATCACGCCGAGCCGGCTGATGCTAAAGGTTCGCTGAACAACCGCTCGTCCCAATTCAGTCTCCCGCTTCTCAGGAGCCAGCATCCCCTCGAGGGCGTTCCGCAGATCGTCGGTCACTTGATAAATGATGTCGTACCGCCGAATCTGCACCCCTCGATCATCAGCCGTTGATCGGGCCCGCTCATCAGGCACCACGTTGAAGGCGATGATGATCGCGTCGGAGGCATCAGCCAGGGCCACATCTGCTTCGGTCACACCGCCAACCATCGATTGCAGAACCCGAATCTTCACCTCCGGATGGTCCAACTTTTGTAGTTCTTTGAGAATCGCTTCGATCGAACCGCGAACATCGGCCCGGAGAATGAGATTGAGTGTGGGGGCCTTTTGGCTGCCGAGCCGGTCAGCCAGGCTTTCGAGCGTCACATGGACCGGTGTGCTTGATAACGCGCTTTGGCGCCGGATATCGGTACGCTTGGCAGCCACGTCGCGGGCCATGGCGATCGAATCGACCACCTGGAATCGGTCACCTGCCCCTGGGGCCACACCGAGCCCCGTCACGAACACGGCGACCGAAGGACCTGCTTCCGTCATTTTTCGCCGAGTGAGGGTGTTCATCATCGCCTTGACGTGGCCGGTGGCTTCTCCGCAGACCAGCGCATCGCCAACCTTGAGCGTGCCCTTTTGCACCATCAGACAGGCAACCACTCCACGGCCCTCATGGATCGATGCATCGAGGCAAACGCCGGCCGACAGCCGGTCGACATTGGCCCGAAGGTCGTGTAATTCAGCAATCGTCAGCAGTGTGTCGAGCAGCGACTCGACGCCTTCACCGGTCAAGGCACTTGTCTTCACAACCTCGGTCTCGCCACCCCACTCGGTCGGCAGCAATTCGTTCGCAGCGAGTTGCTGATAGACCTTCTGCACGTCAGCTCCGGGCAGGTCGATCTTGTTGATGCAGGCCACGATCGGCACGCCTGCCGCCCGGGCGTGGCTGATCGCTTCCTCGGTCTGGGGCATGATCCCATCGTCGGCCGCCACCACGATCACGGCACAGTCGGTGACGTTAGCGCCCCGGGCCCGCATTTGTGTGAAGGCCTCATGGCCAGGCGTGTCAACGAAGGTGATTGGATGGTTGTTGCGATTGATCGTGTAGGCGCGAATGTGCTGGGTGATGCCGCCACTTTCGCGGGCTGCCACATCGATTCCCAGGATCCGATCGAGCAAGGACGTCTTGCCGTGATCCACGTGCCCGAGGAATGTGACCACCGGGGCCCGCGGCACTCGCAGGGCCGGATCCTCGTCCACCGCATCGAAGCCTGCTAGGAGATCCTTTTCCAGGTCCTCGGAAGTTTTGAGGTCGAGTTGCACGCCCATTTCGGAGGCCAGCATTTCAACGGTGTCGCGGTCGAGCATGGACGTCATGTTCGGCATCGTGTCGAGCCCGAACGTGAGGAGTTTCTTAAGGACCTCGCTGGCGGCCAGGCCGATCGATTCCGAAAAAGCCCGCACGGTGCAAGGAACCTGAATCGACGCGTTCGTTTTGCGGGGCGCGGCTGTCGAGACTCCAGAACTCCGCCGCGGCCGGAGCGACCGTCGCCGTCGCATCGCCCCGTCATCATCCTCGCCGCCGCGGCGATCAGGCGTCTTTTTTCGGTGCAGTTGCCGGAGTTCGCGACCGCCCAGCAAGTCCTCTCCACCGGTACCGGTCTTTGAGGGTGTCCGCCGAGGCCGCACGCCTGGCTGAAGCGGCGGTGGAACCGCTTGGCCACCGGCTCCGCGAAGGAGTCCGGATGCTTTTGCCTTGCTGCCCTCGGCGGCCTGCCGCTGCTCGGCTTTCCGCATGTGGTCGGCCAGCGGTTTTGCTCCGCCCGCTTTCGCGCTGCGGATCGCGTCGAGCGGGAGCTTTACGTCGGGCTTCTGGGCAGCCGGTTCCTGGGATGCGCGGGCCGGCGGCGGGGCGGCCCGGCCTGCCGCTGGCAACGGCGCAAGCTTGAAAGCGGGTCGGGGCATTGGCTTGGCATCACCTCCGCGGCCCATGCCCGGACGCGGCTTGCTGCCATCCCCGGACTTGGGGGCCGGCTTCATTTCAGGAGCCCTGTTGGCTACACCGGCTGGGGCAATGTAATCCTCCCGCGTGACCGGACCCGTGGGACTCACGGGACGGATCGGAGCAGCCGGGGATCCAATGGGTGCGGCGGCGGGCCGCACAGGAGCGGCTTCGGGCCCGGCGGCTGGTCCGGCGGGAGCGACGGCCGGCCGCACTGGAGCGGCAGCAGGCCGCACTGGAGCAGCGGCAGGCCGCACGGGAGCAGCGGCAGGCCTGACGGGAGCGGCCGCAGGACGTTCGGCCGGGCGTGCCTTGCCGGCGATAAATTCCTTCAGCTTGGCGACTTCTTCATCAGTCAGGCTCGCCAGCGCGGATCCCTTGTCCTGAATGCCGGCGCGGTTGCACAGCTCAACCAGCTCCTTGCTGTCGAGCTTCAGGTCCTTTGCCAGCGTGTAGATCCGAACTGCCACTCGCGCCTCTTTCTGCCGGTTGTTGCCGGCGACTCCAACCCGGCCCAATGCCTTCGAACGCAATCCCCGTCATGCCAAACGTTCCGACCATCACGACGACTCGCCGGAAGCTTTGGCCGCCACTTTGGCAGCCTCCGCCTCACCCTCGTCACCGCTGAAGGCCAGTGCTGCTTCGGCTGCCGGGGCGGCAGACTCAGCAGCCTCAGTGGCCGCAGCCACCTCGGCTGCTTCAGCCGCCTCGGCATCTGCCGTCGCCTTCGCGATCCGATCCAGTTCCCGCTGCTTTCGCCGTTCGTCTGCTGCGGCAACCTCTGCCAACTGGGCCCGGCTCTCCGCCACCTCTACGATCGCATCGACCGCTTCGGCAGACAACCCGCCCATTTCCATCAGATCTTCCGGCTCGATCACCGAGAGATCGTCGTACGAAAGGAATCCCTCTCCCACGAGCCGTTCGGCCAGCGAGTCATCGAGCCCTTCGATCGAGGAAAAGCCGGCGGTGGCCCGCTCGATCTGCTGATCGAGCTCTTCCTGGGTCATAATTTCGATATCCCAACCGCAGAGTTTGCTCGCCAGCCGAACATTTTGCCCGCGGCGGCCGATCGCGAGTGAGAGCTGATCCTCACGGACCAGCACAATTCCGCGGCCGAGCATTTGGCAGAGGATCACCTCGTCCACTTCCGCCGGTTGGAGGGCGTTTGGCACGAGCACTTGGAGGTCATCACTCCAGCGGACGATGTCGATTCGCTCACCACCGAGTTCTTCCACAATATTCTTGATGCGATTTCCCCGCACTCCGACGCAGGCACCGACGCAGTCAATCCGATTGTCGGAACTGATCACGGCGACCTTGCTTCGATACCCTGGCTCGCGGGCAATGGCTCGGATCTCGATCACACCATCGGCGATCTCGGGGATCTCCTGCTCAAACAGCCGCTGGACCAGTTGCGGACGGATCCGCGACAGAATGATTTTGACGCGGCTGCCGACTTTACGGACCTCAAAGATCGTGGCACGGATTCGCTCGTTGGGATGGAAGCTCTCGCCCGGAATCTGTTCACTTCGGGGGAGGATCGCCTCTTGGCTGCCGAGTGCCACCGTTGCCGTAGCGCCCTCAAATCGGGTCACCACACCCGAAATCATGTGGCCTATTTGCTCCTCAAACTCATCGTGGATGGCATCCCGCTCAGCTTCGCGGATTTTCTGGATGATCACCTGCTTCGCCGTTTGCGCACCGATCCGACCGGCCAGTTCTGCTGAATCGATCGGTTCACCATCGTGTGAACCGGAGATAGTTCCATCCAACCGGTTGATCGCGATCAGGATTTCGGCGGTCTCGCCATACTGCCGTGCCAGGGCCGTCACCAACGCCGATTCAATCGCCTGGAACACGATCTCCTTGTCGATATTCTTATCGCGATGAATCGCGTCGACGATGCGGAGGATTTCTTCTGGCTTCATGGTGTTCCCGACGAACCCCCCGTGATGTGGCATCGCCGGCACGGCCGACGCCATAGCACGACATGGGCGCCGAGGAAATTCCTCACAATTCGGCAGCGATCACCCTCATTGGGGATCTCCGAATGCTTAGAAAACCTGGAAGCGAATCCGCGAACCAGCCACCATCCTCACGAGGAGCATCAGGGGAGCGTAGGCCACCGCGGACCGACTGTCAAGCAGCGGCCGGCGATGCCGGCCACGCTCGGAACGCCAGCGAACCCGCCTGCCCCTGGGGGGTCACGGCCGCCGAGACGAACGACCTTCCTGCCGGATCACCGCGGCGGGCCGCCCGCACGGGGCAATCAGGATCAGCAGCGTCGTGGTTGAGCAGGGGGAAAAGTTCGCCGCGTTCCATCGCCAGAATGCTGGCGATGCACTCCACCAGGCCGCTGCCCGCCCCAAGGTTGCCGAAGTGGCTCTTGGCCGCCACGACCGGGGCCAGCCGCGCTGCTGCTCCCAGCACATCCCCCAGAGCCGCCGCTTCTTCCCGGTCTCCCGTGACGGTGCTCACCCCGTAGGCATGGATGTGACCGAGCCCGGCGGGATCGATTCCGGCAGCCTTGAGCGAGTTTCGCATCACGTGCCCCAGGGCCGCCCGTCGGCGACCGACGCCTCCCCGATCAACCGCCGCTCCAGCGGCGTGCCCGACCAACTCGGCACGAATTCGGGCTCCGCGGTGCTCGGCGTGCGAAAGCTCTTCCAGGATGAGCACCGCCGCTCCTTCACCGAGCACCATCCCCCGTCGATCACGATCAAACGGGCGGCTCCAGCGAGTGGGATCGTCGTCCTGACCGTCAGGCAGGGCGACCTGCTCAGTCTGCAGGGCATGCACCGTCTTCATTGGGTGCACCCGGGTGCCGGTGGCTCCGGCCACCATGATGTCCGCCATGCCTCGCTGAATCGTCACACAGGCCTCGGCCACAGCCAAGTGGCCCGCAGCCTCCCGCAGCGTGAGCGAGTTGCTAGGGCCGCGAAGATCGTTGAAGATCGCGATGTGGCTCGCGGGCATGTTGGGCAGGTACTTCAACAGCCAAAGCGGGTTGAGCAGCGGCACGCCGTTGGTGGCCCAGCGGTTGAAGTCGAAGGAGCCGTCGGCTGCCCGGCAGGCGGCTACGCCGGCCGTGAAGTCCTCAGGCAGGGTGAGCATGTAGTCGGAGCCAAACACACAGCCGAACCGTTCGGGAGGATGGTGGGCCGACGCGTCGCCGGCGTCGTGCAGGGCACGCTGAGCCGCAGCCAAGGCCATCTGGCTCTCTCGGCACATCACCTTAAGACCCTTGCGGATCGCCTTTTTCTGCTCGCCAGCGAGGCAGCCGAAGTCCTCGATGTTTCCGCTGAAGCCCAGGGCTTCGGCGGCGTGGTGCAGCGGTAGGCCGGCCGGGGAAAACTGGCGGATCGGCCCGACCCCGCTTTGGCCTGTGACCAGTCCGGTCCAGAGTTCGTCGGGCGTGAGCCCCAGCGGGCAGACGACACCGATTCCGGTCACCACCACCCGTCGATCACTCATGCAGGCTCTCGTCCAAAAAAACAGGGTTGTCGGCGGCGGAATACGCCGCCACGTCGGATTTTCTCGTCAGGGCCCGCCAAGTCGAGGCTCGACCACCACCACCACGTCTCGCCGTTCCACGTCGGAAATCAAGGCGGCCACCACACCATTTTGCGCTGGCACTGGCCAGGGTACCAAGCCGAGTGCGACAACGAGCGTGTGGCTGGCCGGCCAGCGAAATCGTTCCCCGATTCGGACAGCGGCGACCTGGGGCACCTGGGCGGCGATCGGAGGCCCACCGGCCGGTGCTGGCAGCGATACCTGGGCCATCCGTTCGATCTGATCGATCCGGCACTTGAAGATCGCATCGACAACACTGCCGTCGCCCGAGACCAGTGGATGAAGCTCGATAGACAGCCCCTCGTCGCAGGTGGCCCGTTGCTGCTGCCAACCCGGCCAGGCATTCGGGGTCGCGGCGTAGTCCTGCACGTACTCCTGCTTGCGGCCACCGGCGAGCACGGCCGGCAGGCCGTTGCCCGCCTGGACCGGGCCGGTTGGGAGTTCGGTGGCGTCGGTCCGAGCTCGGAGTTGGGCCACCACGGCAGCGGCATTGGCCCGGGGCAGAATCCAGGCCTGTACGCCCGGCGTGGCAGTGGGAATCGGCTGCAGCGCTGGTCTGGCTTCGCTCCGCCAGGCTGGTCCAGTGAGCCCCAGTACCCGGACGGTGAATCGGTGGGGCTTGTCCGCTTCGCCCACGAACCGATCGACGATCTCCATCACGCGGGCCTGCATCTCGGGCGTGTGGAAGCAGGAAAGCTGCCCATCCCGCGCGGAGAGTGCGGCCGGGGCAGAACCGTGCCAGGCTGGATAGCCTGTTTCCTGCAAAATCCAATCAACCACGTGCTTCTCGGTCTCGGGCCCGTTCACCGCGACAAATGGCTGCAGATCGTAGGTTTTCCAGATCTGGCCCTGGTCACTCGGGATCTGGGCCGGCAGCGACGCGGCGGCCAGGCCGAAAACCAAACCCACGATTGATGCCCATCTTCGGCAACGCAAGCCCGTCATCACAGGTCCTCCGACGCCGGACTGAGTAAGCCTGAATACTCGGCCTAATTCAGCCGGGCGAACACAAGGCTCGCGTTGTGGCCACCGAATCCAAAACTGTTGCTCATTGCCACATCCACCCGGGCCTCACGGGCCTGGTTGGGCGTGTAGTCGAGATCACAGGCAGGATCAGGCGTGTGGTAGTTGATGGTGGGCGTGATCACGCCCCGCTCGATTGTGAGGCTGCAGACGACCGCTTCGATGCCGCCGCTGGCGCCCAGCGTGTGGCCGAGGTGGCTCTTGGTGCTCGAGATTGCGAGTTTTCTGGAGTGCGGTCCGAAGACCCGCTTGATGGCTGCGGTTTCCGCCTTGTCGCCCAGCGGGGTGCTGGTGCCGTGGGCATTGATGTAGTGCACCGCCTCGACACCGAGGCCGGCATCGATCAAAGCCATCTCGATCGCTCGGCCAGCGCCCCTGCCTTCTTCATCGGGTTGGGTGATATGACCGGCGTCACCACTGGCCCCGTAGCCTTTGAGTTCGGCATAGATTCGGGCCCCCCGGCGGCGGGCATGCTCGAATTCCTCGATCACAACCACGCCCGCTCCCTCCGCCAACACGAAGCCGTCACGGTCGGCGTCAAACGGGCGGCTAGCCGCCTGCGGATTGTCACTGCGGAAGGATAGAGCCCGCATGTTTTGGAAGCTGGCCAGCCCAATCGGGGTCAGGGCGGCTTCACTGCCACCGGTAACCATCACATCAGCATCGCCGTATTGGATTGCTCGGAGGGCCGAGCCAATCGAGTTGGCGGCGCTGGCACAGGCCGTGGCGACGGCGAAATTTGGCCCTCTGATTCCGTACAGGCTGGAGACATGACCGCTGGCGGAATTGACCATGAGTTTGGGAATCGTGAACGGCGAGACCTTGTCGATCCCTTTGTGGAGCAGGCGTTCCTCCTGCACCTCGAATTCCCACAGGCCACCAATACCGGAGCCAATCACCACGCCACAGCGGTAGGGGTCTTCGCCGGAGAAGTCGAGGCCTGAATCGGCCACGGCGTCCTTGGCTGCCCCGATTGCGAACTGCGTGAACCGATCGAGTCGCTTGAGTTCCTTGGGCGGAGCGATATCTTCCCGCTCGGCCTCCCAAGGCACCTGACCGCCGAATTGCACCCGGTAGCCAGCGACGTCGAAGAGCGTGATCTGGCCAACGCCGCTATCGCCGCGGACGACCCGATCCCAAAATCCGTCGATCGCTCGTCCGAGTGACGTGACCAAACCGAGTCCCGTCACCACCGCCCGTCGCTTCATCGCGTCTCCAAGCCCACGGCATCCATGACACGTACAGGTTTAGTTTCAGGTTTGGGAGTAATTGGGTCTGGCACACCGCAATTCACCCCGGGCCACACGCAGGGATCTGGTCGGAGTCCTCACGCATGCTGACAGCGATTCACGCCGCCCTCCCGGCAGCGGACCCAGAGCCCTCGGGTGTGACAGGCTCAGTTCGCGATTCCCGAAGGACCGGAAGCCTGGTGCTTCTCGATGAATTCGACTGCTTGACCTACGGTTTGAATCTTTTCAGCGGCGTCGTCTGGAATGTTTATTTCAAACTCTTCCTCAAGTTCCATCACCAACTCGACCGTATCAAGCGAGTCGGCTCCGAGGTCGTTGATGAACGATGTTTCGGGAGTGATCTGATCCTTGCCCACACCGAGTTGGGACGCAACGATTTCGATCACTCGATCTTGAACAGATGCCACCTGTGAATCCTCCACGGGCCGGAGCCAAAAACGACACGGAACAGCGACAACCTCCGGAGGCTGCGAATCTTGCCCGCGTTCATCGCGAAGATATACCCGCTGGGCACCAAACATGTCCAGACCGTGAAAATCCCTGGCAAAACCAGCCCAACGGCCGGACCAATGCCCGGGGAATCTCCGAGCCGGCTGGGGGTTGCCCCGGCCCGATTACCAGCCGTGTGCTCGCATCGAGACCAGCATCTGGATGTTTTCCGCCCGCCGACTCGAGCGATCCCTCACCCAATCAGGCCGCCATCGACCACGAGGGTCTGGGCGGTGACGTATCCGGCCGATGGCGAGGCAAGGAACAACACCGCGTCGGCGATCTCGGTCGCTTCGCCGAGCCGCTTTGCTGGAACCCGCTTCTTGACTTCGTCAAGCAGCACGTCGCCCAGGGCGGCGGTCATGTCGCTGGCGATGAAGCCCGGAGCCACGGCGTTGACCGTAATTTTGCGGCCGGCCAGTTCCTTAGCGACCGTCTTCGTGAGCCCGACCAGGCCCGCCTTTGAGGCGGAATAGTTGGCCTGGCCGGGATTGCCGATCAGGCCCGAGACACTGGCGATGTTGACGATTCGCCCGTACCGCTGCTGCATCATTGGCCGGCTCGCGGCCCGCATGAACAGGAACGGCCCCCGGAGGTTCGTCGCGAGTACGGTGTCCCACTCCTCGTCACTCATCCGGGGCAGCAGGGTGTCCCGCGTCACGCCGGCATTGTTGACGAGGATGTCGAGACGGCCAAATTTCTCAACCACCGCTTCGACTACCTGTTGAATCGATTCGGATTTGGTCACGTCGCAGGGAAAGGCCTCGGCCTTGCCGCCGGCATGGACGATCCCGGCGGCCACGTCGGCGAGTTTGTCAGCCGAACGAGCCACGAGCGCGACAGTCGCCCCGTTGGCCGCCAGCGCCTCGGCGATGGCCCGACCGAGCCCCTGCGAACCACCGGTGACGAGGGCCACCTGACCAGATAGATCGACCGTGATTCGGGCCGTCGGCTGGGTTTTTTTCTTGCCGTCACCTGCTTCAGCCATGGCTGTCAAGTCTCCAAAGAACAAGCCGTCAGTCGAATACGCCGCTGGTCGCCACCGAACGGTCGATCCGCTTCATCAGGCTGCGGAGGACGCGGCCGGGCCCGATTTCCCACACCGCACGAACACCTGTGGAGAGGATGTATCCCACGGAAGCCTGCCATTCGACAACTCCGACGACCTGCTGGGCCAGCAGGCCGCGAATTTCGTCGGGATCGGTATGGGGCAGGGCATCAACGTTGCTGACCACCGGAATCCGGGGGTGATGAAAGTCCACTGTGGCCAGCACAGCCGAGAGCCGCTCCACAGCCGGCTGCATCAGCGACGTGTGAAAAGCCCCGGCCACCTCGAGCCGCACGCATTTCATCGCCCCCGCTGCCAAAGCAGCCGCTTCCAGGCGATCACAGGCATCGAGCGAGCCTGAAACCACGATGTTGCCGGGGCAGAGCACGTTGGCCACCTCGAGCACGCTACCGCCACGGCAGGCGTCGCAGACCGCTCTGATAGCGTCTCGTTCCAGCCCGAGCACTGCCACCATGCCACTCGGTGAGGCCTCCGCGCAATCTTGCATCGCCCGCCCCCGCTCGGCCACCACCCTCAGGGCATCTTCGAAGTCGAGCGCTCCGGCGAAGACCAATGCCGTGTATTCGCCGAGCGAGAGTCCAGCAGTGAGCCTGGCTGCCTCCAGCGGGGCTGCGTCACTCGCTCGAAGCAGTTCGAGAGCGGCAAGGCTCGTGACCAGAATTGCCGGTTGGCTCACGGCGGTGGTGTTGAGCCGTTCGGCCGGGCCAGACCGGCAGACCTCGAGGAGGTCATAGCCGAGAATAGCCTGGCTGCGGTCGAAAAGGTCGGCTGCGGCCGGACACGCTTCGACCCAGCCATCGGTCATGCCCACGGCTTGGGCGCCCTGGCCGGGAAAAAGTATGGCTGGGGCAAGGCTGCCCTCAAGAACCGTGCCCAAGGCACTATTCCTCGGTCTTGACGATGGCTCGGCCCATGTAGTGGCCGCAAGTGCCGCAGATTCGATGGGTTGGCACTGCCTTCCCGCAGGTCGGGCAGAAAGTCAGTTGGCGGGGTGTGAGAAAGTCGTGGGCCCGTCGGGATCGGGTCTTTTGGTTTGACTGACGTCGCTTCGGAACGGCCATAAATCACCTGAAGGAGGAATGCCCAGAGCGTAGCGTCTCACGGGGGCGAGGGTCAAACGGACCAAAAAAAGCCGCGACGAGAATCGCCTGAGGGGCGGGGTTGGGGCGGTGGCGACCGCACCGAAGGGTCCACCCCGCACAGGCCGCTCGTCATCGGCCGGCCGGACGCGCCCAGCAAGCCCGCTGGGGCCATGGATGGCCCGCCGGGCGTTAAAAAAGCCGCCCGCGGCTGGCTGGCTGGCCGCCGATGTGCGCATCGCCCTTGGAGGTGAGTTTGCGACCACGGGGTGTGCGGATCACCAGTTCGCACCGCAACAGAAATGGCTCAACGTCGTCCTCGAGCGTGTCCGATGCCGAACTCATTGTGTGGGCAATCGCCTCGATTCCCACCGGCCCACCGCCAAACACCCGCTGGATCGTCTCCAGGTAGCGGCGGTCAAAGCCGTCAAGGCCGAGTTCGTCGATGCCTTGCATCGCCAGGGCAGCCCGGGCTATCTCTACGTCGAGCCGATACTCAGCCCGGCTGGTGGAATAGTCTCGGATCCACCGCAACCGGTTGTTGGCCAGTCTGGGCGTGCCGCGGCTGCGGCGGGCGACCTCGTCGGCTGTTTCGTCATCCATCGGCATCTGCAGTTTGCCAGCCGAGCGGTGGACGATCTGGGCGAGTTCCTCGGGGGAGTAGTAGTCGAGGTGCTCACGAATCACAAACCGGTCTCGCAACGGTGCCGAGATCAGACCGGCCCGGGTGGTGGCTCCCACGAGTGTGAACGGCCGAAGCGGCATGTTGATTGTTCGGGCCGCCACGCCGTCACCCAGAGTGATATCGATTCGGAAGTCTTCCATCGCCGGGTAGAGAAATTCCTCCACGGCGATCGGCAGCCGATGGATCTCGTCGATGAACAAGATCGACCCTTCCGCGACATTCGTCAGGTACGGGAGCAGATCTTTCGGGGCCGCCAGCGCCGCGCCACTGGCGATCTGAAGTGTGGTGCCAAGTTCGTTGGGGATGCAGGTTGCAAAGGTGGTTTTGCCCAGCCCAGGCGGGCCATCGAGCAGGATGTGGCCCAACGATTCCCCCCGCTTGCGGGCCGCATCGATGGCGATTTCCAGCCGCTCGTACACGCCCCGCTGGCCGATCATCTCGGCCATCCGCTGTGGCCGCAGAGCGCGGTCCTCCGGGAGCGGGTCCTCAGGGGCCTGGATCGACGGTTCGCGAAACGACGTCATGGTCAAGAGCCTACCTGGTCTCACCTCGGCTTGTGCATCTGCCGATAGATCGCCTCGAGGGCGTCCTGCACGTCTTTGGGCTGCTTCTTTTCCTGGCGGAGGGCGTCGACCAGCCGGCGGGCATCGGAGTCGGAGTGCCCGAGCGACCGGAGCACTTCGAAGGTTTCACCGAGCACGTCGGCGGCAGCCCCGACCTCACCGGGCGACTCGCGGGCGATCAGCAGGGCGAATTTCGGCATCCTGCGGCGGAGTTTGGCGATCATCCGTTCGGCGGTTGCTCCGCCGATGCCCGGCAATCCGGAAAGCGCTTTGGTGTCCTGCTCCTCGATCGCGGCAGCGATTTCGCCGACCGGCCTGACGATGGCCCGCAACGCCTTGCGAACCCCCACGCCGTCCACCTCGCAGATCAGTTCAAAAAACTCCCGCTCCACTTCCGAAAGAAAGCCGACCAGCCGCGGCACGAGGTTGCCGCGGGTCGGGTTTCCTTCCAGATATTCAAGCGTGTGGAGCACGGTCAGTTGGCCGAGTTTCATCTGGAGGCTGCGGCGGACAAGCTCGGTGACGAGCACCTCGTGGACGACTGGTCCGACGGCGATCTCGACGGCTGTCGGTTCGACCCGCTCGAGCGTGCCCGTAATCCTCGTGATCATGCCCGGCCGCTCCTGATCCGAACGGTGCCTGCTCCAAAAAAAAGTGGCCGGAGCCGCAAGTGCCAATCGGTGAGGGCGACGGCCAACGCATCGGCGGCGTCGGCCGGCTCGGGCTTGGAGGCGAGCCCGAGTTCACGTTGAACGGCCGCCTGGATCTGGGTCTTACCCGCATGGCCGCTGCCGGTGAGCGTGCCCTTGACCCGATTGGGCAGGTAATGGTGGACAGTCAGGCCCGCCTGGGCTCCTGCCAGGCAGATTACGCCGCGGGCGTGGCCCAGCAGGATCGCCGTTTTGGGAAACCGCGCATGGGCAAAAATCTGTTCGATCGCCATGGCCGACGGCCCGAACGCGTCGAGCACTTCGCGAACACCGGCGTAGATCGTGGCCAGCCGCCCCTCGAGCGTTTCACCCCGCGACCTGACTGTGCCCGCTTCGACCAAACGCACGCTCCCACCGTGGCACTCCACGATGCCGTAGCCAGTCACATTGAGACCGGGATCAAACCCGACGACGCGATGCATGGTGGACGCACGTTCCATCTCGCGAGCGTAGCGGCCCCTGGCCGAAACCCCCAAGGCCAGTCGCAGCAGCGATGGCGTTCACTGGCGGGTCGGGATTGCCTAGCCCCCGTTGCCCGACGCTTACTTCGGGCATCCTGCCCTGCGCTCGCTGAGAACTGGCTGCGCCTTCGCCCTCCGGACGCTTCAACAACCACTACACCCCGCTGGGCTCGAACCAGCAACCTTCGGTTCCGTAGACCGATGCTCTATCCAATTGAGCTAGGGGTGCCTGCACTATAAGAATACAGCCTGGCGGGGTGGCCACCAAGGTGACAAAAAGGGTTTCAGGAACCGCCCTGACTTGCCGGGGGTTGACGCCGCACGAAAACAGCGAGAGCGTATTCGAGTTCCGTGGAGCACCGGCTCGGGGGCGGCAAAAGTCGCGTCG
>ERZ889217.918-NODE-918-length-16333-cov-14.788918_pt1 | contig 16333 bp, 14 predicted proteins | sample MGYA00521098_ERZ889217 | MGnify/ENA primary metagenome ERZ889217 (study PRJEB32303, sample SAMEA104408613) | aquatic metagenome | biome: Brackish water; feature: Pelagic; material: water | place: Baltic Sea | collected 2014-06-10T22:04:00 | depth 2,362 m ...
TTGATTGGTTTATTAGTAATATGCTTCATGCTTAGTGCTGCACCACCTCGGCCATCACCATCTACTCTAGTTAATATGATACTCGAAATATCTACTGCAGCGTCAAATTCCTTTGCAACGGTTGCAGCTATTTGACCAGTTAAAGAGTCTGCTACTAAAATAGTCTCTGTTGGCTTTAATAATTCTTTGATTTGTTTGATCTCATTCATCATCATAAGATCAATTTGTGTTCGTCCAGCTGTATCAAAAATTATTACATCTGAACCATTAAGCTTTGCTGCATTGATTGCTCGATTGGTAATATCTAATGGTTGTTGCCCTTCCATTATTGGTAGATGATTAATTTGATTTGTTTCTGCTAAAACTTTCAATTGTTCCTGGGCGGCAGGTCGGTAAACATCTAAACTTACTAGAAAAACTTTTTTATTATATTTTGTTTCAACTAGCTTAGCTAATTTAGCAGCACTAGTTGTTTTTCCAGATCCCTGCAGACCAACTAATAAAATACAAACTGGTGGAACTGCATTAAGGTTAAGCTCTTTGTTTTTTTCACCAAGGAAGTTAACTAATTCATCATAGACAATCTTAACCAACATCTGTCCGGGTGAGGTTGATCGAATAATTTCTTGCCCTATAGCCTTAGGTTTGATTTGTTCAATGAATTCTTTGACAACCGGAAGAGCAACGTCGGCTTCTAATAAAGCTAAACGTATTTCTTTTAAGCCAGAGTCAACCTGCTCTTCGTTTAAAGAAGGGGCTTTTTTAAGTTTAGAGAATATGCTCTCTAATTTATTTGTTAAGTTCTCAAACATTTTATAATCACGCAACACCAATCGCACTAGTGGGCGAACCCTCGCTGACTAGTGTCGATCCTCTTATTTTCTAAGAGCACCGCAAAAACACATGTATTTGCGGAAAGACGGTGAAGCTACAATTTGGGGTTTTAAATGTCAATGAATAATTATACTAATCCATTTATGACGACTATCAGTGCTTTTAAAATGGATGGATTAGGTAATGACTTTTTGATTATAGATCGAAGAGTAAATAACGTCCAGTTATCTAAAGAAAAAATTATTGAATTAGCTGATAGAAAAAAAATAGGTTTTGATCAAATTATTTTCATAGAAAAAGAACAGGATAATCAGACGCCAATTTTAATTTTTAATTCTGATGGCAATGAGGTTGCGGCTTGTGGAAATGGCACAAGATGTATTGGTTATTTATTAGGTAAAGAAAAAAATTTAAAAAATATACTACTCAAGACTACTGAACGATCATTAGATATTGAAATTGTCGGAAACTTAATGGTTAAAGTAAATATGGGAAAACCATTATTTAACTGGAAACAAATACCATTAGTCAATGAATTAGATACTGAAGATTTGAGAATAGAAATTAAAGATTCTAATAATAATATATTTAATGAAGGCTTTGCCTTAAATGTAGGTAATCCTCATTTGATATTTTTTGTAAAAAATTGTTTTGGTTTTAATTTAAGAGAATTAGGTCCAAAACTTGAGCATCACAAATTTTTTTCAGAAAAATGTAATGTAACATTGGCTCAAATCATTGATAAAAAAAATATTGCTGTAAATGTTTGGGAAAGAGGTGCGGGGCTAACAAAAGCATGTGGAACTGCAGCTTGTGCAACGGCAGTTGCTGGTTTTAAGAAAAACTTAACAGATAGAAATTGCAACATTAAATTTAAAGAAGGAATTTTAAACATTCAATTTGACGAAAATGAAAATATTTATATGACTGGTCCTGTGTCTGAAATTAAAAATATAGAAGTAAATATCTAATATGGGTTTATTAGATAAATTTAAAGCAGGCCTAAGTCGAAGCTCTCAAAATTTATCTTCTGGTTTAAAAAATATTTTTTCTAAGAAAAATATTGATAGTGCTGTATTAGATGAATTTGAAGAACTCTTAATTAGCGCGGATGTTGGCATTGAAACTGTTTCTGAACTTAAAATTGAATTTGAAAAATTTAAAGTAGATAAAAACCTTTCTGACACAAATAAAATTATAGAGGTTTTATCTGATAAAATATCTGAATATCTACTTCCTTATCAACGGGATTTACTTTCATTAAATGTGCAAACACCAACGATTATGATTATTTCTGGAGTTAATGGAGTGGGTAAGACAACGACCATTGGTAAACTTGGAAAATTTTTTAAAGATAATAAAAAGTCAATTATTTTTGGAGCAGCAGATACATTTAGAGCTGCAGCGATAGAACAATTGGAGCTTTGGTCAAATAAAATAAATGTAAATATTATTAAATCTGCACCAGGAAGTGATCCGGCCTCTGTAGCGTTTAAAACTGCGACTTATGCAAAAGAACATCAAATTGATATAGCTATGATTGATACTGCAGGAAGAATGCAGAATAAGAAAAATTTAATGGATGAGTATAAGAAAATTTTTAATGTTCTTAAAAAAATAGACAGTAACTATCCAAATGAAACTATTTTAGTTTTGGATGCTACCACAGGACAAAATGCTTTAAATCAAGTTGAAGAATTTAGTAAAATACAAAAAATAACAGGCTTAATAATTACCAAGCTTGATAGTACCGCTAAAGGCGGGATCGTCTTAGCAATTTGTAAAAAGTATAAATTACCTATTCTGGCAATTGGTATGGGTGAAAAAGAGAGTGACTTATACCCTTTTGACGCAAAACTATTTGCTAAAGGATTGCTTCAGATTAATTGATTTGTAATCAATAGGTCCGCGGTACGAATCCTGGTCTACGTACTAATTAATTTTCTTAATCGTTTTTCTTACAAAAAACATTCCTAGAAAAACTAATAAAGCTCCATAGTAATGATAGCTTTGAAGTTCTTCGCCAAATAAGAAGATGCCATAAAAAGCACCGTAAACTGTAAAAAGATATAATGTAAAACCTGTTATGGAAGCACCCAAATATTTTTGGGTTTGAGCATATAAAGAAAAAGCTATTATTCCTGGTGAAATGGCAGCAAAAATTGACCAAAAATAAAATTTTTCATTAAAAACTACTTGTTGAATAAAAATATTTTCGATTAATGAAAATGGAAGTAATGAAAGTGCGCCAAAAAAAGCGATGATTGTAAATCTAGAAAACAGACTAAATTTACTCCTCCAGTTTAATAAAAAGACAGCATAGAGCGCCCATCCAATAGCGGCACCCAGCATCCATAAGTCGCCAATTGTAAATTCGAGACCTATTAATAAATTAATGTCTCCTTTTATAATAATTGAAATTACACCCAAAAAACAAAAGGCAAGTCCTAATAATTGTATTTTGCTTAATTTTTCTTTGAAGAAAAATGCTGAAATTAAAATAATGAATATAGGAGATGATGTATAAATAATTCCCATATTAGTAACTGTTGTAGTTTGACCTGCTAAAAATGGAAAGGCTCCGCAAACACCACATCCCATCGAACCTAAAAAAAATAATTTTTTATACTCTTTTTTTAAGTATTTAAAATTTTTTAAAATAGATTTGTAATTTAATAGAATTAAAATTAAAAAAACTATTGCCCATCGCCAAAACGCTAACGAAATGGGTGGAACATGTTGTACGCCACCACGGGCAACAATAAGATTGCTAGCCATAAAAATTGGCTGGATAAATAATAGAATATAACCAACAAATAAATTGTTTGTATTGTTTTTCACTGACTAGTTAAAATTTATTGATCTTTATGATCGTCTAAATATGATTTTAATTCAGCAAACATCATTACTAGAGCCATACCCATAATGATATAAACGGGTAACACATCCCAAAAGCCAATAAGTCTAGACTTAGTCAATGTAGTGGCTAATCCAATCAAAAACACAGCTGGAATAATTGTTCCAACAATAGCTGCAAACTTATTTATATTCATTTTTTAACTCCTGTTTTTTTCATTAGCCAGTTAGCTGTTCTTAAGGCACGACTATCGTCTAGCTTTTCACAAATAAGCTGAATTCCTAAAGGTAGATTATTAGATCCTTTAAGAATAGGCAATGAAATTGATGGTACTCCTAAGTATGTCCAAATGGTTGAAAACTCTGGGCTCCCCGTAGACTCTAAGCCAAGTGGAGCCACACCAGTAGAAGAAGGAGTTAAAATTCCATGATAGTCATAAAAAATTTCTTTAAAATCATTGTAGATAAAATCTCTATACTCTAAGGCTTCTACGTACTCGCTAGACTTATAGGTTAAACCTCTTTCAATGGCTTCTATAAGTTTAGCACCCATTTGTTTTTTATAATTCTTAAAATAATCTTTATAGCTGTAAGCCATATCTGTCTCATGAATTACTTTATGATATTTGAAAATATCATCAAAGTAAGAAAGATCATCTTCCACTTTAATAAATTCTTTATTTTTATTTAAAAAAGTTTCTATTATTTTTTGATTTTCTTTATCTATGTTTTTCCATTTTGATGTTTTAAAAAATATAAACTTCTGCTCAAATGGTGGTTTTGACATTGCCGTCTCCAACATATCATCTGAAGAATAATTTACTGTTGCTTTATCTTGATTATCTTTTTTGATTAAGACTTTTGCAATCAAAGCTGCATCCTCTACATTTCTTGAAAAAATTCCAACTTGATCTAGAAAATGAGATTGTTTTAAAATTCCTTGTCTTGATATCAAACCATAAGAAGGTTTAAATCCTATCACTCCACAATAAGAAGCTGGTCTAATCAAAGATCCGTTTGTTTGTGTTCCAATGGCTAATGGGGCCATGTAAGCTGCCACAGCAGCAGCAGAACCGCTAGAAGAACCACCTGGTGATCTCTTGTAATCATGGGGATTAGTTGTTGGACCTGGGTCAAAATAAGCAAACTCAGTCGTTACTGTCTTACCCATTATAATTGCACCAGCAGACACGAGTAAATTAATTATAAAAGCATCATCTTTGGTTCTAACGCTTTGTCTAATTTTTGTGCCACAGCCAGTTGGCATGTCATCTGTGCTTATTATATCTTTTATAGCAACAGGTAATCCGTGAAGAGGGCCAATAGGTTTTCCAGATAATCTATAATCATCTGCATGCCTTGCGCGTTCTAATAAATACTCTTTATCAAAATAAGCCCATGCCTTTACGTCTTTTTCAAATTTTTCTATACGATTGATATAACTTTGACAAACTTCAACGGAAGAATTTTTTCCAGTTTTTATTCTTTCAATGAGATCGGTAGCGCTAAATAAACAAAGATCATCCATTGACTAAAATAAAAATTAAGCTGGACCAAATAATGCTACTGGCAACCAGAGAGCTAGCCCAGGAAAATTATACATTATTACCATTGCAAATATTACGATTGCTAAGAAAGGCATGATCCCCTTGAATATATCCATTAATTCAACATTCTTTGATTGCACACCTTTTAAATAATATGCAGACATCGCCATTGGTGGAGTTAAGAAAGAAGTTTGAAGGTTAAGTGCTATTAACATTGCAAACATATATGGATCAACTCCAAATTGAGCTAGCAATGGTAAAAAAATTGGAACGAAAATAATTAAGATCTCTGTCCATTCTAATGGCCAACCTAACAAGAAAATGATTATTTGAGTGATTAATAAAAACTGCCACGTTTCTAATTGTAAGCCATTAAAGAAATTTTCAAACACTTCATGTCCACCTAAGTATGAAAACACGGAAGCAAAAGTCCAAGAACCTATGAACAACCACATAATCATAGCAGATGTCTTAGCAGTTAAAAAAACTGACTCTTTGAAAGATTTCCAAGTAAGTGTTTTATAAAAATATGCCATTACTAATGAACCAAAAGCTCCTACGCCTGCTGCTTCTGCTGGAGTTGCAAATCCTCCTAATATCGTACCTAAAACTAAAATGATTAAACCAAACAATGGTAAGAACGAAACTAACACTTCTTTTATAATTACTGCTCTAGGTGGAATTTCCTCAGCCTTCGGTTTAGGTGCTATTTCAGGCTTTATGATTGCTAATGTGATTGCATAAATTATGTAAAGTCCAGCTAGTAATAAACCTGGTAACATCGCTGCAGCAAATAATCTTAATGGAGATAGCTGTGCTATTACTGCGTAAACAATTAACATAATACTTGGAGGAATTAGAATTCCTAAGCATCCGCCTGCACATATTATTCCTGAAGCAAATTTTTTATCATATCCAGCTTTAATCATTGCTGGCCAAGCTAAAAGTCCCATCAAGGTTACTACCGCTCCGATAATACCTGTGGCCGTAGAAAAAAGTGTGCATGTAACCAGAGCAGCAACTGCCATTGAGGCAGGTAATTTATGTGATGCTAACCTGATTGCATAAAAAAGCTTAGCTACTATCCCAGCTCTTTCTACTAGATAACCCATGAATAAAAATAATGGCACCGCAGTAAGAACATGGTTATCCATTACCGAATAAGTATTTTGTACTACAAGATCAAAGATTCGATTGTCAAAAATACTATCCATTTTTGTCCAATCAAAGTAAGCAAAGTAGCCAAATGCTACTCCCATTGCTAATAAGGTAAATGCAATTGGAAATCCTAAAAGCACCATGAACAGGAATAATCCCATCATCAATAAAGCTATTTGTGGATTCGTTAAACTAAATAACATCTGCTTTGCTGTCCTCTTGTGAAGCTCTCATTAAAATTTTTTCTGTTTCCTCCGCAACTACAAGTCTTGAAGGCCAGTGTCCAGTTCTAATTGCAATAATGCATCTCATAACTTCACTGATACCTTGAATAATAAGTAAAAACCCTGCAGCAGGTATTAAACTCTTAGACATATAAATTTGAATTTGTGCAGGACTATTCCAACTTGTTTCCTTGTTCATCCAAGCGTTATGAGCATAGTCAAGACCTGACAAAGCAAGCGCAGTTACTCCCGGGAAGAAAAATAAGAAATATAAAACGAAATCAATTTTAGCTTGAGTTTTTACCGAAAATAATCTGTATATGACATCTCCTCTAACATGAGCTTCTGTACTAAGAGTATAAGCCCCGGCCATAATGAATAGAGCGCCATACATTTGTAAACTGAAATCAAAATTCCAAAGTGTTGGAGCATTAAACGCATATCCAACTATAACCTCATAAACCGTCCCGAAACATAATACTATGATGCACCAGGCAAAACCTTTACCAACCCAAGTACTTAAATGATCTGCAAACTGAATGTAATTTTTCATTGATGTTCTAAAGGTTAGAATAAAAAAAAGCTTTCGTCTATTTTTCTTTTTGTTTTAAAGGGGGTCTAAAGACTTAACTTTAAACCCCCTAAATTTAGATCAAAATTATAAACTAAATCTTAACTTTAGCTGGGTCACCAAACTCATTAGTGTACGCCAATCTATAGTTAGGTTGGTTCATAAATAGATATTTCATAACTTTTTTAGCGTAAGCTTGCTGTGATTTAACGATTTCGTCAAATAAAGCATCTTTTCTAAAGTCAGCCATTACTTTTTCCCAAGCTTTTAATTGCTCGTTCAAGATCTCATCAGATGTTTGGTAAACGTTAACACCGTTTTCATTCATTAATTTACCAAGGTCTGTTGAGTATCTAACAAGAGCTTTGAAATAATTATCTGTGTTCGCAGCATATGAAGCGTTCTTGATGATCGCTTGATGTGCAGGAGATAAATTATTGTAAGTTTTCTTGTTGAAATGCATTTCAAACATTTCTTGAGATTGGTGGAAGCTTCCTAAGTGATAGTGCTTAGAAACATCTTGCATACCAAAGTTTTTATCAGATGTAGGGTTGTTAAATTCCGCTGCATCGATTAGACCAGTTTTCATTGCTGGTTGGATTTCTCCACCTGGCAATTGTCTCACAACCATTCCCATTTCTGTAAGAACGTTCGTTGCTAAACCTACTGTTCTGTATTTAAGACCTTTAACATCACTTACTTTTGTAACGTTCTTTTTGAACCATCCAAAAGGCTGTGCAGGCATTGGCATTGCAAAGAAACCAACTACGTCTAGTCCAATTGTTGAAAGAGTTTTTTCGTATAATGCTCTTCCACCACCGTACTCTATCCATCCCATTAATTCTTGAGATGAAAATCCGTATGAAGGTCCTGTTCCGAATAAAGAAGCGGCTGGGTTTTTACCATACCAATATGCTGTCACAGAGTGAGAAGCATCTACAACTCCTTTACTTACACCGTCAGCTATCTCAGCAGTTTTTAAAACTGCGCCAACTGGAAGAACTTCAATTTTAAGATCTCCACCTGACATTGAGTTAACCATGTTTGCATAGTCTGTTGCCATTTCGAAGAAGATATCTCCTCCAGAAGGCCAAGCAGCTTGCATCTTTAAAGTTACTGGTGCACCGAAAGCAATATTAGGCATTGCGATTGAAGCAGCAGCAGCTGCACCCGTTGCAGCAGCAGCTTTAAAGAAATTTCGTCTAGAAGGAGCTTTAATTCCTTTTAGCGTATTTTTCTTTTTAGACATATTTTGTCTCCCTTGTTTTTGTTGTTAACATATGTTTATGCAAATATTTAAGCATAGTTTTTGAGCAGAGTCTTAATCAATTTTTTTTTTTATAAATAATTTGTCGCTTAGAATAACAATAGTAGGGATAATACAACTTATGGATGTATCAAAATTAATGTTAATTTACTTTATCTTTTGGATTACCGGACTTAAAAAAATTTTCTAAATTTTCTGTTGCTCTATAGCCCATGTCCCATCTTGTTCTTTTGGTAGCGCTACCCAGATGCGGTAGTAAAAAAATATTATCTAATTTTAAGTATTCAGGGTGAATTTTTGGTTCACCATTATAAACATCTAAACCCAAAGCGAAAACTCTCTTTGATTTTAACGCTTCAATCATAGCTTCATCATCAATGATGTCCCCTCTTGCTGCATTAGCAACTACAGGATTTTTAGGTAAATAATTAATTGTTTCTTTATTGATTAATTTATTTGTCTCTTTAGTTGCGGGACAATTAATCGATAAAAAATCACTTTGCTTAAATAAATCTTTGATTGACGAATGATAAATCGCACCTTCTTCAAGTTCTTTGGAAAGTTGATTACGATTATGATAATGAATTTCCATGCCAAATCCTCTTGCTCGCTTTGCAACAGCTCTGCCAATTCTACCCATGCCTAATATACCAAGTTTTTTATTAGACATTTGTTTGCCTAATAAAAAATTAGCTGACCATGTCCAGTCTTGTTTTTCAGCGGCTCTTCTAGCTTCTAAAACTTTTCTTGATGCACCTAAAAGTAAAAGAATTGCAATGTCAGCTGTAGCATCATCTAAAACTTCTGGTGTATTTGTTACAATAATATTTTTTTTTTTAGCTGCTTGGATGTCAATATTTCCAAAACCAACAGCAAAATTTGCAATAATTTTTACAGAAGGTGATAATTTATTGATTAAATTTTCGTCGAATTTATCAGTAATTGCTGAAAGGATTCCATCGCAATCTTTTGAAAGTTCTAAAATTTTTTCTGGAGAGTATAGTTCATCATTTTGATTTAATTTTACATCAAAAAGTTCTTTTAGCTTATCTTCATTTTCTTTTAAAAGTTTACGAGTAACTAAAATTTTTTTCTTCATAAATTGCTCAGCTTAAGTGGTTTAGGACCTCCTGTTAACCAGTCAATAACTTCAACGGTGTGAACAATGGGTATTTGGGTTCCACTAGAAATCTGCGTCATACAACCAATGTTTCCAGTTGAAATGAAATCTGGATTAACCTTTTCAATATTACTTACTTTATTCTTCAATAATTGACTTGCTATTTTTTGTTGTAAAATATTATAGGTTCCTGCTGATCCACAACAGAGATGACCTTCCGGTATATTTAAAACTTCGTTTCCAGTTTTTTTAATTAAATCAATGGGTTGCTGATGAACTTTCTGTCCATGTTGCATTGAACAAGGCGAATGATAAGCAATTTTATAAGTTTTATCTAATGTGTTGAAATTTAATTTTATATTTTTGTCTAAAAACTCGCTTATATCTTTAGTTAATTCAGATATTTTTTTTGCTTTTTTCCTTAATTCTTTATCGTCTCTAAAAATAAAGCCGTAATCTTTTAACGTTGTGCCACATCCTGAAGTGTTACTAATTATAGCTGTTAATCCATTGTTTAAATATTCATCATACCAAAGATTTATATTTTTTTTAAAAAGCGTATGAGCTGATTTGTCTTTACCCATATGATGATCTAAAGAACCACAACAATTTATTTCTGGCAGAACAATTACTTCAACGTTATGCCTATTTAACAAACGAATTGTTGACTCGTTGATTTCAGGTGAAATTTCTCTTTGAACGCAACCTGTAAGCAAAGCTACTCTTGCTACTTGTTTGTCTTTATCAACGGGATAGACTTTTTGTTCTTTTAAAGTTTTTTTAGGTAAATTTGCTGGCATTAACTTCATTGAATTTTTAATAAATTCAGGAAACATAAAACTCAATGGTCTAACAATATTTACAGCCCAAGCTAATACTTTAAAAATTTTTGGGTTTGGCAAAACAAAAGACAATAAACTTCTAAACAATCTTTGAAATATTGGCCTTTTGTAAGTTTTTTCTATGTGGCTTCTTCCATGATCTATCATATGCATATAATTTACACCTGATGGACATGTGGTCATACAAGAGTAACAAGATAAACATCGATCCAAATGTTTTACAATTTTTTCATTAGCGGGCTTGTTGTTTTCCAGCATGTCTTTGATCAAATAAATTCTTCCTCTTGGACCGTCCAATTCATCGCCTAATAATTGATAAGTTGGACAAGTCGCATTACACATACCGCAGTGAACGCACTTTCTAACAATTTGTTCTACAGACTTATTTGTTTTGTTTTTGAGCTGATCTGGTGAAAAAACAGTTTGCATTATATTCCTGAGTACATTTTCCCTGGGTTTAAAATTCTTTTTGGATCAAAACTTTCTTTAATTTTCTCTGAAATTTTATATCTAATTTCATCAATTGAAAATATATCAACTGATGATTTTAAACCTTCTTCAATTTTGACAACGGTTAAATAACCAGAGAAACTTAAGATGAGTTCTTTAATCCTTTTTAAATCATTAGCCGTTAACTTGTCTAACTGTAACCAAATCAAACTTCCACCCCAATCAATGAAATATTTAACATTAAATGGCTTAAGTTTAGTAATTACGTCAAATGTTTCACTTGGTGGAACAACTACTCGTAATAAATTACCTTTTAGGTTGGAAAAAACTTTTAAAGAAGTCGTATTTTCCCAAAAAATATGAGATTGCTCAGGATCAAGAATGGATACATCTTTTTTATCTACTTTTAATTCCTGAATAAGTCTTTTAATCCTTTCATCAATTGAAAGTTTGGAGCCCTCAATTCTAATTGCTGAAAAAGGTCCTTCATTTGTTAAATCATTAAAAGTAAATTCTTTTGAAAAAAATTCTGGATAAAATACTGCTCCTGATGGGTCACTTGATGAAGCAAGTGCTAAGCTTAAATACTCTAGACCTTTTTTTAAATGAGGATTAGCAATGACTAAAGTTTTGACGGAGTCTGGCTTTGGTAAAACTTTTATAGCCACTTCGGTAAAAACTGTTAGCGTACCGTAAGATCCTGTTAATATTTTACTTAAATCGTAACCAGTTACATTTTTAACTACTGTACCACCTGATTTAATTATCTCACCTTTTCCATTGACACCTTTAAAACCTAATAAATGATCTCTAGCACTTCCATATTTAAATCTCCTTGGGCCTGCAAAATTACACGCTAAAACTCCTCCAATTGTTCCTTCATTTGATTTTCCAAAAAACAACGGTCCAAAATCAATTGGCTCAAAAGCAAGTTGTTGGTTTTTTTTATCTATCGCTTCTTTAATTTCTTTAAGGGGCGTTCCAGACTTTACTTTAATATAAAGTTCCTCTGGCTCATATTTAATAATTCCTGAATAATTTGATAAATCAAGTATTTTTTGAGTTTGAAAGTTTCGACCAATATTTTTTTTTGAATTTCTTCCTTGGATTTCTAAAGGAATGTTTTTTCTATAGCATCGCTTAATGATATCAGCAATCTGTTCTTCTGTTTCTGGTTTTAGTACTGAAGATTTAAAATCTAGGGATGTCTGGGAATTTAGTTTTTCCTCCATGGACATGAACTCTCCCTTCTTCTGCACATTTTCTTAAAATTGGATAAACTTTACCAGGATTTAATAATGAATTTGGATCAAGAGCTTTTTTAATATCAAGTTGTTGTTGAATGTCTGTGTCATTAAAGGCTTCACACATTAATTCTCTTTTTTCAATTCCAACTCCATGCTCACCAGTTAATGCTCCACCAACTTTGACACAATACTTTAAAATTTCTGATCCAAACTCTTCAGTTTTTCTCATTTGCTCTGGATCATTTGCGTTAAACATAATTAAAGGGTGCAAATTGCCATCTCCTGCATGAAAAGCATTTGCCACAGGTAATTGATATTTTTCTGACATTTTTTGAATTGCTTTTAATACCTCGGCAAGCTTACCTTTGGGGATAGAGCCATCCATACACATATAATCTGGCGCTAAATCTCCGCATGCTGGAAAAGCAGCTTTTCTACCAGCCCAAAATTTTAATCTCTCTTCATTTGATTTACTTATTTTTACACTCGAACATTTATTTTTTTTTGCTATTTCTTCTACTCTATTAATTAATTCATTAACTTCTGACTCAGTGCCGTCTAGTTCAACGATCATCATAGCCTCTGCATCCACTGGGTAACCAGCTTTACAATAATCGTTCGTTGCTTTTGTTAGAGCTTTATCCATAATTTCCATACCAGCAGGAATAATTCCTTTTGCAATTATTTCGGAAACACATCTTCCTGCATCTTCAATATTTGAAAAACCAATTAAAGCCGCTTTAGCAACCTCAGGACTTTTTAAAATTTTTACAGTTACTTCGGTTATAACACCCAGCAAACCTTCAGAGCCTGTCATCAAACCTAACAGATCATATCCTTCTGCATCTAAAGTTTTGCCTCCAAATCTTGTTATCGTTCCGTCCATTAGGACAACTTGGATACCTAAAAGATTATTTGTTGTGGCACCATATTTTAAAGAATGCACTCCACCAGAATTCTCGGCAACATTACCGCCAATTGAACAAGCTAATTGACTTGATGGATCTGGCGCATAGTAGAATTTATTATCTTGCACAGCATGCGTGATGGCTAAATTAGTTACACAAGGTTGAGCAACTACACATTTATTTTTGTAATCAATTTCTAAAATTTTATTAAATTTTCCCATACCTAATAAAACGCAGTCTGCTAAAGGCAATGATCCTCCGGACAAACCTGTGCCAGCACCTCGTGGCACGACTTTTATTTTATTTTCATTACAATATTTTAAAATTTTACTAACCTGTTCGACTGTCTCAGGTAAAACTACAATTAAAGGTTTTTGTTTATAGGCTGCTAGAGCATCTGTTTCATAAGGTCTTATTTCATCATCATCAAATAAAATATTTTTAGAGTCTAAAATATTTTCAAAGTCAGAAACAATTTTATCTTTCATTGATAAAATTGACTGTTCAACTTTTGGCATTTGAAGATTTGTCATATAATTATTCTATAATTATTATATTAATAGGTCAAAAAACAATGCAAGTTATCCAAGCATTTTTTTAATTTTTTCGAGAGCTTTGCTAATATTGTCTTGAGAAGCGGCAAAACTAATTCTTATATAATCCTTAGCTGTTGAGCCAAATGCAGTTCCAGGAACAATGGCTACTCCTGCTTCATACATACATTTTTTTGTAAACTCAGACCCATTCATACCAGTGCCTATAACTTTAGGAAAAACATAAAAAGCTCCTCCTGGCATAGGACACTCGATACCTGGAATATTATTCAAACCATCTGTTACAAGTTTTCTTCTAACATTAAACTCTTTCATCATATTATGAATAAAATCATCTGGACCATCTAATGCTGCGATACCTGCATACTGTGCAGCTGCATTTACACAAGAAAAACTGTTAACTGCTAACCTATTTACATGTGGAATTAAATTTTCTGGCCACACACTCCAACCTAATCTCCATCCTGTCATCGAATAAGCTTTACTCCATCCGTCGAGAACAATTAGTCTATCTTGTAAATCTGGGTAATTAAAAAATGTAGGCATTTCTTTGTTGTCATAAATTTGTCTGCTGTATATTTCATCGCTTAAAATTGTAACATGAGGATGCTTTTTTAATCCTTCAGCTAAAAAATCAATTGCTGGTTTTTCAACAAAACTTCCAGTTGGATTATTAGGATTTATTATAATCAATAATCTTGTTTTATCTGTAATTAGGGAAAGAATTTTTTCAGGATCAAATTTTAAATCCTTTTCTTTTAAAATATCATAAGGAACAGCTTTTGCACCTGAGTAATTAATCATTGACTCGTAAATGGGAAATCCAGGAGTTGGAAATATTATTTCTGAACCAGGCTCACCAAACATAGAAATGGCAAAAAACATTGTTGGTTTACCTCCAGGCATAATCATAACTCTCTCTGGATCAACATCCTTATTATAAAGTTTTTTTATTTTTCTAGTAACAGCTTGCCTGCACTCTAAAATTCCGTTGGATAAAACATAACCATGATGACCATCATCTAAAGCTTTTTTTGCTGCATCAACAACGTGCTTTGGAGATTTAAAATCTGGTTGACCAAGGCCAAGGTAAATCATTTCTTTTCCTTGGGCTTCTACTTTTTTTGCTTCAGCCAAAATACTAAAGGCTGACTCTGTGCCTAATCTATCTAAATTTTTTGCTAGTTTCATAAAGTTTATCGGTAAGCAATTTTACTTGGATTTAATTCCTTAATTGATTTACAGCCCATTAATATCATATCTCTTCTAATTTCTTCTCTTAGTCTGTGTAAAAACATTTCTACACCCGGTTGACCTCCTGCGCCTAGTGCAAATAAAAAACCTTTTCCAAAGCTGCAAGCTGTAGCACCTAAGGCAAGGGCTTTAAGAACGTGAGTTCCTCTTCTTATACCACCATCAACAATGATCTCTATTTTTCCTCCAACAGCATCTACAATTGCAGGAAGCTGATCAAATGGTGATCTTGAACCATCTAGTTGTCTGCCTCCGTGATTTGATAACATGATTGCAGAAGCTCCAATATCTACGGCTTTTTTAGCATCTTCTACTGACATTAAACCTTTTAGCGCAAAGGGTCCTTGCCAACGTTTAATACAATATTCTGCATCCTTCCAACTCATTGCAGGATCATATTGTTCGTTGATGTATTCCATCACGCCTTTAGCGATACTTGAACCTTTATTTGTAAAATGTGCAACGTTAGCTAATTTAAATTTTTCATGTAATAAATAATTTAATGTCCACTTTGGATGAGCTGCAAAACTCATTAAACTTTTTAATGTCAGTTTAGGAGGTGTTGTAAATCCTGTTCTATGATCTCTTTCTCTATTGCCCGCAACAACAGTGTCAACAGTTAGACAAAGACCTTTAAAGCCAGCACTCTTACATCTATCAATTAAATTATCAGTAAGAGCTTGGTCTTTGTGAATGTATAATTGAAATAATTTTGGTCCACTTGAAATATTTGCAATCTCTTCAATAGAAGAAGTTGCCATTGTTGACATACTATAAAAAGTACCAAACTTTTCAGCAGCCCTTGCTGAGGCTTTATCGCCATCATGATGATAAAGTCTTTGCATAGCCGTTGGAGATAAAAACAAAGGCATTTTAATTTTTTGACCAAAAACCTCTACAGAAAGATCTGGTTCACCCACACTAGCTAAAATATTTGGTATTAAGTCACACTTTGAAAAAGACTCTGTGTTTCTTTTTAAAGTAGATTCATCGTCTGCACCGCCATCAATATAATGAAAAATTGGTGATGGTAGATTTTTTTTTGCAAGTTTTCTAAAATCCTCAAAATTGTAACAATCTTTTAATGACATTTCTTTTAAAACTTTTTAGAAAAAGTTATTGATTGGTTGTCAGTTCCTGGATTTACATCTCCCCAATCATTATTTGAAATGTGACTGTAGCTATATCCTAGATTTGCGTTTTTAAATAAATCAATACCGATTTTTATTTCTGATTTGAATTCTAATGCTGAACCTAAATTTTTTCCATCACCAGCTTCGTAATATCCTGGCGCAAAACTTGGAGAAATATTTATTGGACCTAAATTATAATCTGCTTCTATGCCTGTATAAATATAAACAGAACTTTTTCCAGTTATGAAAGCGCCTGTTGTTGGTGAAAATCTTCCTATCCACGTATCTCGAAATAGATCTTTATTCTTATGTTCTATTCCAATTAATGTAGTTTGATCATCACCCTCTTTATCAATCACATCAAAAGT
>ERZ889217.920-NODE-920-length-16316-cov-16.130558_pt1 | contig 16316 bp, 13 predicted proteins | sample MGYA00521098_ERZ889217 | MGnify/ENA primary metagenome ERZ889217 (study PRJEB32303, sample SAMEA104408613) | aquatic metagenome | biome: Brackish water; feature: Pelagic; material: water | place: Baltic Sea | collected 2014-06-10T22:04:00 | depth 2,362 m ...
CCGGCCCATCCCGTCACAGCCCCACCTTCTTCCAGCCCGCCCTGACGGCCTTCTTGGCCGCGGCGTTCCGTCGATCGCCCGAGTTTGACTCACAAACTGGCTTTCCGTACACTTATGGGGACTCGGAGGACATTCGATGAGCGTGGATATTTCCCTCGACAGCCTGACGACCGCTGAAAAGCTGCACTTGATGGAGCGGCTGTGGGCTGATCTGTCCCGCCGCCCGCACGACATCCCGTCGCCGGCATGGCACGGCGAGCTGCTCGACGAGCGTCGGCGGGCGGTGCGGGAAGGCCGCACAACATTCGTCGCCTGGGAGGAGGCCCGGCAACGCCTCTTGAATCGCCACGCATGAGGATCCGAGTCCTGCCCGAGGCAGAGCGGGACCTCGACGTGGGTGCCGCGTTCTACGAGTCCCAGTCCCCCGGGGCCGGTGGCTACTTCATTCGCGAGCTGCTTGGTGACATCGACGGCCTTTTGAAGCACGGCGGCGTCCATGCCAAATACCGTGGCTTCCATCGGGCGGTGTCGCGGAGGTTTCCCTTCGCCATCTTCTACGAGCGCAACGACGACGTGATCGATGTCTACGCCGTCCTTGACTGTCGCCAGGATCCCGCCGTCATCGACGGCCGGCTGGACACGAAAAACCCGAGCGTCGGGCCTGATACCTGACCAGTTCGCTCCACGCCCGCGCTCGGCCACCGGCCCATCCCGTCACAGCCCCACCTTCTTCCAGCCCGCCCTGACGGCCTTCTTGGCCGCGGCGCCAAACCGGTCGCCCGCGATCTGGGCTGTGATCTTGGCCAGGTCGGCAAACTGACTCGTCCGCGAGAGCTGGAACATCGCCTCGTACCAGATCTCACCAGCCGTCTCCCAGGCGTTGCCGCCGAAGGCCTTGGCCACGATCACAAACGCCCGGTTCGGGATCCCCGAGTTGATATGCACGCCGCCGGAGTCGGCCGGCCCCTTGTAGATCCGGTCCATGTGGTCGGGCTGCGGGTCGTTACCCAGATACGGATCGTTGCGGTAGGCGTCGCCGGGATGCTCCATGTCGCGGATGCCGCGCCGGGTGGGAGCCGGCACGAGCACCTCGTGGCCCACGATCCAGGAGGCCTGGTCGGCCGATTCGCCCCGCCGCCATTGCCGCACGAGCATCCCGAACACGTCGGCGAAGTGTTCGTTGAGCGCCCCCGACTGACCGCGATACAAGAGGTTGCTCGAAAACGACTCCACGCCGTGGGTGAGTTCGTGGGCCACCACGTCGAGCGACCGCGTGAACGCCTCGAACACCACCCCGTCGCCGTCGCCGTAGGCCATCTGGCTGCCGTCCCAGAAGGCGTTGTTCATCGGCTGGTAGCGGTCGCGGCCGTCGGCCTCACCCACGTGCACACTCGAGACGAGCGACATCCCGGCATCGTCGAGCGAGTTTCGGCCGAAGATCGTGTGGTAGAAGTCGAAGGTGTCGCCAGAATAGTCGTAGGCCTCGTTGACGGCCGAGTCACTCGTCTTCGATTCTCCTTCGCTCCGCGCGAGTTTGCCCGGCAGCGAGTCCTTGCCGCGGGCGTCGTAGACGAGCCGGTGCCTCCGGCCCGAGGGCGACGGGGCCACCATCATCGCCGGCATCTGCTGGGCGAAGGCCCGCACCGCCCGCACGGCGGCGCAGTGGGCCAAGGCCACAAGCGCTCGCTCGCGAATGAGCGGATCGGCCAGCCGGGCCATGTACTCCACCATGTACGGCGGCACGATGCAGTGGACCGGGTTGCGGTGGCAGCAGGTCCGCCGCGTGCGAGACCGAGCTTTCGTCATCTCCCCCTCCCGTGTGGTAAAGGGGGATTATCCACTCCTGCGAGCCGTTCCCGCAACGGCCTTAACGACTGGCCTCAGCCGGCGTGGGCCGGGGGCGGATGGGGATCTGCACTTCCGCCACCTTGACGAGGTTCGGCACGAACGGGCTGTTGTAGTTGAAGGTTCGCGGCACGCCGGCCGGCTCCCATTCGGGATGCTCGGCGAGCCAGGCCTCGAGCCGCTCGTGGCCCTGCTCGAAATGCTTCTGGTCGTAGGCACCCCGCAGCGCGATCGAGACGACCTGCATCGGGGGAATGTCTTCGACCACCACGCGGCCATCCGCCGGATCGGCGCCCTGCTCGCCCCACTCGGGCTCGCCGTAGAGAAAAGCCATCGCGGCCGGCTTGGCCGCGGGCTCGCCGGCGGCCTCATCGGGCCAGGCCATCTCGACTGGCGCCGTCATCTCGATCTTGTTTCGCTTGATGTGGTTGAAGAGCACCATGAACATCCCATCAGCCCCCTTGTCGCCCTCGACGCGGGCCAGCCGGTAGGCCGGATACTGCTTCACGATCACCTGATCGACCGGCCCCGCGGGCGGGAAGCCCTCCGGGAGACCAGCCTCGGAGATCATCCAGGGCTTGGCCGGCTGGGCGGGCTGCTCGCCGGCGGCCTCGGCCCCGCGGGCACCGGCCAAAGGCGCGAACACGGCGACGGCCAGGCCGCCACAGCGGGCGAGGAATCGGATCATGGAGCACCTCCGGGGAAGGTTTCAATCAGCCAGGCGGGAACACGCGGCAGGCAGACACTGCCGTCATGGTACCCGGGAGGCCGGAATCGGATCGAGCCAACGGAGTGAGGAATCGTGGCGGTGGTCGTCGTCCGGGGCAGATGGAGCACCCACGAGCCGCGGCGTGGAGAACCGGATCCGCCGCCACGCGGTGCCCCCCGACTCGCGGCGCGGGCTTGCCGTCGGTGGCTTGTATGGATTCCCGATCCCACCAGCCGCTCTTACCGCCCCTGCATCACCCGAATGCCGACCCCCGCGGCTATGAGCGCCTCTTGCACAGCGCGGGCACATCCGACCGGATCGGGGCCGTCGCCATGCAGGCAGAGCGTATCGGGCCAGAGCTCGAGCACTGTGCCGTCGCTCGCCTCCACGACGCCGTCGCAGGCCAGCCGCACGGCCCGGGCGGCCGCCTGGCCGGCGTCGGCGATCACAGCCCCCGGTTCGCCCCGCGGCACGAGCCCGCCGTCGGGCCGGTAGGCCCGGTCGAGAAACGCCTCGATGGCCACCGGCTGCCCTCGCTCCCGGGCCACATCCACGAGCCGGCTGCCCGCGGCCGCGACGATGACCGCCGCGGGGAAGCGGCCTTTCATCGCAGCGACGAACGCCGCCGCAAGATCACGGTCGCGGCCCACCTGATGATAGAGGCCGCCGTGGAGTTTCACATGGTGCGGCGGCTCGCCGAGCGCCGCGCCGAGCGCCGCCACCTGGCCGACGAGGAGGGCCTCGAGGCCGGCAGGCGTGATCGGCAGCTCCCGGCGGCCGAAGTGCTCCCGGTCGCGGTGGCTCGGATGGGCTCCGATCGCCACGCCGTGCTGCCGGGCTAGGCTCACCGCCCGGGCGATCGAGTCGGCATCGCCCGCATGGCCACCGCAGGCGATGTTGACCGACGACACCAGCGGCATGAGCGCCGCATCGTGCCCGCCGCCCTCGCCGAGATCACAATTCAGGTCGATCGTGTGGCGGCCCTGCGGCGTCATGCCCCCTGCCCTCCGGCAAACGCCGCCACCGCGGCCTGCTGCTCCCGAACCGCCGCCTGGGCCTCGGCGAGCGACACCGGCTGCCAGCAGACCTCGTCGCCCGGCCGCAGCTGCGCCGCCACGGGTAGGTCGGCCGTGATCACATGGCCGAAGACGGGATAGCCGCCGATCGTCTGCGCGTCGGCCAGGAGGATGATCGGCCCGCCGTCGGGCGGCACCTGCACCGCGCCCGGAAAGACCGGGATGCTTCGGAGGCTGCCCGCCGCCGCGCGGTCCACGCCCTCGGCCCCAGCCAGCGGCTGCCCATCGAGCCGCACTCCCATTCGGTTTGAGCGGCTGCTCGTGCGAAAGGTCTGCCCCCAGGCCGCGTCGCTGAACCACTCCGCATGCTCGCCGGGCACGGCGCGAAGCACGCGGGGCCGGCAAACTGTGTCGAGCTGCAGCGGCAGGCCGCCGGATGCCGCCGTCACCGCTCCCACCTCCCCCACGGCCAGCCGATCGCCGGCCCTCAGCACCCGACCGGCGAAGCCCCCGAGCCCCGCCGGCACGAACGTGCTGCGGCTACCGAGCACCTCCGGCACATCGATCCCCCCGGCCACCGCGAGATAGCCCCGGCAGCCTGCCGTGACATGGCCGAGGGCAAGCTCTGTGCCGGCAGCCACCGCAATCGCCCGGCCCGATGGCAGCCCGGGAAACGCCGCCCCCGCCAGGGCCACCGTCGCAGCCTTGTCGAATCGCAGCGTCGGGCCCAAGAGCGTGCACTCAATCGCCGCCGCCCCCGGAGGATTGCCCACGAGCGAGTTGGCGACCGCCAGCGACACCCGATCAGCCGCGCCCGAGAGCGGCACGCCGCTGGCCCGATAGCCGGGCCGGCCGAGATCCTGAATCGTGGTGAAGAGGCCCGGCTGGAGAATCGTGATCGCGGAGGCACCAGCAGGAACGAGGGGAACGGCCTGATGTTGACCAACGCGCACCTCACTGGCGTCGTTCTCCGGAATCTCCGCCGCAGTCGCTTCATGAAACCGCACCCGATCACCCACGGCCAGGATCGCCGGCTGCGGCAGCGTTAGCTCGAAGAGTCGCGCCGGCGACCGGCCGATCAGATGCCAGCCGCCCGGGCTCGCACAGGGATACACACCCGTCTGGCTGCCGCCGATGCCGACCGCGCCGGCCGGCACCACGGGCCGGGGCGTGGCCCGTCGCGGTGTCACGAGCCGCTCTGGGAGCCCGCTGAGATAGCCGAAGCCTGGCATGAAGCCGACCGCTTCGACCGTGTAGTCGGCCGCCGTGTGGAGGGCGACGAGCTCATCTCGATCCAGCCCGTGCTGCCCACACACCTCCGCCAGATCAGGCCCGTCGTAGACGACCGGAAACGTGTGGATCACAGCCTCGGGCCCGTGGTCCGAGGCCGCGGCAACTGCCGCCTCGCGCAGGGCCGCCTCGAAGCCCGCCAGATCAGCGACTGCCAGCGGATCGTAGCCCACGGCCACCCGCTCGGCCGCGGCCACGACATCGACCAGCCCAGGAATCCTGGCTGCCTGAACGGCTGCCGTCACCGCCCGCACGCGGCCGAGGAGGTCGGCTCCGTCACCCTCAGGGAGCAGCCCGACCGCAGCATCGCCGCACGGCATGAGTTTCATGGCGCGTCCTGAGGTTCACGCGGGCGACACCCGGAAAGGCCGCGAGCCTGCCGCAACCCGCTCGCCCGCGTCGCGACGCCGCCGAACTCGCGCACGCCCTGCTCGCTCACCGCGGCCAGCATGCTCATGCCGCCGACTCGAGCAGGCTCCCGTTGCACCAGATTCGCACATCTTTCATCCGAGCAAAGGCCAGCGACTCCGGCGAGATCGCCTCGCAGGCGACCAGCGCCACCGTCGCCAGCCCCGCCCTGCCCAGGATTGCCGCCCGACGCTGGGCTCGCTCGATGTCGTGAAAGTCGCCGACAGACGACACCTCGATCACCACATGACTCGGCACACCGTCGATCAGGCCCGATGCCACGGCATCAGCCCTGAGAAAGTCGTCGATTTCATCGTCCGTCGCCACTCCCTCGATCGTGTCGAGCAGCGTGTCATTGGCGAGCAGCTTCCCTCGCCGCATGAATCGCCCGAGGTAGGCCGTCAGGCGGTCGCGAAACTGAAGCTCGAAGGTTCGCCCGACGACCGCGTCGGTGCGGATGGTCAGCCGCTCGAGGACGCTATTCGTGGTCTTCAGGGCGTTGTTCGTATCTTTCACGGCGTCGGCAAGCTCACCCATCCGAACCGTAAGGCCGTCCATTCGCTCCGTCAACTGGTCCATCCGCTCCTCGAGTCGGCCCTGCGCCTCCCAGAGCTGCACCTGCCCCTTGGCGAGCTGCTCGACACGGGCTTCCGTTCGAGCCTGCGCCTCGGCAAGTTCGCCCATTCGCCCTGCCAACTCGCCCATTCGCTCCTCGAGTCGGCCCTGCGCCTCCCAGAGCTGCACCTGCCCCTTGGCGAGCTGCTCGACACGGGCTTCCGTTCGAGCCTGCGCCTCGGCAAGCTCGCCCATCCGCCCTGCCAGCTCGCCCATGCGCTCCTCGAGTCGGCCCTGCGCCTCCCAGAGCTGCACCTGCCCCTTGGCGATCTGCTCCACACGGGCTTCCGTTCGAGCCTGCGCCTCGGCAAGCTCGCCAATGCGAGCCTCCGTTCGAGCCTGCGCCTCGGCAAGATTCGCGATCGCCGTTTCCATCCGTGACGCTCGGGAGTCGATCGTCTCGGTGAGCGCCCGAAACTCGGCCTTCGTGACCGTGTCTTTCATCTCCTCGAACATCGACCCGAGGGTCTCAGCCAATGCCTTGGCCGCTGGCTCCCCGAGCGAGGCTCGAAACTCTTCGAAGATGCGGTACGTGTTCATGCCAGACCTCCTCGACGACCAAACCGCTCACGCCGGCCCCCTCGCACCGGGAGGCCAACTCCCAATGAGTGTACAGGCGTCTATTCCGGCTGTCAACGCTCATGCTCCGCGAGGGCCAACGCTGCAAACGAGGCGAGCCAGTGTTCGCCGACATAGTCGCCCCCGACGGTGTGCGGCAGGCCTGCGGCCAGATTGGCCTCCGCCGCGGTCCTCAGGGCTTCCGACTGAGGATGCCCGGCTGGCAGGGCCGCCGCGATCCGCTCCAGGCACCAGGCCCGCGAGAGCGAAAGCCCGTCGAGGTGGGCGATCTGCGGGTCGCCGCGATCGGCCACGACTGGCGGCTGGGCCAACGAGCCCGGCCCCACCGGCAGAAAGGCCTCATACCACTCGAGGAACCCCGACCGCGGCAAGACCGCGGCCATCAAGGCGGCCTCGCAGAGAATCGGTGATAGGAAATCGGTTTGCGATGGCTCATAGGCGGGATCGGCCGCGCGGTCGCCGCCATACCAAAGGTGCGCAGCCTGGGCGATCGCGGCCGCCAGATCGGCGTCGCCACCCTCCCGGGCAAACTCGGCCGCCAACAGGCAGGCAAAGGCGGTGTTGGGATGCGTGCCGGCGCGGATCGGATAGGACGCGGCTCGCACGAAGGCCGCCATCCGGCCAGCCAGTTCCCGCGCCAGCGGTTCGACCGCCGCGCCCCAGCCGATGGCCCGCGGATCGGTCTCCCGCAGCCGTCCGAGTTCGGCCCGCAGCATCAACAGCCAGGCCCAGCCGTAAGGCCGCTCGAAGGTCTTGCCCGACGGTCCGAGAACATACGCCAGTTCCGTCGCCAGCGCCGTCCGCGTGAACTGCCGATCAAGCACAGCACCGGCCCCGGTCGCTGCGTCGATGCCCGGATAAAGCCTGAGCACTCGCACGAGCAGCCAGTGCATGTGCACGGCTGAATGCCAGTCGTAGCTGCCGCAGAAGACCGGATGCCGGGCCACGTGATCAGCCCGGTTGCCGGGCTCAACCGTGAGGTGGTCTTCTTTATATGGATACCGTCGCTCAATGTTGGCGATCGCCACCCGGGCAAACGCTGTCGCCAATCCCTGCTCGAGTTTCACGGTCTGGAATTCCCTCCGCGCGGCGGCTGACACGCCCTGGTTTTACAGGGTTTCGGCCCGAAACATTGGAAAAACGACGGGCACGAGCCTCCCGCTATCGGCCGGCAACTCTTTTGATACGATTTGGGGCAAGGCCACGGCTCAGTGCTCGAATTGAATGGGGAATGACACGATGGACCAAATCCGCGGACTGCTCGCCCTGGCCGGACGTGCCCTGATCGTCGGCATCTTTCTGGTGAGCGTCGTCTTCAACAAAATTCCCAACTATTCGGCTGTGGCCCAGAGCATGGCCAGCGAGGGCGTGCCAGCGCCGACGATCCTGCTTGGCCTCGCGATGGCCTGCATGGTCATCGGATCGATCTCCGTGCTCACCGGCTTCAAGACCCGGATCGGAGCGCTGCTCCTGTTGGTTTTCCTCCTGGCGGCCACGTACTACTTCCACGACTTCTGGAACATGCCGGCCGAGCGCAAGGGCCTCGAACTCACGCAGTTTCTCAAAAATGCCTCGCTGATCGGCACGATGCTGTTCCTGATCGCCAACGGGCCGGGCCCGGGCAGCCTCGACGAGGTGCTCGCCCGCCGCCGGCTCGAAGCCGGCTGAGCGGATCCGTGTCGGTCAATTTGAGGTCAGGGCCCAGCGCCTTCACGTCATCCTGGGCAAACCAGGCCGACCTGTCGCGTCGCACGGGTTCCGCTCATCGCGCCGGTTTCGCGGGACCGATGGAAGCATGGTCGGGGGGATCGGCCCCTCGCCGTTGGCCCTCCATACGGACGCCGCCATGCTACCGACTGCTCCCGCCGCCCGGCCGTGGCTGCTTGTTCGCCGGGCCATCTTCACAGTCACGGTTGCCGGGGCCGTGGCGGTTGTGCCATCGGGAGCACGGGCGGAGTTTCCGCGGTTCTTCCGCGGGCTCACGTCGCCATTCCGCGCTGCCCACCGCCACGCGCCGCCCCTGCCCGCCGACCCGTGCCTGGACCGACTAGCCGACGAAGTCGCCTGGCTCGAGCACCATGTCAATCACTACGGCTCGATCGTGGCCAAAGCACCGGACGTCTGGGGGCAAAACCGGCTGACGCAGCACCGAGCCGAGTACGAAAAACAGATGCAAAAGCAGCTGGGACTGTTTGAACCCCGAGCCTCGGCCTCCCTCCGCCGCAGCGACCAAGCCTTCCTCGGGATGGCCTTGGCGTTGCAGTCGGCATCCGGTCGCCGCCGCGGCAACGACGAGGTGGCACTACCTGCGGCGAGTTCCTCCAGCAACGCCCTGACTACGATTTCCGGGCTCATTCCCTCGGGCAATGAAGACACCGCCCGGGCCGATTCCGTTGTGATCGCCCGAACCCGACCTTTCGACTTTCAGCAGAACCCGGCTGGAGCCTGGTTTGGCGACGAGCCCCTTGCGATCGAGCCCACGCTTCATCTCGATCAGCTCTCCCGCTATGTAAACCATCTCAATCAGTTGCGGCGGATCAACGAGGGTGACGACTCGGCCGACTCGCCCGGCTACTCGCTGAACCTTGTTCGGGTACCGGTTTCGATCACGCCCGGTGGCCTCACCCGCAAGGGGCACGGGGCCGAGATCACGTTTTTGGCCGAGCCGATCCTGGGCGATGACCTTCTGCCCACGACCTTCCGCAACCTCGTGCTCAACGATCTGGTGGATCTGATCGCCCCACCACTGACCTGGGCCGTGAACGATCCCGACTGCCGCCGCTGGGCTGCCACCATCACCGGGGAAGACTCGGCCGCTGGAGCGACGGCCGTCGATGCGGCCGACCGCCGCCAAGGCGTGATGGCCGCGATGCAGGCGCTCTCCGCGCGGCTGCCAGCCGTGGCCCCGTCCGCTCCGCCGTCGATGAAGACCCGCCGCGCCCGGCTGCCGATCCCCTTCACACAACTGGCGGATGTCAGCGGCATCCGCCAGATTGCGATCCTGATCCGCGACACGCGGGCGGCCCTGGAGAACGCCCCACACAATCGCCCCTGCATCACCTACATGTCAGTCCGCGGCCACATCGAAGCAGAACTCGACGCCGCCCTGGATCTCCTCGCGCTCGACACCCACCGCCACGTTTGGCAGGAACTTCCCGGCTGGAACCTCGCGGCCCTGATCCGCGGACGCGACGCCGCCCAACTCGCCGGCGTCCGCTGCCGGTTCTTCACCAGCCTGGCCGGCCCTCGGCCCGCCGACGAGGCCTGGACGCTCGCCCTGCCTCACGGCGGGCTCGACTCAGCCCTGCTCGTCGACGCTGATCTCTGCTGCGGTCAGCCGCAGCCGGCGGTGCCGGTCTGCCAGACCACGACGGCCGTGCTCGCCTGGGGAATCCTCGTAGAAAGCGCGCTTTTGGACCAGCGGCTCGGCGACGACATGCGAGAAGCCGGCAGCGCCCGGGGCCAAGGCCGGTCCATGAGCTGTGTCGCCGGTCCGTTCTACGGGCCTGACCCGTCACCCGAGGCCCGAGCCGCCTTCGCCGACTACGTCCGCACCCGCTGGCCAATCCGAGTCTTCGCCCTCGATCCGGCGATCGAGGAACAGAACGTCGACGAATCCTATTCCCGCCGCCGTGAACTCCAGATCGCGATGGCGTTGGCCGCTGCGAGCGGTCGCCTCAATGCCCAGGCCCTCACCCGCTTCACCCGCCGGCAGGAGCTGGATCTCGCCGCCACCGCAGTCAACCGCACGGTCGTTGGCTTTGCCCACGGTTCCGACACGTTTGGCTGGCGTTTCTATCCCCGAGTGCAGTCGCCTCCGACCCGCGGCACGCTTCTGACGGTCTCCGAGACGCTCCGCGGTGGCCCGACAACCGACGGCGATCTGATGCAGCGGCAACTCGAACCGGGCATGCGGGAGTGCACCGCCATCGTGGTCATGCCCTCATTCGTGCCGGCCGTGCGGCTCGATGCCCAGGCCCACTGGTTCGCGCTAGCGCATCCGCAGGCGGTGGTTCCCGATGCCCGTGAGACAGTCCGGCTCGGCCAGGCTGTCGACGCGATTCGCCACGCCGACACCCGCTGCCCCGCATGTCGCCCAGTGAACGGCGTGGCCCACACGGCCGATTTGCAACGCAAGGCCGACATGCTCGAGCGGCGGCTTCCGATCCAGGCGCTCACGGCACTGGTGCCGTTCGAGAACAACGCCGGTGGCTTCGAACTCTTTCAAACCGGCGTCACCGACCTCGCCCCAGAACTGCTCGGCTGGTACGGTGCGGCGGGTATCGATCCCGACGCCCCCACGTCGCTTTTCCTGGTTGGCAAGGGATTCAGCGTGCATGACACGCGGGTGATCGCCGGCGGCAAGCTCGTTCGGATCGCATCGATGAGCCGCGAACTGATCGAGGTTTCAATTCCGGGCGGCATCCAAACGATCCCCGCGGCTCCGACTTGGCCGCCGGTCACAGCCCGCTGCGGTGGCCTCGCTCACGTTCGGCTTGCCTCAGCAACCGAGCCGCTACCATCGCCGGCCCAGTCGACGCCGCTGGGATCCCCCCACGTCGGCGTTGCCGACGCCTGGTGCGACGAAAACTGCCGCATCGATTGCAACCACCGTGAGATGGTTCAGATCCATCTGGCTACGCCCTACGGCGTGAGCGGCAGTCTGCTGGTGCCGGTGATCCGCCAGGCGACCTCGAGCGGCGGCAGCCCCCGGTTCGTACCCGGCTGCGGCTTCGCCCTCTCCTTCACCACGGCCAAGACTGCCGGCAGCGAGGTGCCAAACGCCAGGGTGGACGAATTCTACGATGGCTCGTGCGTGGCCCTCGAGATCACCATGCCAGACTCGTTCATCCCACCGTCCCAGGCCGAATTGCGGCTCGTGCTTCGCGACGATGCCCGGGCCGAGCCCGCCGCTACGTTTTCCTTCCCCAGTCCCTTCTTCGACGCCCGCCGCCACCGCTACGTAATCGCCGGCGGCGATCTGCGGAACTTCATCGGCGACACCTCGCGGCCCGCCACCGACAAGACGCTCCGCGGCGCTGTGAAGCCGTATCTCGACAGCCTGCTAGCCGGCGGCGGCCTGGCCGCAGATGGCGACTCGGTCGCCCTCACGCTGACGGCCGAGATCGTGGCCGGCGAGCAGGCCGTGCCCGTGGGCGGCAGCGTGCCCGTCACGGCCACCCGCCGCGGCAAGACGCTCACCGAACCAGCCGAACTGCCCACGGCTCCGTAACAGTCGCCGTGATACACTCGAAAGATCGAGAGGCTTTTCGTTCTGCAGACTGTCAGGCTTCTGATGAGCACCGCTCCCCGATATCTGCCGCGGTATACGGCTGCCGATCATGCGGCCTGGGAGGGCGACTGGGAGCTGCTCGACGGCGTGGCGGTGGCGATGACACCCAGCCCGTTCGGCCCGCATGCCGAAAAGCTCTCCCGCCTGGCGGCCATCCTCTGGAATGCGATCGACGCCGCGGGCTGCCAGGCAACCGTCCTGGCAGAGCTCGATTGGATCGTCGCCGCCGACACGGTCGTCCGGCCCGATCTGATGGTGGTCTGCGGGTCGGCTCCCGCCCGGCATGTCGAGCAGCCGCCCGCCCTGGTCGTCGAAGTGCTGTCGGCGGCTACCCGCGACCGGGATCTTTCGGTCAAGCGCGACCTCTACGCCGCAGAGGGCGTGCGGTGGTATCTCGTGATCGATCCCGACCAGCAAGAAACGGCCGTGCTTCGACTCACAAGCGCGGGCCGGTTTGAAACAATCCCGCTGGTCGGCCGCCACGAGATCGACCTCTGCGACGACTGCCTGCTGAGACTCAACCTCACGGGAATCGGCTGAAGGTGGCGAAACGTCGCGGGCAGCAGCACCGCCGGCGACACGCGTCGCCCCGGGCTGGCAATCCCAGCTCGTGACCGAGGTCTACGCCAGGATCTCCGTGACCACACGGGTGCCGGGCTTGGTCAGGTTCGTGAGCCGCTGGCTCGCGCCCATGAAAGGATACGTCAGCTGGAGGTGGTCGAAGCCGAGGAGATGGAGGAGCGTGGCGTGGAGATCATGCACACTCACGCGATCCGTGACCGCCTCGTAGCCGAGATCGTCGGTCGCCCCGTGGCAGTGGCCCGATTTCACGCCGGCCCCGGCCAGCCAGATCGTGAACGCCCCGGGGTTGTGGTCGCGACCGATGAAGGCCATGGCCTGGCCACCACGGTTTTCCTGCATCGGCGTGCGGCCGAATTCGCCCGTCCAGACCACGAGCGTGTCGGCGAGCAGGCCGCGGCCCGCGAGATCGGAGAGCAGGGCCATCAGCGGCCGGTCGATCGATTCACACTTCCCCTTGAAGCCTTCGTTGAGCGCCTCGGTGGCCGAGGCTCCGTGGCTATCCCAGCCCCAGTCGAAGAGCTGGACAAATCTCACGCCCCGTTCCACCAGCCGTCTGGCCAGCAGGCAATTATTGGCGAAGGATTCCCTGCCCGGTTCTGTGCCGTACAAGGCGTGGGTTTCGGCAGTCTCCTGGCCGATGGCGAAGGCCTCCGCAGCCTCGGTCTGCATCCGGAAGGCGAGCTCGTATTGGGCGACCCGCGTCACCGTCTCAGGATCGCCGAACTCCACGGCCGTCTCCTGATTGATCGCCTCGATCGCATCGAGCATCGACCGGCGGAGGTCGCGGCTCACGCCCGCCGGGTTCGCGAGGAACAAGACCGGATCACCTTCCGATCGGCACTGCACCCCTTGAAACACCGAGGGCAGGTAGCCGCTGCCCCAGACCGTTTTCCCGGCATCGGGCAGTTTGCCGCCGCTGGTGAGCACGATAAACCCCGGGAGGTTTTGGTTGGGTGAGCCGAGGCCGTAGGTGGCCCAGGCGCCCGCACAGGGCAGGCCGGGATTCTGGCTGCCGGTGTGCATCAAGAGCTGGGCCGGCCCGTGGTTGAACTGGTCGGTCACCATCGACTTGATGAAGCAAAGCCGGTCGGCCTGCGTGGCCAACTGCGGCAGCCGGTCGGACAACCACTGCCCGCTTTCGCCATGTCGGGTGAAGGGATAGACCGGCCCGAGCAGCCGCGGCACTCCCTGAATGAAAGCGAACCGCTTGCCCTCGAGGAGCGAGGCCGGCGTCTCCTGCCCGTCGAACCGGGCGAGCTCCGGCTTGTGGTCGAAGAGCTCGAGCTGGCTCGGCGCCCCGGCCATGTGGAGGTGGATCACATTCCGCACCTTCGGGGCGAAGTGCGGCTCCCGCGGGGCAAGCGGCCGCGCCGGATCGATCGCCAGCGGCTGGGAGGAAGCCCGCCCCTCCTGCCCGGCCAGCCACAGGCTGCCGAGCAGGCCCGCATTGCCGGCGAGAAACTGCCGCCGGGTGTTCAGCAGGGCCCGGTCACGAAGAAGCGTTTCAGCGAAGTCAATCATGCACCAAGCCCTCTTTGCAGGTCAGATATGGGAGGGGTTGCCCGTGCCAGTCGAGCGGCGTGGGAAACGGAGCGGAGCAAGGGGGGCGAAGCGAGGGGTTGCGAAGCGAGGTTTCCTCCGAGTGAGCGGAGGCCAGGATGGCCGCAGCGAACGTCCGATGAGACGGCATGGGCAACCCCGGGGCTCGCGGATCGTCGATTCATCAGCGCACCAGGGCCGCATCGAGGTTGAGGATCGCCGTGGCCACGACGGTCAGCGGGGCGAGTTCGTCAGCCGTGTCGGCCTCGGCGGCGATAAAGAGCGCAAGGAGGGCTGCCAGCATCGATTCCGGTGGAGGCTCGAGCGTGAGCTCACGGCAGCCGAAGGCGATCTGCTCTTGCGGCGTCGAGCCGGCGGCGGCCATCCGCTCGGCCAGGCCGGTGGCGAGTTCGATCATCATCGGGTCGTTGAGCATGGCGAGTGCCTGAAGCGGTGTATTCGTGGGAAATCGCCGGGCGGAACAGCCATCACGGCTGGGCGCGTCGAAGGCAAGCAGAGCCGGATAGCCTGCCGTCCGCTTCACAAACGTGTAGATCGACCGCCGGTGACGATCCGTATTCTCTGAGGTCTCCCAGGTCGCACCACTATAGACGCTCTTCCAGATGCCCTCGGGCTGCGGTGGAAACACCGGTGGACCGAACATCTTTGGAGCGAAACGGCCCGACCAGACGAGCGCCTGGTCGCGAACCATCTCGGCCGCGAGCCTACTCCGCGGGCCGCGGGCGAGGAGCTGGTTACGAGGATCCCGGGCCAGGAGGTCGGGCGGGGCCGCCGCCGTTTGGCCGTAGGCAGCCGAGAGCACGACCTCGCGGAGAAACCGCTTGATCGACCAGTCGTAGTCTCGCGCGAGCCGCACGGCGAGGTGATCGAGCAGGTCCGGATGCGACGGCCGCGCTCCGGAGCTGCCAAAGTCTTCGAGCGTCTCGACGATGCCCTGGCCGAAGAGCTCCGCCCAAAGCCGATTGGCCAGCACCCGGGCGGTGAGCGGGTTTGACTCGCCCACGAGCCACTGGGCCATGCCGAGCCGGTCGGTCGGCATCGCCGCAGGTGGGGCGACGGCCGCGGGAATGCCGGGGGTGACGGCCTCACCGCAGTCGAGCCGATTGCCACGAATAAACCGGTGCGTGATTCGGCGGGCGGCCGCGTCTTGTTCACGGAGCACTGGCACCCGCGGGCCGTCGAGCTTTCTGAGAGCTGCCTCAGCCTCGGTGAGCCGTTTCAGGGCGTCCTGTCGCCCGGTGCGCTTCACGAGTTCGGTCCAATCCGGGTCACGAGAGGTTGCCAGGCGGAACCGCCGCAGCGTGCAGGCCTGCGTGCCTTGGTTCGACGTGGCTGACTGCGTGATCGAGAGCCGCACTCGGCCGTCGGCCGGAACCGCCGCCGGATCGGCGAGCACAAACACGCACCACCGCGGCCGGTCAAGCACGGGATACCCGCCGAAGCCGGCGGCATCGGCGTGGAGCGTGGCTCGGGGGTCATAAGGGCCGTCACGATAGTCGGCCACGACGGCGGCGATCGCCAACCGCCGGGGCTCCGGTGGTTTTTGCGGCTCAGCCGACTTCGGTGGGGCGGCCGCCCTTGCTGGCTCTACTGGCTCATCGACCGCGGCCTCCGGCGGTGGGCTCGGCTCAGGCTCAGGCGGGAGCGTGATCGCAAGGTGCGAGGCCACCGCGCCGCGTTCGGGCGGTACTGCCTCGGCCGCACCACTCTCCAAATCGATCGCCAATCGGATCGCCGTCGTGCCGGCAGGGAGCTCGATGTCGAGGTCATAACAAACGCCCACCGGGAGCGTGCCCCCCGCCTCGAGCCTGCCCGGCTCGACGACAGCCAGCGTGCCGCCGCTGGTCGCCGCGGCGTGGATCGAGAGCGGCATCCAGTCGGCTACGGCCGCAGCCACCGCGTGCTCCTCTACTTGGATCGCGGCGCGAGCGTCTGCGACGCGGCGGAGGAGCGGGGCCACCTCCATCCGCGGCATGCCCTCCGTGGGCACCGCCAGGGTCGGAAACTCATCCTCCAGGTCGCGGTCGAGCGAGTGGTCGTAATACGCTACAAACCGGTAGAACTCGTCGTGTTGATAGGGGTCGGAGGGATGCGAGTGGCACTGCACGCAGCCGAAGGTGGTGGCCTGCCAGGTGGTCCAGGTGGTGTTGACCCGGTCGATCACCGCCGCCATCCGAAACTCCTCGTCGTCGGTGCCTCCTTCGGTGTTGGTCTGGGTGTTGCGGTGAAAGGCCGTCGCCAGCAGGTCGTCGGTGGTGGCGTCGGGCAGCAGATCACCAGCCAGTTGCCTGACCGTGAACTCATCGAAGGGCATGTCGGCGTTGAAGGCCGTGATGACCCAATCCCGCCACGGCCAGATCGTTCGGGTGGGATCCTTTTCATAACCGAAGGTGTCGGCGTAGCGGGCCAGATCGAGCCA
>ERZ889217.922-NODE-922-length-16305-cov-25.111754_pt1 | contig 16305 bp, 25 predicted proteins | sample MGYA00521098_ERZ889217 | MGnify/ENA primary metagenome ERZ889217 (study PRJEB32303, sample SAMEA104408613) | aquatic metagenome | biome: Brackish water; feature: Pelagic; material: water | place: Baltic Sea | collected 2014-06-10T22:04:00 | depth 2,362 m ...
AGTTGCAACAGGTCATGGAGCAACTCGGATGCGAAACGGTCGAGCAGCTGCCCCGACACCTTGTCTGAGCCGGATCGGTGCACCCGCCAGCGCTAGCTGGGAAAAGTAGAAGCGGCCCCGAATGACGTGGAGTCACGCTTAGGCCCAGGACGGGAGGGCGCGGAGCTTTGCCGTAGGTGTTCGCGCTTGCTCCTGCCTCTATCGACGTCCCAGACGTTCATGCGGCGAAACTTGAAACGCAGAACGGCTTGCGCGCGGGGATCTTCGGCGAATAGCAAAACGGTGTCCCCCGCAGGGAGGATGAAGTGCCCCCGCGCAGCTAAGCCGAACTCCGCCTGCCCGGACAGCGGGCGACGCTGTGCAGGTGGCGCTGGCGTCCTGCACGAGCAGACGCAGGCCGGAACCATCTGGATTCCAAGGCCGCCAAACCTGTACTCTCAGCTCGGGTCGATTGACAGAAACTTGTAAAATGGTAAACTGTATAACATGAAAGCAACCATAGATATTCCGGATGATCTTTACCGTCGCGTGAAGGCCAAGACGGCTCTTAAAGGGCGGGCGGTGCGTGATGTAACCATTGAGTTGTTCCGCAACTGGGTCCAAGAGCCGGGAAGCACCACTCATGCGGGTAGGGAGTCGCCGGCCAGCTGGGTGGATCAGCTCCTTGAGCATGCCGTGCCGGCCGACCAGCCCGGTCCCACCGCGCGGGAAATCCTCGAAGAGGAGCGGAACCGTCTGGAGCGTTCCGCCCGATGATCACGATTGACGCCAGTGTCTGGACCGCCTTTTTCGAGCCGAAGGACGCTTTCCACCTCGAAAGTGTCGCCTTCCTGCGGGAGTGCGAGCGGCGCCGCGTCGAGATGTTCGCTCCTTCGCTGGCCATCGTGGAAACAGCGTGTGCGATGGCCCGCAGACAGCAGGACGGTGCCAAGGGCTTGGCCGTGGCCCGGAGCCTGCAGGCGCTTTCCGTCCTGCGGTGGGTGGACGTGGATCTGACATTGATCGACGAAGCGTTGACTTGCGGGACGCGTGGACTGCTGCGCGGGGCAGCCGCCATCTACGCCGCCGCCGCGGCCTCGACCGCAACGACGCTGGTTACGTGGGACAACGAACTGATCGAGCGGGCCGGTGGCGTGACGCCCTCGGATTGGTGCTCGCGGAAGTCCAAGTGAAAAGGCGCCCGGCCGTGCCCCTGCGGGGGTCGCGTGGACCAAGATCACTTGCTTCCCTACACCAACAAATTATGAAAATCCGCCAAGCCTTCGTCATGTCGGTCAACCCCGGCGCCGAACAAGAATACGAAAAGCGCCACAATCCGATCTGGCCGGAATTGGAGAAGGTCCTCCAAGACCACGGCGTCTCGAACTACTCGATCTTCCTGCACCCCGAGACGCGCCAACTCTTCGGCTACGCCGAAGTCGAGAGCGAAGAGCAGTGGGCGTCCATCGCCTCGACCGAGGTCTGTCAGAAATGGTGGAAGCAGAATGTCGGAATTATGCCGACGAATCCCGACCACAGTCCGGTCAGCGCTCCGTTGCGCGAAGTGTTCCATTTAGGTTGAGCAGTGCTGCCTCGGTCGCTGGCTAACCAGCGTGCCTGGCAGTCCGGTGTCCTTGCTGTCCGGGTCGCGGTGCGGACGCTTTTCAAGCCGGAAACTGGCTCAGAAAATCGACGGGGGTGATGGCTGGCACCGGAGAGCGGACGAAATCGTCAACGTTGCGGGTGACGATGAACTCCGACGCCGATGTTTTGGCCACCATGGCAACCGCAGCATCTTCGAAGTCCGGCATGGCAAGCGCTCGCGCCTCCTGCCAAGCCGCGTGATCCAGATTGCCGATGCGAAACGCAGCCAAAACCCGGTCCATGGCCGCCTCGGCGTCCGGCTTGGAAGCATGTTTGCGCGCCAGGTAATAAAGCGTGGTAAGGGCGTGGCTGGGAAAGACTCCGGTCAACTGCCCGGCGGTGACCAAGCTGACCACCCGAGCTGACGCTGCGTAGTGGGGTTCGCGCTTTTGGACAACGTCGAGCAAGACGTTGATATCCACGGTGATGGTCACCGGTGCTTTTTATCGAGGTGATCCCGATAAGTCTGCTCGGCATCGAGACCCGGAGAAACAATACCGCTTGCGTCCCGGACTTCGCCCTGGATGGGTTGTTGGAGATGCCGACGCAGGTTATGTGTCTGTTGCGCGAGGAAAGCCTCCGCCGAAGTCCCCAAGGCGCTCGAGTAAGCGCGAAGGAAGGAGAGATCCTCCTCGGGCATAGGGATGGTTATGGTCGACATATAAGAGATTGTAACCCATGGCCCCCAGAGTGCCAAGCCGCTACGTGAGGATTCTCCGTTTGGACTGATGGCCACGGCGGGTGCCTCGATCACGCGCCGCTGTCTTTGCTGCCGGCTTCGCGTTGCAGGCGGATGTGTTGGGTCATGGCCGGGGTGAGCTTGGCGCGCAGGCCGGTGGAGCGGGTGTTGACGACGGGGATGGTGAGGAGCGTGCCTTCGGGCAGGGTGATGCGCCAGACTTTGCGTTCGGCCAAGGTGAAGTCGGGCAGGCCTGCGCACGGGAGGTGCACGTTGCTAGCACACGCGGACTACGTCCATCGAGAGGAGTGCGCCGAGCTTGGCCATACGATCTGCAAGATGACCGACGCCGACCGCGCAGTGGTGCGCGGGGCCTTGTTCGTTCCAGCGTTCGACGAAGGCGCGGGCGCCGATGGGGAAGCGGTAGCGGCTGTTGGTGTTGCCGATTTCGAGGATCGGACCGGCTACGGATTGGCCTTCGGCCACGAGCAGTTTGAGCGAGCCGTCGGCGTATTCGACAACCGAGAGCAGGGTGACTGGTCCGTGCTGCACGCTCATCTCGACCGAAAGTCCTTTGCCTACCTTGCCGTGATAGACCTCCAGCGGACGCACTTTGGTTTGGCCCGAGGCGATCTTGATGTGGCCCGGTCCATCGTGACCCATGAGCACGACGTCGTCGTCGAAATCCATCGCGTAGTATTCGGTGAACGATCCGCCGGCGCCGAAGGCGTCCATGATTTTCATGGCCTGGGCATTTTTCACTTCGTATTCGCCGGCCACCGGAATGCCGCGGGCGGTCAGCAGAGAGGTGCCGAGAATGACGGAACTCATCACGTCCTCGTGCTCGGCGTTGCCCGTGCCCATGTGGTAGTAGGCGAGGGAACCGAGGTTTTTCGTCGCGACCAGTTTGTCCAGCGCCACCGAGGTGCGGGCCGCGCGTTCCAGTTCGTCCGGCGCGCAATCAGGTTGGATGTCGAAGGATTGGCGGAACTCGGCGAGTTTGGCTGCGGTTTCCTCCGCCGTGACGTCACGACGGAGAGCCGCCAGTTCCTCGACCTCGACGATTTGGAGGTGGCCGCCGAAATAGGCGATTTGGCGCGTCGTATCGGTGTGGATGTCGAGCATGCCGTTGTAGTAGTGGCCCATCAGTCCGAGGCGATTGTGCGCCATGGTGTTGGCCACGCGCGCGGCCTCGATCCAGTCGTCGATTTCCTGCCAGGCCGGATCGCCGGGCTGCAGGGTGCCGGTGACTTGGTGGAAACCGATGCGGGCGCGATTGAACGCGTTGGCGATTTCCGGCACCGGACAGGCGCCGCAATGGGCCAGCCATTCGCCGGTCATCTTCGTGCGGTCGCCCATCTTGTTGAATGCTTTGTAGTCGAGCGCGGCGACGGGCTGCAGATTCAGGATGATGACCGGCACCTTGGCGCGCTGCACCACGGGCAGGACGGTGGAGCTCAGGGCGTAGGTGGTGACATGCAGGAAAATGATGTCCACATCGGCACGACGGAAGGCGTGTCCGGCCTCCATCGCTTTTTCCGGTGAATCGATGAGTCCGAGGTTGCAGACCTCGACGCCGGGGCGGGCGAATTTCCGGGCAACTTGTCCGAGATACCCCTCGAGTCTGGACTTCAGTCCGTCGAACTGCGGCCAATAGGCCTCGAGGCCGATGCCAAACAAGCCGACGCGGAGGGGATGCTTTTCCATGCCATTTGTATGCGCCGTGACGTCGCGAGCGGCAACGAAAAGATCAAGATCGTCCATGCCCGCCGTTCGGCGTTGGCACGATAGTCTCCGTTTTTGGCAGGATTGTTGCCGCATGAACGCACCGGACCTGCATAATTCGATCCGTGCAGTCCTCCCGGCTGATCAGCCACGCGCCTCGGGCAAGTGTCATCCGCGCCGTCTGGTTGGCGGTCATTCTTGTGCTTCCCGCAACAGGTCTCCGCGCGGGAGAAGGGACTGGCACCCGACCAAACATCATCGTCATCATGACCGACGACCAAGGGTGGGCGGACACGGGGTACAACGGGGACCCCGAAGTCAAAACGCCCAATATCGACCGCCTGGCGGCGTCGGGTATCCGTTTTGACAACGGTTATGTCACGGCGCCGCAATGCGTTCCTTCGCGGGCAGGGATCATCCTCGGGCGCTACCAACAGCGATTCGGGCTCGAATGCCAGACCGACGAGAAATACCACGGGACTTATCACCTGCCGGACGGTGTTTCCACGCTGCCCGAGGAATTGCGCAAGGCGGGCTACCGCACCGGGATCGTCGGCAAATGGCATCTCGGCGAGCCGCTCGAGAGTCAGCCTTTCAACAAGGGTTTCGAGTGGTGCGCCTACTTCCGGGAGGGCATGGGCTTCCAATACGCGACCGACGGACGACACACCCTGTTCCGTAACGAGCGCGACGAGGTGATCCCGCTCGAGCCCGATGAATATCTCGTGGACGTGTTCACCCGGAAGGCCTTCGAGTTTCTCGGGCAGAAGGACGAGCGCCCTTTCTTCCTTTATCTCTCGTATTACCCGCCGCATTGGCCGCTCGAGGTGCCGGAGCGCTATCTCGAGCCCTACCAAGACATCGAGGACGTCCACCGCCGCACCGCCTGCGCCATGATCGCGAGCGTCGATGACGCGGTCGGTGAAGTCATGGCGCGGCTTGCGGAGTCCGGCTTGGCGGACAACACCATCGTGGTTTTCCTCAGCGACAACGGGGCGCCGGAATACGACTCGCAGAACGTGACCCCGATCAAAGTCGGACAGAACGCGTCGAGCAATGGGCCTCTCAACGGCTGCAAGGGGACGCTCCTCGAGGGCGGCATCCGTATTCCTTTTCTCATGAGTTGGCCGGGCCGGCTGCCGGCTGACACGGTGGTGACGTGGCCGGTGAGCACCCTCGATCTCACGCCCACCTTCCTCGCCGCGGCCGGGGCGCAACCCATGAAGGGGGCGGACGGTGTGGATTTGTGGCCCTACCTCGAGCCGGTCGTCTCAAAGACAGGCCCCGACCGCGCGCTCTACTGGCGATTCTACACGCACTGGTGCCGGGAAGCGGCTGTGCGCCGCGGACCATGGAAGTGGATTTCTGCCCCCCACCGGAAAGGCGGGATTGCTCTGTTCAACATCGTGGAAGATCCGTCCGAAAAGAAAAACCTCCTTGCCGAACATCCCGACATCGCAGCCTCGCTCGAAAAGGAGTTCACCGACTGGAACAAAACGCTCGCCGATCCCAAGTGGGTCACGCTTCCTCCCGAAAAGCCAGGTCAGTAAAGGTGTCACCCATGAAAATCCGCCAAGCCTTCGTCATGTCGGTCAACCCCGGCGCCGAACAAGAATACGAAAAGCGCCACAATCCGATCTGGCCGGAATTGGAGAAGGTCCTCCAAGACCACGGCGTCTCGAACTACTCGATCTTCCTGCACCCCGAGACGCGCCAACTCTTCGGCTACGCCGAAGTCGAGAGCGAAGAGCAGTGGGCGTCCATCGCCTCGACCGAGGTCTGTCAGAAATGGTGGAAGCAGAATGTCGGAATTATGCCGACGAATCCCGACCACAGTCCGGTCAGCGCGCCACTGCGCGAGGTTTTCCATCTTGAATAGTTTTTGAAATCCGACTCCGGATGCATACCTCAACAACACGAACAAAAGGCGCTGGGAGGTGAGGAATTAGCGTGGGGAAATCACCTTGAGTAGTGCGTTCAGGCCAAACCCCCTCGGCACATTCCGGGCGATCTCCCAGTTCTGCAGCGTGCGCACAGAAATGCCCAAGTGCTTGGCCGCATCTTCCTGCGTGAACTTGCGTCTTACGCGGTAGTCCTTGAGGAGCTTTGCGAATTTCTTCCGAGTCACATCGCTACTACGCGATACGCGCATCGCCGAGTCAAGGTCGCACCCTCAATGCACCCCCAAGGAAATTAGGTTCTGTGCCTTCAACGCGATACCCTTTTGAGATGCGAAAAATGGTGGAAAAAACTGATGGATTCGGTGCGACTCCTGCGAGAGGCCAAAGGGGATGCAAAAATTCACACCAGACATGTTCGGACTCACGGGGCACGGCATGAGACTTAGAACGATCAGAGGCTACGACTTCGGCGAGGTCAGCTCGGCCATGCAAAAGGCGATCCGGCGGGGAGAAACTCCTTACGCTGGTTACTGGGCCTTGGAGCTGTGGGCCAGTGGCTTCGGCCACTACGTGTGGAAACGCTTGCTGACCGTGTCGGCCGAGGACTGTTGGGGCATCATCACCAAGGAGGTCAAAGCACTGCATGAGTCGTACGCGATGATCAATGCAAACCTCTCCGGTCGCCGTGCCCGTGGCCGCATCTTCATTTCCAAGGCGGTGATCTTGCTTTGCGCGGCCAAGAAGAGCCGCGATGCCGACCACTTGCAGAACTTCGTTTACGACGAAATGCGCGGCATTGACCCAGACACGCTGGCCGATGAACTACGCAGCGCGCCGGAATACGTGCCGGTTCCTGACTATGCCTTCGATTGCCACACGCGCCGCGGCAAGTCGATGGGTAAGACAAAGGCGGACTTCTTCAAGGCGGAGCAGGCGGCGCTTGTGCCGCTGGAGCAAGGGCTCTTTGATCATCTGGTTGCTGGGTAGCTGAGAACTGTGTCGGACTTTTTCCAGGTTCCGTGGTAATTTTTCATCGTGCGACTTCCTACACTCTATCTGGACACCTCTGTGCTCGGCGGCTACTTCGACGACGAGTGGAAAGAGCCGACTCGCGAGCTCTGGCGTCAGATGGAGGCGGGACAGTGGTGCTTCCAAAGTTCCGCGATTACCCTCGATGAGTTGACCCACGCGCCGGAGAATGTTCGCGAATTGTTCCGTGACACTTTTGACGCGGGTGCGCTCGTCGAGGTGACCTCCGAGGTTGAGCAACTCGCTGCCCAATACATTGAGAAGGGCGTTATTGTTCCGAAATACACGGACGATGCGCGCCACGTGGCCACTTGCACGGTGGCCAAGCTTGACTACCTCGTCAGTTGGAACTTTCGCCATCTGGTCAATGTTCAGAGGGAAGCAGGATTCAATGCCGTGAACTTGTTGCAGGGATATCAGGCTGTGCGTATTGTTAACCCGCTGGAGCTAATTTATGGAAAGCAAGACCAAGACATTTGATGCTGTGTCAGAATCCCGGAAGTGGCGGGAAGCGACCAGCCGCAAGCTAGATGCAATGACGCCCGAAGAGCGCATTGCTTACTTGCGTTCCGTTGGTGAGACCTTCGCAAACGAATGCAGTGTGCATGCGAAACGCGGCCATAGGGCTGCGGCAGCTGCGTAGTCTTTTCCAGGGCTTCGGTTCCGAAAGGTGCTCAATCGACCAGCTTTGAGGTAGGCTTCCGGTTACGTCAATACCGCCTGCGGCGGATACTTCCCTCGTCACTGGGAAATCCAATTCTCCAACTTGAGTCCCGGGACGCGTCCGAATTCCCGGGTGTTTGCGGTGACGAGTCGAGCGCCTGCGGCAAGCGCGTGTCCGGCTATCAAGGTGTCGTAGGGTCCGATGCCTTTGCCTCTTTTTTCGAGGACTGCGCGAATCTTTGCGGCCTCCATCGACGCGGAGTCGTCAAAGAGCAGGAGAGCAAAAGGCGCCAAAGCATCCGCGAGGAATCGCCGATTTTTGGCGGGGTCCTTGCTTTTTTCTACGCCGACTCGCAACTCGTAAAGAGTTACCGCCGAGATCCCGAGTGACTGGGGCGGGTGCTGGCGCGCTTTGCGGGCAACGGTCTCATCGCCGCGAAGCAGGGCAATGGTGGTGTCCGTGTCGAGCAGGGCTGCGGTCACGGGAAAATGGAGCGGCGGTGGTCTGTCGCGTCCGGTTGTGCGCGTTGAAAGTCGCTCATCATACCGGCCAGGCCGGCAATGCCGCGGTCGAACCGTTCCCAAGCATCTTCCTCGGGCGTGATGAGCAAGCTCCTGCCTTGGCGTTTGACGTGGGCGGTTTGACCGGGGATGCGGAACTTTTTGGGCAAGCGGATGGCCTGACTGTTCCCGCTGGTGAAGATCCGGACACGATCGATGGTCGCCGCTTTCATATATACGACACCATATACATTGGTCCGATCCGGTCAAGCGATTCGAGACCGCTATTTGGTGACTCCGACGCCAGTCCACGGGGCCAAGGAAGCGCCCCGATTTCCGAAATTTCTGGGCTTTCGAGAAGCCTGGGATCTCTAAAAACGGGCCGTGTCAAAAACCATGCCAACACGTTGGGCGAGAACAAAATGGAGCAAAAATATGGTGATCAATACTGATGGACTCAGTGCGGCTGCCTGCGAGAGGACAAGGGGGTTATGAAAAAGCCGGATACCAAAGCCGCCAGCGTTCTCTTCGGAGTGGAGCTGGAAACAGTCATCCCCGCCGGATGCGGGGTTCAAGTGGGCAACTACCACCGTGGCATTCAAGTCACGGGCGGGTTGCGTAAGTCGGATGGCACGGTGGTGACCGCGCCAAAGTTCAACCGCAACGCATGGCGGGCCGAGCACGACGGCTCGATCCGCGGCAGCGGCGTGGCCTGCGAATTCGTCTCCCCGATTCTGCACGGGGAGGCGGGTGTGGCCGCGCTCTGCGAATTCGTGGAATTCATGACCACGATCGGCGCCACGGTGAATGATAGCTGCGGCTGCCATGTCACGGTGAGCGTGGATTCGATCATCGGCACAGGCGACCATGCCAAGCGCGGGGAATTTGCCCGCAAGCTGGCGCACATTGCCCAGTGGCACGCGCGCTCGATCTACGGCCAGACCGGCGCTGGCCGGCACGTCAATAGCTACAGCCACACGTTTGCCGCCGACGTGGCGAATCTGGTCAAGACGATGGAGCGGCATCCTGAGCTGCGGATCAAGGAATCGGCCGCCATTGCCTGTGGGCGCGGCATGATCAACTTCCGCAAGCTCTTCAGCCACGGACTGGTCGAGTTCCGCGCCTTTGCCGGCACGACCAGCGTGGCCAAGGTGCAGCACCACGTGGCCACGGCGATCGGGCTCTGCCGCAGGGCCGCCGAAGTGGAATGCCTCGGGGCATTCAAAAAGAACAAGGTGCAGGAGGCCCGCACGCGCACGGCGGCTGATGCGGTGAAGTTCCTGTGGGACTACCTCGGGTGGACCGGCAGCAAGCGCGACTGCGCACTCGGCCTCTTCGGCTGTCTGCACACGGAGTTCCGCCAATACCGCAAGGAAGCCCTGCGGCTCTGCCGCCAGTTCGATATCCGCTACCCCCATGCGCCACTTTAAGCCCTCAAACTACGCAAGTCGCGTAGCACAACCAACCAACAACTAAGAAAGGAAAAGAAGCGATATGTGTGTGATCCTTGTATGCCCGCCGAAGGTTCGGCCGGATATTGACGTGCTGCGTGCCTGTCACGCGGCCAACCCGCACGGAGCTGGCGTGGGCTGGCGCCGCGGCGACAAAGTGCATTGGCAGAAAAACCTCGGTCCGGAGGAAGTCGGCCAACTGATCGGTAAACTCGATGGTGAACTGGTGATCCACTTCCGGTGGGCCAGCGTGGGCGGTGTTCAGCCGCAGCTCTGCCATCCGTTCCCTGTGGACCGTGTGTCTTCGACCAAGCTGGAGGGGAAGGCGGCTCGGCTCCTTTTCCACAACGGCACGTGGTCGGGGCACAAGAGCGCGTTGGAATTCGTGGAGGCCAAGCAGAAGCGCAAGGTGGGCGGTCCGATGAGCGACAGCCGGGTGATTGCCCTGCTGGTTGATCACCTGCGCGACAACTCCGTGCTTGAGCACATCGAGGGGCGGTTCGTGCTCTACTCGGCAAAGTCGACCAAACTCTACGGCGATTGGCGTACGTGGGGCGGCATGCGCGTGTCCAACTTGGGCTTCGTCTATGAAATGGAACGCGCCGAGCGCCGTGTGCGTTGGAGCACTGACACAGCCGATGCGGGCGAGCAACTCGCGCTGTGGACCGCGGGCGTGGACGCCGATGACGAGGAGGTGGCGTCATGACGTTCAAGATCGTGGCCAGCCAGGGCGAGCGCATCGTGTTCGACCAGCGCGTGGAGGCGGCTAGCCCCCGCGAGGCCCGCGATGCCATGAAGCGCGCCCTGCGCCTCGAAAGCCTGACCGGACTCGTTTACGCGATCACGGAAATCCCCGCCGCGCTGATCGAGGAAATCGTGACGGCCAAGATGGCGCGGGTGACCGTGGGCAGTGGGCGACTTGATCCGGCCAAGCTCATGCGGGAGGCGGCGGAGGCCGCGGTGAAGCAGGAGCTTGCCGCGATCAAGAACCGGCTCACCGCGCTCGAGGGCCGCAAGGGCAATGCCGGTGAGGCGATCACGGACGAGGAGGGCAGCAAGCTTCCCCAGCGCTTTGATCCCACCGCAACGTTTGGGGCATCCCCACCATCCAAGGCAGAGCGGCGTGAGCCCCCACGGGCCATTCCAGCGCGGCTTCGTGCGATCCTCGGACCGGACTGGAAGGCCATCCGGCGGCATTACGCCAAGACCAAGAGTATCAAGCAAACCGCGGCCAACTTCGATGTGCCGATCAACACGCTCAAGGCGCGCATCCGTAGGGAGGGCTGGAGCAAATGAACACGCTCCACCCTCCCGAGGTTGTGCCGGCGCCCGGACACGGCTGGACCGTGGTGCGCTGCGGCATGGACGAACGCGGCGGCTTTGAATGCTGGATCGGTCGGAGTTTTGCCGACTACCGGCAAGCGCAGGAGGCCGCGCGCGCATGGGAAGAACGCGAGCCCTCCACACCGGAGGACGCCCGATGACCGCGCACCCCTTCATTCACATCAGCCGCTACCGCACGACGCGCTATTGGGCCGTGTGGCGCGGCGCGGAATTGATTGCCGTCACCGTTTACCGCAAGGGCGCCCAGTCGGTGGCCGCTGAACTCAAGAAGATCGAAGACTATGAAAACCAAACGATACCACACAGTAACACCCGCCTCGTTCCGGCCGCGTAAGCCGGAGGACCTGATCGGGCATGCGCGCAAAGTTGCCACGGCATTGGTCGCAAAGGCTCATCGCGTGCGGCTCTTGGGCGGCGGGCCGATGAAGGTGCTGCTCTACGGGCCGCCTGGGGTGGGCAAGACAAGCGTGGCCGACATGGTGGCGATGGCCTTGTGCGATGAACAGGCGCTGGCCATCGAGGATTTCAACGGTCGTGAGATCACGCTGGACTCGGTGCGGCGATGGATGGACAGCCTCGCCTACCACGGCCTGTTCGGCGGCTACGAGGTTCGGGTGGTCAACGAGCTGGACCGCGCCAGCAAGGAAAGCCAAGACCTGCTGCTCACGTATCTGGACAAGCTGCGTCCGGGCCGCGCGTTTATCGGCACGAGCAACCTGCAGCTTGATCTGCTCACCGAGCGATTCCAGACGCGGTTCCAAGCCTGGAAGATCGCCGCGCCGGATGCCGGTGAAATCGCCGCTTGGCTTGTGCGGCGGTGGAAAGCGCCCAAGTCGCTCGCCCATGAAATTGCGCTGGGCTGCGGCGAATGTGTGCGGGCCGCCTTGGCCGATCTGGAAAGCGCTTATGACATGGGGGCTGTGGCATGAAGAAGAGTGTGCTATTTACGCAGCTCTTGCCGGAGCCACACCGGATCACGCCTGAGATCCAACACCCGCCAGACCCGCACTGCATCTGTCTCCACCGTGTAGTAAATGGCAAACGGAAATCGGTCGCTTAAGCGCCGATGATATCCATCCTCAGTGCGGTGAATACCGACCTCGACTTCAAGGGCGTCGATGTCTCTGGAGATGCATTCAAGAAAGTAAGTGCCGATGCCGACTTGCCGACGCTCGTAAAACTCGAATCCAGCGCGAAGATCATCCTCGGCGGAGGAAAGGACTAAAACCTTCACTTGCTCGGCAGTTCGCGGCTCAGTCGCTCTTTTACCTCACTCCACTCCGAAAACTTGGCTCGTCCGGCTTCAAAGTCGGCCCGCGTTTGTGCCAGAGCCTCCTTATGCCAAGCGGGCGACACCACCTGCGTATCATCCACGGCCAACTCGCTCCACAGGGTCTCGAGCAATGCGAGTTTCTCGGGAGTAGTCAACTGACGAGCAGCATCAAGGACGACCATATGGGAAAGTTATCTCACCAAGCTCATGTGTGCAAGTGCGGGCATCCCTCACCACCCCGAGCGGGGGAAAACGATCCCCCAAGGCTGATAAACGAGGCTTTTCGGGGGCTTCTTCTCCTTCACTTCATCCCATTCCGAGTAGACCCCGAAAAATGGTGAAAAAATCGGATGGACTCAGCGCGGCTGACTGCGAGAGGCCAAGGACTATGAATGAACCCAACTACCAAGCCGGTGACCGCGTGCGCATCGCCCCCGAATGGGATGGCGACGACACGCTCTATGTGATCGTGGAGTGGAACATCGATCGCGGAGTGATCACCCCGCTGTATTGGCCGCACGGCGTGCTGCGCCCGCATGAACTGGCGACCGCCGCCATGATCGTGCCTGAGCATTTTTCGCGTCCCACGCTACGCAAGTCGCGTAGCAATGGGCCGCGCCAACGCAAAAAGAAAGGAAACTAGAGACATGCCTGACAACGAAATGATGGGCGACGAGCAGTTGCCCCACGACGACCACCGCAACCCCCGCCGAAGGGAGCGGCAAAGCCAGACGCCCGAAGTGGGGCTGCTGGTCATGCCGGAGTCGCGGCACGAACTCGATAAGCTCGTGCTCCACGAGGAGGCGAGGGGCGACATCGCCACCGCCCTGCGTAGCCTGGCCATGGCCGAGCAGATGGAGGAGGTGTGGAAGCTGAGCACGATCCGCCCGATGGCGGGTCGCTGCATCCTCAACTTCTACGGACCGCCGGGGACGGGCAAGACGCGCGCCGCGCTTGGCCTCGCGCTGCAACTGGGCAAGCCGCTCTATCAGGTGGACTACAGCGCGATCGTGAGCAAATACCTCGGCGACACGGCCAAGCACATCGTGCTGGCTTTCCGTCAGGCGAGGGAGGCCGATGCGGTGCTCTTCTTCGATGAGGCCGACTCGCTCCTCTCGAAGCGTGTTTCCACCGGAGAATCCTGCTCCACGTCGATCAACCAGAACCGCAACACGCTGATGCAGGAACTGGATCGGTTCGGGGGCGTGGTCGTGATGACAACAAACCTGTTTGGCAACTACGACGAGGCCATGCTTCGCCGCATCGCCCGACATATCGAGTTCCGGTTGCCCGATACGGCCATGCGGGAGCAAATCCTGCGGCTCCACCTGCCAAATCCTGACCGCGTGCCGCAGACGCTGCGCGGCATTGCCATGGCTGCACACGGACTTTCCGGCGGCGACTTGCTCAACGTGTGCCTCAATGCGATTGAGGCGGCGTCGGTCGATCCCGACCCGCAGAACTGGCGGGTGACCGAGGAAATGCTCATGGCCCAAGTGCGCAAGGTGCAATCGACCAAGCGTGTCCACTCGGGCCGCGACGACTCGAAGCTCAACCTCAGCCTGAACTGACGCGACGAGTGGAATCCAATACGAACCCGTTTCGTGTCCGATGAAGCTGGGACTATCTCCACACTCGGGGCGGTGAAAACGCGGCAAAACAGCCCGATAAACGTGCAAAACGTGCTGCCCCTGTCTCCTCATGCCCCACGTCCGAGGAAGCTCGCGCCTTGGGCGGCGACGAGTTGGCGGACGGTGCGGAAGGCGCCGGTGAGGTTGGTTTGTGTGGCGCTTTGCGGTTCGCGCAAGCCGCGGAGCAGGAGAATGCCGAGCAGCACCGCACTCGGCTCATGCAGACCAGTTAACGCGTTCCACGCCGTTGATTGGCCGAATCCTTATCTCGCGCCGCCGCGCTTGAAGTCCCGCGGCGCCACGCCGTGGATTTGTTTGAAGACGCGGGAGAAGTGGTAGGGGTCTTCGAAGCCGACGGCGAGGCCGGCGGCTTTGATGGTCAAATCGGACTGCTGCTGCAGCAGCCGGGCCGCGTGATGCATGCGCAGCCGGGCGAGGAATTGGGACGGAGTTCGTCCGGCGTGTTCGCGGAAGAGCCGCGAGAAGTATTCCGGGCCGACCCGGCAGGCGCGGGCCGCGGCGCCCGGACCATGGACGCTCGCGTAATGCGTCGTCAGATAATCGCGGCAGCGCTCGAAGACCAGACGGCGCTGGGCGGCCGGGCGCGGCGGGGTATCCGGTTCGGCTGTGAGCCTGACGAGCAGAGCATGCAGGAGGGCGGTAGTAACCTTCGCTTGCGCCTGCGGCGGCAAAGCGGCGCAAGAGAGCAGCTGCTCGTAAAGATCCGCCACCGGCCGGCAGTCGGCCAGATGGCGCACGCGACGGGCCGACAAGCCGGCGGCTCGCAGTTCGCTACGCGCCGCCGTGCCGCGGAAGTCGGCGAAATACTTCCCGTGCGGACCGCGCCCGGTGGCGCGGATGCCTCCGGCCTGCCCGGGGCCGTAGGCGAGGATGGTTCCGGCACCAGCCGAGACCCAGCGTCCGCCGTGGCACACCTCCCAGGAGCCGCTTTCCAGCAGTTCCGCGGCGTGCCACTGGAAGGACGGACGATCGACGACGAAGTCTGGTCCACACTCTTCGTAGCCGGCGCACACCAGGGCGAGCGGCGAGCGCCCCGCGGCTTCGACAAAGATATAGCGGCCGCTTCGGATGTGTGGTGCGACGAATCCGGGAGGAGGAATGGGGTAGGAAGCCATCGAGGTCAAAAATATCCATGAGTGGATCAAACCAATCCATTGAAAACTTCACAAACCTGATTAACCATAGTTCAAGTTTCTTCTCCCGTGCTCAAAGGTATCCATTCCTCGATCAGCCCCGACCTGCTCAAGACGCTGGCCGAAATGGGGCATGGCGATGAAATCGTCTTGGCCGACGCCCGTTTCCCGGGACACCGCCTGAACGGCTCTGTCTTGCGGGCCGACGGGTTGGCCGTGACTACGCTGCTGTCCGGCATCTTACCGCTCTTCGAGCTCGATGCTTACGCCCCGCCGTTGGTTATGATGGCGGCTGTGCCTGGCGACACCCTTGATCCTGCGGTGGAGGCGAAATACCTCGCGGCCATTCGCGCCGTAGCCCCGGACGCTCCCGCGCCGGAGAGGATCGACCGTTCTGCTTTCTACGATCGCGCCAGGAATGCCTCTGCCGTGGTCATGACCGGCGAGACCGCGAAATACGGCAACCTCATCTTGAAAAAAGGAGTAACCCCTTGAGCCGCCCAGTCAGCGACATTTTGCCTGCCCTGGTCTCCTTGTCGCGTCAGATCGGCCGGGAGGATCGCCGATTGGCCATCCTCGGCGAAGGCAACACGAGCTCCGACCTTGGCGACGGGACATTTTTCGTCAAATCATCCGGCTGCAGTTTGTCGAACTTGGACGAGTCGGGAATAAGCCGGGTGAAGATGGCCCCGATCCTGTCCGCCTTGGACGATGAAACGCTCGACGATGCGGGAGTGCGGGCCGTTCTGGAAAATTCCCGCGCCGATCAATCGCCAAAGTTGCCCTCAGTGGAGACATTCATGCATGCAGTGTGCCTGACCGAGGGCGGCGCGCAATGGGTCGGGCATTGCCACGCGGAATCAGTGATGTCCATCCTCTGCTCCGCACACGGCGCGAAGCCTTTTCTCGGCCACATTTTTCCCGATGCCATCGTGGTCTGCGGACGGCATGTCGCCGCGGTGCCGTATATTGATCCCGGACTCGAACTGGCCCGCGAGGTGCGCCGCGTGCTGCGCGAGTTCCGCGCCGCGCACGGGACGGCACCCAAGGTCATTCTGCTGGAGAACCATGGGCCGGTGGCCTTGGGCGCGAGCGACAAAGAAGTGCTCAACATTCTCCTCATGCTCGACAAATGGGCACGCGTCCTGGCCGGCGCGCTGGCCGTCGGAACGCCGGAGTTCCTGCCGTCCGCCATGAGCGAGCGCATCGACCGGCGTCCCGACGAACACTACCGCCGCGCGCAGATCGGAAAAGGCTCCTGAGCCCAGACACTTGTCCCATGACCAACCCTGTCCTCTCCAACCTTCCCAAAGTCGGCATCCGCCCGACGA
>ERZ889217.923-NODE-923-length-16304-cov-13.944366_pt1 | contig 16304 bp, 16 predicted proteins | sample MGYA00521098_ERZ889217 | MGnify/ENA primary metagenome ERZ889217 (study PRJEB32303, sample SAMEA104408613) | aquatic metagenome | biome: Brackish water; feature: Pelagic; material: water | place: Baltic Sea | collected 2014-06-10T22:04:00 | depth 2,362 m ...
AACGGGGGCCGGGCGCAGTATCGCAGCAGATGTTCGAGACTCCGAAAATAGCTGGATCACAAGCTTCTCGAGGTCGATCACGATCCGGGGAAGGGGGGCGGGCATGGGGAATCCTGTGCGTCGGTTCCCCATCTTCTCGGTGGATGCGGCGTTTGCACAAGCCTGCTTGTCTGCCAAACATGGCTGCCGAGGGGCGGCGCACGGGATGGAGATCGCTACACTCCTCGGCATGAAGCAGTCGAAGTCGCTCGCCTCGCTTCAGCATCAGGCTGGGACGATCCTCATCGGGGTTGTTGCCGGAGGGATTGCTGTGGCCTTCCACTGGGTGATGAATCTTGCCGAGGAGACGCGGGCAGACCTCGCCCTGATGGCGGTGGGCCACGGCATTGCGGCGATGGTCGCCGTCATCCTGGCCTGCGGTCTCCTGGCCGGAATGTCGGTGGCACTTGTGCGGCTGGTGGCGCCTCAGGCCGAGGGCAGCGGGATTGCCGCTGTGCTCGAGGCGCCGCGGGCGGCGGGTCACCTGCCCGCCTTCCGGGTGCTGTGGGTGAAGTTTGTCGCCGGTTTCTGTGGCCTTGCCTCGGGGATGCCGCTGGGCCGGGAGGGGCCGAGCGTGCAGATTGGCGCGATGACGGCGGTGTTGCTGCGGCGGCATGGACCGCGGCTGGTCCTTTTTCAGAGGCGGGCGGTGAGCCTGGGGGCGGCTGCGGGATTGGCGGCGGCCTTCAACGCTCCGTTGTCGGGTGTGGTGTTCTCGTTTGAACTGCTCCGCCAGCCGTTCACGATCCGCAACTGCTTCGAGACGATCCTCGTCTGCGCGGTGGCCGACTGGACCTGCCGGGTGTTTCACGGGCCAATCCTGGAATTGCCAGTGCCGCTGGTCGGCTTCCGCGACTGGCACGAACTGCCCGTGTTCGTTCTGGTGGGCCTCTGGACGGGCCTGGTGGTCATGGCCTTTCAGACGCTGTTACTGTTTCTGGCCCGAGCCTTTCATCGGCTTGGACATCACAACGCCACCGCGATTGGGCTGACTGCCGCCTGGGGCTGCATCCTCGGATGCGTGCTCTTCGTGTGGCCAGAGGTGCTTGGCATCGGCCATGAACTCTTCCATGCGGCGATCGCCGACGAGATGGTGCTCGTCGTGGCGCTGGCTGCTCTGGGAACGCGGATCCTGCTCACCGCCGCCAGCTACGCCACCGGCGCTCCCGGCGGTCTGATCGTGCCGGCGCTCCTGTTTGGCGTGCTTGCCGGACAGTGCTTTTCGGCTGCGTTTGCTCGCTGGGTGACGCCGATCGAGCCCGACTTTCATGCGGTCTGTCTCGTCGCCGGAATGGCGGCGAGTATCGGAGGCCTTTTTCGCGCGCCGCTGACCGCCACGATTATCGCGGTTGAGATCACTGGCACCTTCGACTGCCTGCTCGAAATCTCGATCGCGTATCTCGCATCCCACTGGTTGCTCGATGCCTGTCACCAGCCCGACCTCTATGCGGCCCTGGGAAGGATCCACCGGGGCGATGAGCCACACGGCCACCGGAGGACCATTTCGGCACGGCCGGCGAGCGGGCCCGAGGGGCATGGCCAGGTGGCCATCCAGCCCGAGGATCCTGCCGATGAACCGATCGTCTGAACGGCTTTTTCAAGGACAAGGGCCGTGTGGTTGTCTCGAAGCGGAGGCGGGCTTACGCTTCGTTGCATCCCACCCGCACTCTGGAGAACCACTATGTTTCGCTGTCGCTTGACCGCCATTCTCGTTGCTAGCCTCTGCTGTCTCTGCTCTACCGTCGCGGTGGGTGTGGAGTTGACCAGTGCGGAGCCGGCAGCCGGATGGCGAACGCTGTTTAACGGCACGAGTCTCACGGGCTGGGATGGCGACCCGGGGCTGTGGAAGGTTCGCGACGGGGTGATCCATGGCGAGACAACCGAACTGCTGCCGGCCAGCGGTAACACCTTTCTCATTGCCCGGGGTCTGCATCTGAAGGATTTCGAGCTTGAGCTGTCGTATCGCTGCAGCAGCACGAACAACTCCGGCATTCAGTACCGGTCACTGCATGTGACGGAAGGAAATGCCCGCAACCCCTGGGTGGTCCGTGGCTACCAGCACGAACTCCGAAACGAGAATCAAATGCCAAACGTGAGTGGGTTCATCTACGACGAGGGGGGCAAGCGGGGCCGGATCTGCCTGGTGGGTGAGCAGGCCGAGTGGACAGCCGATGGCAAGCAGGTGACGAGTCAGCTCATCGACCAGGCGGCATTCGAGAAGCTCTTTCGGCTCAACGAGTGGAACGACGTGCGGATCGTGGCCGAAGGCAACCGAATGCAGCATTTTCTCAACGGCACGCAGACGCTTGATTTCACCGACGACGATGCCCACTTGCTTCGTGAGGGTATCCTCGCGCTGCAGCTGCATGCGGGCAAGCCGATGTGGGTGGAGTTTCGCGACATCCGAGTGCGGGAACTGCCGGCGAAGTGACCGGAGGCCAGGGCGGCCGCAGCAAACGTCCGGGCAACATGGCAGGGGCAATCCCGGCCGGCAAAAACCCGGATGAACCGCCTGGAGGAGGCGGCACCCGCCTCAAGATCAGAAAAACGCAGCCGCCCGTCCCCACCAGATTCCGTAATTATCGGCGACCTGTCCCGCCCCAACATCGACCGCGCGGTTCGTCCAGACGTTCACGTAGTCGAAGCTGATGCGAACATAGCGGTTTGGCCACCAGTTGACTCCGGCCATCAGTTGCTGGAGTCGGGTGGCGTCTTGTCCTGGCTGGGCGAAGCCCGGAGTGAGTGACTGGTTGCCGAGTTCCAATTGGGCGAACTGGCCGACGAGCTCGAGGGCCCCGTAGTCGTGGAGCGGCTCGATCGTCGTGTAGCCGAGCAGGCCGTCGCCGGTGTACCGCTCGCCGGTTAGGAAATACGAGGTGTTGACGTAATAGGCATCGATTTGCTCGCTGATCTCGGTCGTGCCGTTGGTCAGGGCCCGTGTCCAGCGGACATACTCACCCAGAAAACTAAATCGTCCGAAGCGAAAGATCTGTGGGGCGATCTTGAACCGGTTGCCGTTGGCGGCGACGTCATCTTCGTAGGTGAAGAAGGGCACGCCACTGGAATTGACGAAGTTCTGATTGAATGTCGGCTCCCCGTTGCCAAAGGGGAAGTCGAAGTTGGAACCGTCGGAGAGCAGGTAGTCCTGGACGCCGTTCTGGATGCTGAAGCCGATTCCGAAGCTGTCCCAGGTGTCGACGCCGTTCGGCTTGAAGGGCGTCCAGGTGACCTCAGCGATCGTGTCTACATGGGCATCGACGTCGAAGTAGGCACCGTCGGCGCCGTCGAACACGCCCACTTGGTATTGGACGACGTTGTCAAACAAGCGGCCCCAGAGCATGCCGCCGGTCTGACGCTTGCCGGCGATCTGGAAGAGGGGGGAATTGGTGATGACGGGCTCCCAGGCGGGAGAGAAGGCCCAGTATTCGTAGAGAAAAGGGCTGAGGAAGTGGCCGACGCGAAGGTTGAGCTCGTCGGCGAACTTGTAGCCCAGATACATGTCGAGGACGTTGAAACTTCCGAGTAGCTGCTGGACTGAGGCCAGGTATTCCCAGTTTTCGAGAAAGTTTCCTTGAAAATAGAGACGGTAGAAGGGAATGTTGAAGCCCTTCTCGTAGGTGTTGGCGTTTTCCAACGAGTAGAACGTGCCGTCGAATGTCATCTGGTTCTGAATCTGAAACGTGAACTCCTTGTCGCGGGCTTGGAGCTGGAGATAGCCGCCTCCGAAGTTGTATTCGTAGGACCCAACGAGTTCGGAGCCCCGGGTCGCAGATGGCATGCCCGCGGGAGGCATCAGCGACTGTGATGCGGCGAACGGCACCGTCGGCACGTAGAGGTCTTCGGCCAGCACTGGTGCCGGCTCGTCCTCCGCTTCGTCGTTGATTCGGTCCTCGAGCGATTCCAATTGGGCCCGAAGACTCTCGACCTCATCCCTCAGGAGCGATGCCTCGGCCACCTCGCGGCGGAGTGCTTCGATCTCGTCAGCCGCCGATTCCATCGGAGTTGGTTCGGCAGCAGACAGCGTGCAACACACGATGGCTACGAACAGCGACATCATGCTGCGATGGAGGAGCATCTTGGGCTACAGCCTGGGCGAGCGAGGAACAGACCTTCCCCTGCCTTCCTGATCGGCACGATCCGCCAGAAAACCCAGCCCAACCCGCAAGGATTGCCTGGCCTCAAGCCGCCAACAACGCAGACTGCGCAAGCCAGGCAGGTTGCGATAGTTTCCGTTACGACTCGAGCACGTTGCCCGCGATCTAACGCCAGGCAAACTCGGGGGGCACGGGACAGCCCGTGATGATCGGCCGGGCGATCTCCCAGAACTGGCGGACCATGGCCCGTACGGGCTGGGTTTCACTCCCGAGCACCTTGTAGACCAGGCCCGCATCGTTGGGGAGCCGGCTGGCGGCGGCCAGGCACTGGGCCGCGGGATTGCGGCCAGCCGGCACGGCGGCTGCGACGGCGGCGGCCTGCTCGGGCGGCGTGAGCAAGAGGATGTTGCCAAACACATGGGCGGGGCCCATCACGCCCGTGACCGCGGGCGGCTGGCGGGCCGGCTCGATCACAAACTTCTCGGTGAACAACTCCCGCGGCTCTGCGGATCCGACCGGAGGCCGCGTGGCTGTGACCGTTGAGGAGAAGACGTCGTAGGCGAAGAGTTCGCCATCTCGGTAGTGCTTGCGGCCGGCTGCGAGAATCTCGGCGTAGAGGAGCGTGGCGGTGGGGGCGATCGAGATCCGCGTCCGCGTGAGGTAGCGGGAATGCCGGTGGGGAATCGTGGCCTCGGGCAGATACTCGAGATAGGCCCCATCGTCGAGGATGATCTCCTGGTCCTGCGCCGCATGGTTGTGGTCCATCTCATGGATCTTGGTGGCCGACTGCGTGGTCAGGTGGGCCTGCGCGTCGCGGCCGAGGTGGATCTCGATCCGGTTTCGGTCGCCCTGGAGAACCCCGCCGGCATTGGAGATCATGAATACACAGGGCAGTTCAGGCATGGCTTCATCCCAGTAGAGCGCTTGCTGCACAAGGAGTGGCGCCCGCCGGTCGAGGTCGGCGAGCACGGTCCGGTTCTCGCGGCGTTCGAAGCCCAGCCGGAGATACCCGTTCTTGCCCGGCGAGCCGGTGGCTAATTGTGGCGGCTCATCGAGGTAGGCTGCCAGTTCCCGGGGCGTCGGTGCTGCAGCATCGCCGGCGATCATGCAACGGGTTCCGGCAGGTTCATGTCAAACAGCGCCTGGTCGCAGATCAGCCGCGTGAGTTCGATAATGCCCGCGCCCGTCTTGCAGTTTGTAAACACGAAGGGCTTGTCGCCCCGCATCAACCGCGAGTCGTGGTCCATCACCTCCAGGCTTGCCCCGACGTAGGGAGCCAGGTCGGTCTTGTTGATCACGAGGATGTCAGACTGGGTGATGCCTGGGCCGTTCTTGCGAGGAATCTTGTCGCCTGCGGCCACATCGATCACATAGATGAAAAAATCGACGAGGGCAGGGCTGAAGGTGAGCGTGAGGTTGTCGCCTCCGCTCTCGATGAGCACGAGATTGGTGTCGGGGAAGCGGGCCTCCATGTCCTCGACGGCAGCGAGGTTCATGCTCGGATCCTCGCGGACGGCCGTATGGGGGCAGGCACCGGTCTCGACGCCCAGAATTCGCTCTTCGATCAGAATTCCCTTGAGTGTCCGCTGGACGTGTTTGGCGTCTTCGGTGGTGACGACGTCGTTGGTAATCACGAGAACCTTGACTCCCATCTTCACAAGGAGCGGCGTGATTGCCTCGATGATCGCCGTTTTGCCTGAGCCAACAGGCCCCCCCACACCGATTCGCGAGATCTTTTTCATGTCGTCACTTCACCCTCAATGAATCGGGAACGTTGATCCAAAGGTTGTATCAGATGCCATGCCGTTTCAAGCACCGCCATCACCAGCAGTTCGGCCGACTTGGCCTCACCCCATGAACATCCGCACCGTGGCCTGCAAATGGATCGCGGCAGCGATTTCGGCCTCCGGGGCGAAACTGTGCATGTCGGCGAGGGTGGTGTCGTGGATGTCGGCATAGTCCTCAGCCGCTGCAGCATTCACGTCGTAGAGGATGGTCTGGGCGTCGAGGTGGTCGAGCCGCATCAGTCGCAGCGCGGCGCCGGTGAGCATCGAGGCCACACCGTATTGGTGGGCGACGAAGGCGTCAGGCTCGCCGAGGCCCAGGCCCGCGAAGGCCACGGCCTGCCCCACGGGATAGCTGCCGGGGGTTGCTCCAGCTCGGATCGCTGCGAGCCAGCCAGCCATGATGCTATCAGGTCGAACGTGCTCGCAGAGTTCGGCAAGCTTCCGTCCCATCCGCGTGGTCATCGTGCGAATCTCTTCGTTGAGTTTGCGGTTCACGACGGCCTGGTCGATGGTCAGGATTCGCGGCAGGTCGTCGGCCCGGGCCGCCCGGTGGGCGTGGATCAATGCAATGCCATCGCCAGTGGCTGCCTGCCGGGTGGCGGTGCGAACAAACTGCCGCAGTGTCTCGCGGTCGCGCACGATTCCCTCGTGCACCGCCGACTCCAGACCACCAGAAAACGAAAAGGCCCCAACCGGGAGGACAGAGTCACCAAACTGAAGCACCCGGATGAGTTCGATGACGGAGGGCGGCGGCGGTGAAGACGAGCCCGACATCAGTGATGGTGGTGATGGCCAGACTCGTGGCCGGGAAGGTGCGAGTGGGGCGTGGCGTCGGCGCCGCCGAACAGCCGGCGGGCCTCGTGGGGAAGGAGGTAGGGGATCACCTCGGTGCCGGGGCGGAACTCGTAGGTGACACCCTCGAAGGCGTGGGTCTTCATCACGGAGGCCATCACCTTGCGGTCTACGGTGAGCGGCACGTAGACGGTGGTGCCCTTGACCACCGCGGGCCAGTGCTGGTTGCCGAGGGCGTGGCCGAGTTCAAAGCAGGTGCGGACGACCAGTTCGGAAGGCTGGCCAACCAGAGAGTCGAGTTGGATGACGAGCACATCCGCGAGATCGATGGAGGCCACAATCGCCGACTTGGTCGCCTCGTCCCATGCGAGTACGTCCCCATGCCGCAACTGACTGGAGCGGTCGAGCGCCAGCGCGAGTTCTGCGCCACCGGCGGTTGCCTTGCGGAGTCGGTTCTTCTGGGCCTGCCACTGGTCAAGGCAGAGGTGATCGACCGTCGCAGACGCCAGCCTCACCTTCCAGGGCTCATCGGCAGCGTTGCCCAGAATGCGGTCGATGATGGTGGGCCGGAAGGAATCCGGCTGGGAAGGGGTATGGTGCATCGGGGGCGGTGCTCCGGCAGGTGGAAGAGGGTGGTGGGGCGGCCAAGGAACCCTCTTTGGTATAAAGTCGGCGCGGGTCTCGAGCAACGGTCGGGCTGTATGGCAGCGATCGCAGCCACAGCCGCAATTGGAGAATCCTCACTCGGTGGCACGCAAGGCTCAGCAGTCTGCCGCGACTGCCTTTCCCGCTGTCTTCCCGGCGGCAGGGCAGACGCTGCTCGTCGTCCTGCGGGGCCTCGGGCAGGTGATGTTCCAGCGGCATGCCGTGACCGGCCTGCTGTTCCTGGTGGGGCTGGCGATTGCGTCGCCCTGGTTGGCGGTGGGGGCCGGAATCGGGGGTGTGATCGGTCCGCTCGTTGCGGCCGCGCTGCGGCTGGGCAGCACCGATATTGAGGACGGCATCTACGGCTACAATTCGGCTCTCGTTGGCATCTCTGCCGCGGCACTCCTGCCGCCTACGGTGATGACCTGGGGACTGGCCGTCGCTGGGGCGGCCCTGGCTGCCCCAGTCACCTGGCTCTTGCGGCGGCAACTCCACTTCCCGACCTATACGACCGCCTTTGTGCTCGTGACCTGGGGCATGCTTCTGGCCGCGGGCGCCCTGGGCGACAGGCCGCTCCCGCCGCCGGCCACGGCTTTCGCCAGGCCCGGCTGGGAAGGCTTTGTCGACGAGGTGTTCGCGGGCGTGGCGGAGGTCATGTTCTCGGCCAACGCCTTCAGCGGCCTCTGCTTTCTCGCTGGGATCGCCGTGAGTTCCTGGCGGCAGGCTGTGGTGGCCATCCTGGGGGCAGCGTTGGGCACGCTCGGCGCCATGTACCATGGCGATCCATCGGGAGCGATTGCCCTGGGCATCTACGGCTACAACGCGTCTCTGGCGGCCCTCGCGGCCTATTTGGCTCGGCCGTCGCTTGTGCCCGCGGCCCTGGCGGCCTTCGCGAGCGTGCCGCTGGTGGAATTTTTTCCGACGACGCTGGGCGTGCCTGCGCTCACCGCACCGTTTATCATGTCGGCCTGGATCGTGCTGGCCTTCATGGCAATCGACACAGCCCTCGGGCAGCGAGCGGCCTGAGCCGCTGCCGGCACAACGACACGCAAGAGGACCACCGCCGATGCATCTGACGCCCCGCGAGATGGAGAAGGTCATGATCTACGCCATGGCCGACGTGGCCCTCAAGCGGAAGGCCAAGGGAATCAAGCTCAACCATCCCGAGGCGATGGCCGTGATCTGTTCCACGGCCATGGACGGCGCCCGCGAGGGCAAGACCGTGGAGGAGGTGATGAAGATCGCATCTGATATCCTCACCAAGGTGGACGTGATGGAGGGGGTGGCCGACATGATTCCGTTTGTGCAACTCGAGGCGGTATTCACCGACGGCAGTCGGCTCGTCACCGTCCACCAGCCGATCCGCTAACCAGCGTTTCCAGGCCGTTTCCACAGGAGCCCTCCGATGACCGAAAAGACGAGCCAGAAGCCCAGGTCCACCAGTAACGACTGGCAACGGCACAAGCATGCGGCTCCGCATGGCGACGACTTGCACAACGTGCCCGTGGGGGGAGTGATCCTTGCCCGGGGACAGATCGAACTCAACGCTGGCCGGCCAACCGTGAAGCTCAAGGTCCGCAACACCGGTGACCGGCCGGTGCAGATCGGCTCTCACTACCACTTCTTCGAGGTCAACCGCGAACTGGCCTTCGATCGGGCGGCTGCCTTCGGGATGCGGCTCGATATCCCGGCCACGACCGCAATCCGCTTCGAGCCAGGGGATGAGAAGGAAGTGACACTCGTTCCCCTGGCGGGCAAGCGGTACGCCCACGGCTTCGCCAACCTTGTTGATGGGTGGGTGGGCACCGGCCCCACACCCGACTACCGGCCAAACCTCACGGTCGCCGTGAGGAAGGCCGCCGAACTCGGCTTCAAGTCGCTGCCACCAGCGGCTTCAGCCTCCTGACTGCCCGTGAAAGAAGCCCTCCATGGCCCTTTTCACTTGGGCGACACCCCAAAAAATCAAGGTTTTTGGGGGTCGCCGACCGCTGCATCCTGCGGCGGTAGACGTATTCCACATTCTGCTAAGACTGCATCCGTCAACGCATCACTCGAGGCCCGCGACCCATGTCGAAGATCTCCCGCAAGCAATATGTCGACCTCTTCGGCCCCACCGTGGGCGACAAGATTCGCCTCGGCGACACCAGCCTGCTGATCGAGATCGAAAAGGATCTCCGCGTCTACGGCGACGAGGCCGTCTACGGTGGCGGCAAGACACTCCGCGATGGGATGGGCAGTGATAGCCAGTTGACAAGCGCGGGCGGCGCTCTCGATCTGGTGATCACCAATGCCACGATCGTCGACCCCACGATCGGCGTTGTGAAAGCCGACGTTGGAATCAAGGACGGCAAGATCGTGGGCATCGGGAAAGCAGGCAACCCGAGTACGATGGAAGGCGTGTCGCCCGGCCTGGCCGTCGGCCCGGCAACCGACGCGATTTCGGCGGAGCATCTGATCCTCACACCGGCCGGCATGGACGCCCACGTGCACATGATCTGCCCGCAGCAGGTGCAGGCGGCCCTCTCCAACGGGATCACGACTTTCTGGGGGGGTGGCGTGGGGCCCACCGATGGCACGAACGGCACCACGATTACCTCCGGGCCGTGGAATCTGGAGATGATGTTCAAGGCGATCGAGGGGCTGCCCATCAACTTCGGCCTGCTCGGCAAGGGCAACTCCTCCGGGGCGGCGCCGCTCGTCGAGCAGGTGCTCGCGGGAGCGGCGGGCTTCAAGATCCATGAAGACTGGGGTTCGACCCCGGCGGCCATTCGGGCCTGCCTCTCGGTAGCTGACGACTACGACGTGCAGGTGAGCATCCATACCGACACGCTGAACGAATCGGGCTTTGTGGAAGACACGCTGGCGGCCATCGATGGTCGCACGATCCACACCTTTCACTCCGAGGGAGCCGGCGGTGGCCATGCCCCCGACATCATCAAGGTGACCGGCGAGCCGAACGTGCTGCCGAGTTCGACCAACCCCACGCTTCCCTACGGGATCAACAGCGTGGCCGAACTCTTCGACATGATCATGGTCTGCCACAATCTCAACCCCAAGATACCTTCCGATGTGGCGTTCGCTGAGAGCCGCGTGCGGGCTGAGACGATCGCCGCCGAGGGTGTGCTCCACGACATGGGGCTGATCTCGATCATCTCCAGTGACTCCCAGGCGATGGGCCGGGTCGGGGAGAACTTCCTGCGGGCGATCCAGACGGCCGATCACATGAAGAAGGTTCGTGGACCCCTCCCCGAAGACGCCCCGGGGAACGACAACTTCCGGGTGCTGCGGTTTGTGGCCAAGGTGACGATCAATCCCGCGATCACGCAGGGAATCGCTCACGTGCTCGGCTCAATCGCTCCCGGCAAGATGGCCGATCTCGTGCTTTGGGAGCCAGCCTTCTTCGGGGCCAAGCCGAAGTTGGTGATCAAAGGGGGCATGATCAACTGGGCCTCCATGGGCGATCCCAACGCCTCGCTCCCCACCCCGCAACCGATGCTCTACCGGCCGATGTTCGGAGCGTTCGGGGGGGCCATGCCCGAAACCTGCGTGACCTTCATTTCCCAGGCCGCCCACCAGCGAGGGCTGGCGGATCGGCTTGGTCTCCGTCGGAAGGTGCTGCCTGTTTCCGGCACGCGGACGCTCACCAAGCGAGACATGATCCGTAACGACACACTTGCGAAGATCGAGGTCGATCCACAGACCTTCGCGGTCAAGGTGAATGGCACGCATGCGACCGCACCGCCGGCCAAGTCGCTGGCGCTCAATCAGCTGTACTTTTTCAGTTAGCTTCCGAACGGCCAGAATGGCCAAAACTGCGAGAAACGCATGGCCGTCGAACTGGGTTCACCCGAGACGCTGACGTTGTGCGCAACTGCGTTCATGGTGGGAACGGTGCATACGCTCCTGGGGCCCGATCACTATCTGCCGTTTGCGGCGATGGCCCGGGCCGGTGACTGGTCCACTCCCCGCACGCTCGCTGTCACGGCCGCCTGCGGGCTGGGGCATGTGGCGGGAAGTGTGGCGATCGGCCTGGTGGGACTGGCGGCCGGTATCGCGGTGATGCGTCTGGAAAGCCTGGAGGCCTTTCGCGGTGACACGGCCGCCTGGCTCCTGATCGGCTTTGGCCTCGCCTACTCAGTCTGGGGTTTGGTGCGGGCCTATCGCACCCAGTCTGGCGGCCGGGGACACGCCCATCTGCATGTCCACGCCGATGGCACGGTCCATACCCACGAACACAATCACCATGGCGGGCATGTGCATGTGCACGAGCCGCCGGCAGCAGTCCGTGCGGTCTGGGCGCCCTGGATCATGTTTCTGCTGTTTGCCTTCGGGCCCTGCGAGCCGCTGATCCCACTGCTCATGTATCCAGCCGCGAAGGCGAGCGGCTTGGCCGTCTTCGGTGTGGTGGCCGCCTTCACTCTGGCGACGGTAGGCACGATGCTAGTCGCGGTGCTCGTTCTCCGATCGGGAGCGAGCTTCGTTCGCCTCCCTCGACTCGACCGGTTTGCTCATGCCTTCGCAGGCCTGGCGATCCTGGCCTGCGGCCTGCTCGTGAAAGCAGGGCTCTGACCGTCGTTGGGAAGAGCCCGGTTGATCCAGGTTTTTTCTGGGCCGGCGCTGCCACCGGCCGGCCCGTGCCCCCTGGAAGCTTGGCCCGCGGAAGGTCAGAAGACCAGGCAGAGTTGCGTCTGGATCGCGGTGCCGGTGTAGCCAGCTCGGTAGGGATAGAGGATGTTGTCGGCGGGACTCTTGAGGATGTGGAGGGCCTCAAACGTAAACCGACTCTGGCGGGAGCCAAACAGGTACCAATTGAGGCCGCCGCCATACTCCTGGCCGGTGCCGTAGGGGCCGGTGACAGCGCTCGACCGACCGTAGAACTCGTAGGTGCGAGGCACGACGCACCAGGCAAGATAGGCCTGACCACCCTGGTCGAAGATGCTCGACCGGTCGAAGTTCCCACTCCCGCTGAAGTTATCGAGCAGCCGGAAGTAATACTCGAAGTTCAGGGCGATTCCCCGATACTTCCAACCGGCGTCGACGGTGGCCAACTGGAAGTTGAACTCATTAACCGTGCTACCTGGTCCGAGGGCGCCGGTGACGGCGATCGGTGTGCCGTCGGAGAGTCGTACGATCGTGTCTTCCGGGTTTTCACCTGGATTGTCGATGGCTTCGGTCCGGGCCGTGAGTCCGCTGCAGCCCAGCCGCCAGGCCGCTTCATCGTGGATCTCCATGTCGGAGTAGCCGAGCCCGAAGGGACCGTTCGGCTCCCACCAGAGATTGCCGGCCCAGGCCATCGAGGTGCCCTTGCGAAGCACGCCGGAGCTGGCCCCCTGGATGCTGTTCCAGACTCCAGCCCGGTAGGTGAGGAGGCCGTCGGCGAGTGTACCGTTTGCTTCGACGCCGGGCGAGTAGCTAGGCCGGAAGAAGGTGTTGGCCATGCTTCGATCGATGCCCTGCATCCAACGGTTGGAGATGATCCACTCGCGGGTGCCGGCCACGAAGGTGGTGCCGCCGGTGATCGAAAGGTTGTCGGTAAACTTCCAGCCGACCATGCCCAGCGGCACGATCGAGTTGTTTTTTCCGTTGTCAGTGGTGCCGAAGAGTGTCAGCGACCAGATCAGCCGTTCGTTGGCGATGTAGCCGTAGGGCGTGAGCATGAACCGGTTGATGTTGAACGAGTTGATGTTGCTGATCGGCGCGTACTGTCCGGCCGCGTTGGTCCAGCCGGTGCTGCCGCGGGCGAACTCAAACCACCGAACCTGCATGAACCCCTCGACGGCAGCCGAGAAGGGGAAACCGCCGGTCTGCTTGGAGTCGTAGAGCTTCAGGCCTTTTGGGGCGGCGATGTCGGTAGCCGGTGTGTAGGCAGCTTGGCGGGAGAGGGCGAGCTGCCGTTGCACCTCGGCCTGAACGAGTTCCTGAAAATCGGCCGGATCGAAGAGTGGGGCCGGTTCCGACGGCTCCGCAACAGACTCGGTCGGCAGGGGCACTGGGATCTCTTCCGGAGGTGGGAAGAGCATCCCGGCCTCATCGACAGGTGGAGTCAGCCCGAGTTGACTGCCGTCGGCGTCGCCTCGGGCAGCCCCGGCCGGTAGCACCACCGCCAGGACCGCGGTGGCCAGGGCAGCCCTGAGTCTCCCGATGGGATGCGGGGGTCGGGGCATGGCAGGTGGCGGTTTGGGGAACGGGACTCAGAGTCCTCCGAGGCGACCAACCCTGCTATCGGCGCCGGTTGCAGCGGTGCTGAAGGCTTTTTCGGCTGGGTAGTTTGGGTAGACTGCCGCCGGATTCCGTGCAGGGCCAGGATCGGGTATCCTCTCGCCCGATTGGGTCGGGTAGAGGCCACGTCACCCGGCACACCACGAACAGAAGCGAGCAATCATGGGCTTGGTCAAAGAGTTTCGCGAGTTTGCCATGCGGGGCAACGTCATCGACCTGGCGGTCGGTGTCGTGATCGGTGCGTCCTTCGGCAAGATCATCGGTTCGCTCGTCGCGAACATCATCATGCCGCCACTCAATCTGCTGACGAGCAAGTATGGGGTGAACTTCAACGATCTCGCGCTGAAGATCCAGACCGAGGCCCCCAAGCTCAACCCCGACGGCACGATGGTGATGGCCGACGGGAAGCCCGAGATGGTGTTTCAGAACTATCCGATCCTCAACTACGGTCCCTTCATTCAGTCGGTGATCGACTTCCTGCTCGTTGCGGTGGCTCTGTTCGTAGTCATCAAGATCATCAATTCGGCCAAGGCCCGCTTCGATGCTCAGAAGGCGGAAGAGCCTGCGGCTCCGCCTTCGGAAGACACCTTGCTGCTTCGTGAAATTCGCGATTCGTTGACCAAGAACTGAGCCCGGCGGACCGGGGCAGAGGTGTCAGTTCGCCGCCGCTCGCCGCCGGCCGCGGAGTTGGAGCGAAGAGACATCGAAGGCCGGGCCGCGGAGTTTCTCCAACTTGGCCTTCTGATCGGGAGTGAGGATACCCATCACCTTCTCGGTCAACGCCTCTCGGCGGTTTCCGCCACCTTCACCCGTGCTGCGGCCCTGATCCCGCATCTCCTGCCAGAGCGTGCGGAATTCCTCCCGCTGGCTGTCCGTAATCCCGAGTTCCTCGGAGACCTGCGGATCCATGAGGGCGCCAGTTCCGAGCGCCTGAACCCGGATCTGCTCAAGCCGGGTTTTCTGCGAGTTGTCGAGGATGCCGGCGATCGTGCCGTCCTCTTCAGCCATCTCAGTCCGCCGTTCCTCCATCCGCTGCTGTCGCTCTTCGGGTGTCATGTCTCGCTGTCCCTGAGCCGCATCCCGCACCCGTTCCACGAGTTTGGCCGCGACCGCAGCCTTTTGTTCAGCGGTGATTCCCAGTTCGGTCTGCACCGAGTCCTGACGGAGCAGCATCCCGCGGGACACCATGCCCCCCATCCCGCGCCCCCCGGCCGGCTGGGCTGAAACCTCGGTGGCGAACAGGGCGGTTGCGAGGAGGGCAACGGCGAGCAACAGGCGGTTCATGCGGGAATCTCCGGGAACAAGGATGGGCGACAGGCTACGTTCCGCGAGCCACCATCTTTAACCAGCGAGCCGGGAAAAAGTTTCGCTGGCGGCCCCGTTCAGGGGGTGCGATCGGCGTTTTGCCATCAGCGACGGCGGAAACCCCGCCGCGAGGAGTTGTCCTGCATGATCACACCCCCGCCAGCCGTGGTGCCCCCCACAACCGCTCTGCCGCTCCGAGTGGAGGATTGCGAGGGGGTGTTGTAGTAAGGCCAAACCCGTTTGCCCTGCCGCTGGGCCCGCTCCCACTGCATCGAACCGTAATTCACCCCGGAAAGGTTGAAGGTGCGGTAGGGGTTTCTGGGGCTCACGGCCCGGGCTTCGGTAGCGAAAAGGCCAAAGCAAGACACAATCCCGGCCAAGAGCAGCAGACGAACAGAACACATGACGCACCTCCCTGAATGGCAAACCTGGTCCCTATCGCATCAGACCCGCGCGAGCTTCGTGATCCGGCCACCCTGGACCCATTCGGCCACGAGGATGTCGCCAGTCGCCGTGAAGCAGGCGTCGTGGGGATGGACGAACTGACCGTCGATCCACTTGTCTGGCTGCGTCCGGAGGTTCTTGATTTCATCGAGCCGCTCGACGGCCCGGCCGAGCCGGGCCACCGGCGTGTTGTCGGGGCCGAGGATCGTCACGCAGGCCTTCAATTCCGGCACGAGCATCAGTTCGTTGCTGGTATCGATGTTGGCCGGGAGGCCGAAGCCGTTGAGCGTCTCGAGGTAGGTTCCGTCGAGAGCGAAGAGTTGGAGCGTGTCATGGGCCCGATCGCAGACCACGATCGTGGGCTCACGGCCCGCGCGGCGGTCGATCCAGATTCCGTGAGGCGTTTGGAAGCGTCCCTTGCCCTCGCCTTCGCCACCAAACGACGAGAGCCACGTCGCATCCTTGTCGTAGCGATGGATGCGGAAGGAACCGTAGCCGTCGGCCAGGAGAAATCCCCCGTCCTCGAGAAACGCTACGTTCGTGGGAAGAAAACCCTGGCGGCTCCAGTTGGGCTTGGTCGAGATGTTCTCCCCTTCCGCATAGCAGCCTGCTTCCATCGGAGCCTTGCGGAACCAAACGATCTCGCCCGTGAGTGTGAGCTTGGCGAAACACTTCACGCCCTGATAGGCGGAGATATAGAGAAACTCTTCGTTGCCTTCGCCGCGGACCTCGATCCCGTGGCCCCCTCCCTGGAACTCGCTGCCAAAGGCACGGATAAATCGTCCCTCAGGATCAAACACAAAGATTGATGGGTGGTCCTTCAGTTCCTTCTGCCCCTCGTGGATGACGTAGAGGTTGCCAGCCGCATCGACCGCCACGCCATGGGTGGTTTGCCAGGTGAACCTGTCAGGGAGTTGCGGAAAATGATGCTGGACGCGGAAGCGATGCTCGCCTTCGCCGATGATCGTCTCGGCCGCAG
>ERZ889217.924-NODE-924-length-16287-cov-14.648719_pt1 | contig 16287 bp, 17 predicted proteins | sample MGYA00521098_ERZ889217 | MGnify/ENA primary metagenome ERZ889217 (study PRJEB32303, sample SAMEA104408613) | aquatic metagenome | biome: Brackish water; feature: Pelagic; material: water | place: Baltic Sea | collected 2014-06-10T22:04:00 | depth 2,362 m ...
AAAAGTCCATCTAAGAGCCCATCTGAAAGCTTTGGGTGTTATCAACACCTCAAGTGGTCGTGCGCGAAATAATTGGCCACGTTAAACTCCTTATTAATGCGAATGAGAATAGTTATCGCAAGGTGTGTTTCTGCAACCCTCGATAGTGCAGGTTAGATTATTTAAATAATAATTTTCTATTAAAATTCATTGATCAATAGATCGAGCCCAAATCAGGAGTTCTTCATGAACAAAACCATCATTCACACCAATCAGGCACCCGCTGCAGTCGGTCCTTATTCCCAAGCTGTTGCCACCACTGGATCCAAAACCATCTATCTGTCAGGCCAGATTGGATTGGCCCCAGCGACTGGTGAGTTGGTGACCGAATCATTCGAAGCTCAGGTCAAACAAGCCTTTCAAAACATGACTGCCGTGATACAAGCCGCTGGCGCAGACTTAAGTAATATTGTTAAGTTAACGCTCTATGTCACTGATTTAAAAAAGTTTTCAGAAGTAAACCAAATCATGGCTACGGTCATTCCTGAGCCCTTTCCCGCCCGTTCAACGGTTGAGGTCAGTGGCTTACCAAAAGGCGCAGATTTTGAAGTCGAAGCCATCGTTGTTTGTTAAAAAAGGTTCGAAGGCCGCCCGACCGGGTGGTGTTGCCGCGCTTTATGAAAAGCTCGGCCTCTTGACGCCCACAGATTTTTTGCTGCATTTTCCCTTGCGTTACGAGGATGAGACTTGTCTGCAAGCCATCGGTTCTGCTCGTCCTTATGCCAGCCTGAATGTGGAGGGTGAAGTCACGCAAGCCGACGTGACATATCGACCCAGAAAATATTTAACAGCCAAACTTCGCGACGACAGCGGTGAAATTGCTTTGCGATGGATAAATTTTTATCCGAACCAATTGCAGCAGATGCAAGTCGGTAAGCGTTGGCGTGTCCGAGGTGAGGTGAGGTCAGGATTTAACGGGTTGGAGATGGTGCATCCGCGCGTGAGTCGACCCGGCTCGCCTTTGCCCAACACACTCACGCCTGTTTACCCGAGCACTGAGGGATTGACGCAAAAAGCCATTCGAGCCCGAATCGAGGCCGCGCTTCAAGCTGCGGATATTGACGACACATTGCCAGATAGTATTCGGGAGCGCTTGGGTTTATTGCCCTTCGGTCAGGCCATTAAGTCCTTGCATCGACCCGCGCCCGACGCGTGCGTAGAGGATTTAGAGCAGCGAACACATCCGGCTTGGATCAGGGTGAAGTTCGATGAGTTATTGGCCCAGCAGATCAGTTTGGCTGATGCCCGTGAAGCACGCCGACAAAAAAAAGCGCAACCCTTACCCAAGATTAAGAAAGGCGAATCGTTGGTTGAGCAGATGCTCAAGTCATTACCGTTTGAATTGACCGCTGCGCAAAAACGAGTGGTCGATGAAATTCACGCTGACATGGCGCTTGACTTCCCGATGCATCGCTTATTGCAAGGTGATGTGGGCAGCGGCAAGACGGTGGTTGCGGCTCTTGCTGCCATGAGGGCTGTTGAGCACGGCAAGCAAGCCGTTGTCATGGCGCCAACAGAAATCTTGGCGGAGCAGCATTTTCTCAAGTTCAGCGCTTGGGCCCAAGCGCTGAACTTGCAATGCGTTTGGTTAAGCTCAGGCCTTTCAGCGCCAATTAAGCGTAAAAATTTAGCAGCTATCGCCAGTGGGCAAGCGCAATTGATTGTGGGCACTCAGGCACTGATTCAGCAAGGGGTCAATTTTTTTGATTTGGGTTTGGTAATCGTTGATGAACAACATCGCTTTGGCGTGTCGCAACGCTTGGCATTAAGCCACAAAGCCGAACAGGCCAACGCCACGGCATTGAGCCCGGGTCTCTACCCCCATCAACTGACCATGAGCGCAACACCCATTCCTCGCACATTGGCCATGACATTTTTTGCTGATTTGGATGTCTCTGTCATTGATGAGCGGCCACCTGGGCGCACACCGATTAAAACAAAACTGGTTAGTGCGAACCGACGCGAAGAGGTTATCGAAGGCGTGCGACAAGCCGTGACTGAAGGCGGCCAAGTCTATTGGGTGTGTCCCTTGGTTGAAGAAAGCGAAGCCCTTGAACTACAAACGGCCAAAGACACCCATGCCCTTTTAACGCAGGCGCTTGCTGGGCTGTCCGTTGGTTTGGTTCATGGTCGACTGAGTTCGCAAGAAAAGGCAGCCGTGATGCATGCTTTTTCCGCTGGTGAGTTGGCTGTTTTGGTGGCGACCACGGTGATTGAAGTAGGTGTTGATGTGCCCAATGCCAGCTTGATGGTCATCGAGCACGCCGAGCGATTTGGCTTGGCCCAGTTGCATCAATTGCGCGGTCGGGTGGGGCGCGGATCGCGCGAATCCATTTGCCTTTTGCTTTTTGAGAAACCACTTTCACAAGAAGCCCAGACACGCCTTAAGGCCATGTACGAGACTGATGATGGCTTTGAGATTGCACGGCGTGACTTGCAACTCAGAGGGCCGGGCGAGTTCTTGGGTGCACGACAGTCAGGTTTGGCTTTACTGCGTTTTGCGGATTTTGAAGCCGATGCGCAGTGGTTGGCGCAAGCACAGGATTTGGCTACTGAGCTGAGGCAGAATCAACCCGAGGTGGCCCAAAGGCATAAAGATCGATGGATGCAGGGCAGAGAAGCATTTTTAAATGGTTAGGGTGGTGAATCAGTCTCACATATCACCCAGGGTTTTTTTAGGACGTTCGAGATGACATTAACAGAATTGAAATACATCGTGGCAGTGGCACGCGAACGACACTTCGGGCGAGCCGCTGAGGCTTGCTTTGTGAGTCAACCGACTTTATCAGTGGCGATTCGCAAGCTCGAAGATGAGCTTGGGGTGACGGTTTTTGAGCGGGGGGGGTCTGAAATAGGTATCACACCTGTTGGAGAACGCCTGATTGCTCAAGCACATAAAATCTTGCAAGAAAGTGTCTTAATGAAAGAAATCGCTCGCATGGGGCACGACCCATTGGCCGGTCCGCTCAGGGTAGGGGTGATATACACCATAGGACCTTATCTGCTGCCACGCCTGATTCCAGTACAGATTCAACGAACGCCGCAAATGCCGCTTATTTTGCAAGAAAACTTCACGGCAAAATTGGTCGAGCTGTTGCGTAACGGTGAGATTGATTGCGCGATCATGGCCTTGCCTGTGCCTGATGCGGGTCTGGTAACGATGCCGCTATACGATGAGCCTTTCATGGTTGCGATGCCAGCGGGCCACCCATGGGCGGCGCGCGAAAGCATTGAAGCCACGGATTTGAAGCAGCAAACCATGTTGTTGCTAGGCGCTGGTCACTGTTTTAGAGATCATGTTTTGGGTGTGTGTCCTGAGCTGTCGCGCTTTGCAGATCACAATGAAGGCATTCAACGCACCTTTGAAGGCTCTTCATTAGAAACCATTCGTCACATGGTAGCCGCTGGGATTGGATTGACCGTGATGCCAGTGACGTCATTGATGGCCAATGAAAACGCTGAGTCGGCGTTACTCAAGTACGTGCCATTTAAGTCACCGGCGCCTGACCGGCGCGTTGTTTTGGCGTGGCGCAAGAGTTTTCCCCGCATGGCAGCCATTCAAACCTTAGCGCAAGCAATTCGTGAAAGTCGCTTGCCAGGCGTCAATATGCTGCCAGCTGATGATCGATTGTTCGACGCCAATCCAGCCCAAGTGGTAACCTGATCGGATGATTTTGGGTGCGCTGATAATCAGTACACCCCAGCGTTTAAGGAGTTTTCAATGAAAAAAACGAGCAACAAAACAGCCGCCGCTTTGACGGTACCGGCGATCAACATTGGCATTTCAGCCAAAGACAGGGCAGCGGTGGCTAGCGAGTTGTCAAAAATGTTGGCTGACTCTTACACGCTTTATTTGATGACGCACAACTTTCACTGGAATGTGACTGGTCCCATGTTCAACACTTTGCACACCATGTTTATGGGTCAATACACCGAAGAATGGACAGCCTTGGATCAAATTGCTGAACGTATCCGCGCCCTCGGTCACTACGCCCCGGGTACATATGCTGAGTACGCCAAGTTGTCATCCATTAGCGAACCCAAGCAGGTGCCCACGGCCGATGAAATGATTCGCCTACTCGTGTCTGGCAATGAGTCAGTCGCCAAAACCGCACGAGCTGCTTTTGCGCATGCCAGTGCTGCCAATGATCAGCCAACAGCAGATCTGCTGACACAACGACTCGACATTCATGAAAAAAATGCTTGGATGTTGCGCAGCCTTCTTCAGTAACGGGTCAATTGTCTTGAGTATGTTGTTGTGAGTATGTCATCGTGAGCGAAATAGCACTGGCGCACCGACTCGGGCTGTATGCCCGGTTGGTACGCATTGATAAGCCGATTGGCACATTGCTTTTGTTGTGGCCAACGCTCTGGGCACTATGGGCTGCGAGCGATGGCATGCCGTCTTGGCATATTCTGTTGATTTTTATGGCGGGTACCTTCTTGATGCGTGCCGCGGGTTGCGCCATCAATGACTACTTCGATCGCGACATCGATCGCCACGTCAAACGAACCAAAGACCGAGTCTTAACCAGTGGGCTAATCCGTGCGTCTGAGGCACTCTGGGTTGCTGGCGCACTGGCGCTTTGTGCCTTCGCGTTGGTGTTAACGCTCAACAAATTGACCATCCAGTTATCGATCGTGGCGCTGGTGTTGGCGGCAACCTATCCCTTGATGAAGCGTTTTTTTGGGGTGCCCCAAGCCTATCTTGGCATTGCATTCGGGTTTGGCATGCCAATGGCTTTTGCAGCGGTCACCGCGAGCGTTCCAATGGTTGCCTGGGTGATGTTGACGGCCAATCTCTTTTGGACGGTGGCTTACGATACTGAATACGCCATGGTTGATCGCGACGACGACTTGAAACTCGGTCTTAAAACCGCTGCGATTACCTTTGGACGGTTTGATAGGCTGGCTATCAGTCTTTGTTACGGTGCGGCTTTATTGTTGTTGTCTTGGGTGGGTGTCATGATGGGTTGGCACTGGGCTTATTATGTTGGTTTACTCGTTGCCGCGGGCATTGCGACCCAGCATTTATTCTGGATCCAAGGCCGCGAGCGTGAGGCCTGTTTCCGTGCCTTTCGGCATAACAATTGGTTTGGCGCTGCGGTGTTTGCTGGGGTTGTGGCGCAGTATCTTATTGCCGTTTAAAACTGACTTGGGCTGAACTGAACATGAACCCTTGGAATTCGCATGACTGATTCTCACCATCAATCAACCATCGCCTTCATCGGTGGTGGCAATATGGCTGGCGCCATCATTGAGGGCATGGTCGCGCAAGGCACTGACCTTGCCAGTATCACCATCATTGATAACCATTTGCCGACCGTTGAGCGATGGCGCGCCCGTGGCATCGCCTGTGAACAGCACTGTGGGGATGCCTTGCGCGCAGCCGCTGTTTGGGTTTTGGCTGTCAAGCCTCAACAGCTTGCGGCTGTCATTGCGCAAGCCAAGCCGTTTTTAACGCCTCAGACTTTGGTGGTCAGTATTGCCGCTGGTATCGATTTGCAAACCCTATCCAAGTGGCTAGGTAGCGAGACACAGCCGTTCACGCAAGTGGTGCGCGCGATGCCCAACACACCCGCCTTGGTGCAAAAAGGCATGACCGGTTTGGTGGCTGCCAGCGGTGTGCGCGACGTTCAACGGCAAACGGTTGAAGACATCATGGCAGCCGTTAGCGAAGTTTTGTGGGTTGAGTCTGATGAGTTGATCGATGCGGTCACAGCGCTCTCAGGCAGTGGCCCAGCCTATGTTTTTAGATTCCTCGAGGCTTTGATTGCTGGCGGTGAGAGCCTTGGCTTAACACCGGCTCAAGCCAAACAAATGGCCTTGGCCACTCTGGCTGGCGCCACAGCGCTGGCGGCTGACTCACCTGATACGCCTGCCGTGCTTCGCGAGCGAGTCACCTCAAAAGGTGGCACAACGGCCGCAGCCCTTGATGTTCTTCAGGCCAAGGGCTTTTATGAGGCGGTTGGTTTGGCCATGCAAGCAGCCTATGAACGGGCAGGGGCCTTGTCAAAAGAACTGGGCAAATGAAGCATGTCGCGATTGGCCTAGTGCATTCATTGTCACTCGTACCCACAAGAGTGCCGCGATTTGCTAAAAAGCAGGTTGTCTTGGCGCCTAACATTGCCTTTAACCACAACTTATTCATTTCGACTAACGCGTGTTGGTCAAACTTCTGGAGATTTGATTCATGAGCACCCCATTTCGTGTCGCGGTTTTACCGGGCGATGGCATTGGTAAGGAAGTCATGCCTGAAGGGCTGAAAGTATTAGAGGCTGCGGCAAGCAAGTTTGGGCTGGCTTTGAGTTTTGAGCATCATGACTGGGCCTCATGCGACTATTACGCCAAGCATGGCGAAATGATGCCTGCTGACTGGAAAGACCGATTAAAGGGCGCCGATGCCCTATATTTTGGTGCTGTTGGATGGCCAGATACCGTGCCTGATCACGTGTCTTTGTGGGGCTCGCTGTTAAAGTTTCGACGCGAATTCGATCAATACATTAACTTACGACCCGTGCGCTTGTTTGATGGCGTGCCTTGCCCGTTGGCTAACCGCAAGGCAGGTGACATTGATTTTTTTGTCGTCCGTGAAAACACCGAAGGTGAGTACACGTCACTCGGTGGCACCATGTTTGCGGGTACCGACCGCGAAATCGTGATTCAGGAATCTGTGTTTAGCCGAGTGGGCAGTGATCGCGTGCTTAAGTACGCGTTTGAACTGGCCAAGCAACGTGATCGCAAGCACCTGACCATCGCCACCAAATCCAACGGCATTGCGATCAGCATGCCTTACTGGGACGAACGTGCCAATGAAATGGCCAAGAACTATCCAGAAGTGACCACAGACAAGCAGCACATTGATATTTTGTCAGCCCGCTTTGTGTTGCAACCTGACCGATTTGATGTCGTGGTTGCAACCAACTTGTTTGGTGACATTTTGTCTGATCTCGGCCCCGCTTGCACCGGTACGATTGGCTTGGCGCCATCGGCTAACTTAAACCCAGATCGTTTGTTTCCGTCGTTGTTTGAACCGGTTCACGGTTCGGCGCCAGACATCTATGGCAAAAACATCGCCAATCCAATCGCCATGATCTGGTCGGGTGCCTTGATGCTCGAGTACCTTGGACGCGGCCTGCCCGCTGATCAGCAAGCCCCTTATCTGCAAGCACATGATGCGATTGTGACAGCCATCGAAGTCGTGCTTGCCAAGGGCCCACGCACCGCCGACCTCGGTGGCAGCGCGAGCACCACTGAGCTCGGTGATGCCGTCGCCAAGCAACTCATGGCGGGTTGATGATGGCGCCTGGCAATCCTTTTAAAGATCGCTTACTGGCAGGGGAGCCGCAGATTGGTCTGTGGCTGTCGATTCCCAGCGCATTCACGGCTGAAATTTGCGCCACAGCGGGTTACGACTGGTTGCTCTTGGATGGTGAGCACACCCCCAGTAGCATCCAAACGGTTTTGGCCCAGATCCAAGCGATGGGGGGGTATCCCGTTTCGCATCCTGTCGCACGTCCCGTGATTGGCGACCCGGTTTTAATCAAACAGCTGCTTGATGTTGGGGTTCAAACCCTGTTGATCCCCATGGTCGATGATGCCAGGCAAGCCGCTGAACTGGTGCGTGCCACGCGTTACCCGCCGCATGGATTCAGAGGGGTGGGGTATGGCACAGCGAGGGTCTCTCGTTGGGACCTGCGCACCGATTACTCTAAAGTCGCTGACCAAGAAGTTTGCCTGTTGGTGCAAGCCGAGACTCAAGACGCGATCAATAACTTGGATGAAATTTGTGCTGTGCCCGGTGTTGATGGTGTTTTCTTAGGCCCGTCAGATCTGGCAGCAGCCTATGGCCATTTGGGTAACCCTGGGCACCCTGATGTGCAAGCCGTGATTGAACAAGGCATCGCCACGATCCTCAAACACGGTAAAGCGCCAGGTATTTTGACCCCTGACGAAACCTTGGCCAAGCGCTATTTGGCACTCGGTGCAAAGTTTGTGGCGGTGGGGCTTGAAGCCCGTGTTTTGGCCCGTGGTGTGCGGGAACTTCGCGAGCGGTTTCGGCCCTAAAGGGTTATGCCTTACAAACAAATTAACCCAAATAAACCCGACAACCGTATCCGCCGATTTTTGGTGGGTGCGGTTGGGGCGTGCGTGCTGTTTGGACTTTTACTGGTCGGTATTTTTTTTATATTCTTTGAGTCAAATGTTTCTCATTCTGAGCATCAGGGCCTCATCGTGCAGCGCTCCGGGCCAACGGCATTCTGGGTGGCGCCAGCTCAAGAGCCAGCGCTCGCGGACGGCAAATTGCTCTACGGCACGTTTTGTGCCAGTTGTCATGGTGCCAAGATGGAAGGTCAACCGAACTGGCGCAGCCGTATGGCCAATGGACGTTTGCCGGCACCACCGCATGACATCACGGGTCACACTTGGCATCATCCCGATGCGCAACTGCTCAGCATGATCAAAGACGGGTTTGTGCCGGGTGTGACAGCGCCCATCGGTTATGAAAGCAATATGCCAGCATTTGGGGCAGCATTAAGCGATATCCAGATCAAAACCATTTTGGCGTACATCAAAACTTACTGGCCTGACGATGCGCTTGGCGCGCAGCGGGAGATATCGCTGCAGTAAGCTTGCCCATGATCCTACAAATCAATTACTTTACATAATATACATTATGCGGTTTATACGGAAGGCGCCAACATGACCCATGGCTCGTTAAATGGATGGCGCTGATGCCGGTTCTATCAGTATGGGTGGATGCGAGTCCAAATATGCCAACGCGTAATTCAATTCTCCTTGAGCCTCACTGTGCATCACAAACAAGACCTCACCAGCTGAAACCGAGTCTTGAAGCCTGACTTTCAAGTCCAAACCAGCTGTTTTGGCTTCAGGCGCACCAGCAAGTTTGGCGACTCTGGCCAAGCGACGGTTATCGATTGACTTGATAATGCCGCCTTGTGTGGCACGCACAGCGTGCTGAAGCGGCGCCGTTTTAGGTTCGGTAAAGCCACCCTGAGCCTGACAGATCGCTAGGAACTTGTTTAGGGCCCGACCAGAGTCGATTGCCTCGTTGGCAAAGGCCTCACCTTCATCGATGCCGACCGATCCACATAACTGCAACAACTCGCCAGCCAGCCTTACCGCTCTTTGTCGTAAGTCTTTGGATGCACAAGGATCGTTTCGAAGGACTTCAAGCACATCTCGAGCCTCAAGTGCTGGCCCAATGCCACGGCCAACAGGCGAATTGCCATCGGTTCGTACCACTTTAAGGTTTAATCCGTTGGCAAAACCCACGCGCGTTAAAAGGTGTTCAAGATGGTCGGCCTGTTCTTTGCTGCGAACTTTGGCCGTTGGCCCTACAGGAATATCGATAACAACATGGGTTGCGCCAGCGGCAATTTTTTTTGAGAGGACGGAGGCAACCAGTTGGGCGTCGCTATCGATTTCAAGTGGACGGGCCACTTTAATCAGCAAGTCATCGGCTGGGCTAAGCGCTAAAGAACCACCCCACACAAAACAAGCGCCCTCCTTCTCAATGATTTGACGCATGGCGGCCAAATCGTGCGTAACCGGTGTCATGACTTCCAGAACATCAGCAGAACCGGCTGGTGAAGTGATGGCACGTGAAGACGTTTTGGGCATGATCAAACCGGCGCATGCCGCAATGGCCACCAAGATTGGTGTGGTGCGATTACCGGGCAAGCCACCCACGCAGTGTTTATCAGCCACTGGCGTCGTTCCCCATTGAAGACGCTCACCGACTTCAACCATTGAGGCCGTTAAATCAATGACTTCTTGTAAGTTAGCCCGATGGCTGGCCATAGCAGTCACAAAGGCGGCAATCTGAATGTTGGCGTATCGGCCTTTGGCAATATCTGACATGATGGACGTCAGTTCGTGCTTATTGAGACGATGACCAAAGATTTTTGAGCGCAACTGACTCAACGAATCAACCGGTGGCGCTTGAATGACAGCAATTGCTTGGCCAGGCTTGACGCCAAGATCATGTTGCGCGCTCAGCGACAAACCTATCTCGTTGCAATTGAGTAAGTCTGAGTGAATCACGTTGACAATTGCCGTGATGCTTTTCTCAGCACACGTTAATTGCACCCGCGTTTGAGCCGCGATGCCTTCTGATTTGGATATGGGGCAGTCGTGATGCAAAAACGCGACATGCTCTTGCAAGGTATCAATCCCAAGGGGGCGGTAAATCAGTGATAAGTTGGTTTTCATTGCATGGGTCTTTTAAGTCAGAGGAAACTGTTGCCCAAGCAATGGCACCTGGCATGGCAATCCGAGTTCATGCGCCACGCGTTGGCGTAATGTATCTGCTGCTGTGGGCTCACCGTGGTTTAAAAACACCTGTCGCGGACTGCCGCCAGCACTGTCTAGCCAATCCAGTAATTCATCCGCATCGGCGTGTGCGGAAAACCCTTCGATAGAGTGAATTTCAGCTCTTACTTCGAGATCTTGCCCAAAAACGCGTATGGTTGGCTCACCGGCCACTAAGCGTGCGCCACGGGTCCCCGTGGCTTGAAAACCGCCAAAAACAATCGCATTTCGATGGTCACTAATAAGTGTGCGCATGTGATGCAAGACGCGACCCCCAGTGGCCATCCCACTGGCTGAAATAATGATGCGTGGGTACTTAAGCGCATTCAGGGTTTTTGACGCCTCAACCGTGTCAACCAATTTAGCCACCTCGAACACCGCTTTGATTTGTTTGGCGCTCAGCTGATGATCCTCGTGATGCTTCTGATAGAGCTTGGTCACATTGACTGCCATTGGGCTGTCTAAAAAAACAGGCAACCTTGGGATTTGTTTAGACTCAATCATGTCATGAATGGCATGCATCAACACTTGTGCACGGCCTACGGCAAAGGCAGGAATCAAAACTGCCCCACCCCGTTTGACAGTTGCGTTGATAATGCTCGCCAACAATGCTTTTGGATCATCAACGCAATGATGACGATCGCCATAAGTGGACTCCATCACCACATAATCGACCGGTCCTAGGGTTTCTGGCGCGCCCAAAATGGGGGCTTGCGCTCGCCCCAAATCACCAGAAAATACAACCTCTCGTTCGCCCGCATGAACACGTACGAAAGCGGCACCGAGTATATGACTGGCGCGTTGAAGTTTTATTGATATATCCGGCAAGACATTGTGCCAATCGCCGAAAGATAGGGGTTTGAAAAGCTTAACCGTGGCCTCAACATCGGCCACGTCGTATAAAGGTTTGGCTGGGTGATGCTTGGTGGTGTTGTGACGATTGGCATAGTTCGCCTCTTCTTGCTGAAGTTTGGCGCTATCGAGCAGTAAAACAGTCGCCACATCAATTGATGCCGCTGAAGTGTAGATGGGCCCGCTAAAACCTTGTTTGACCAGCAATGGAAGCGCACCGGCGTGATCCAAATGTGCGTGAGTCAGCACGACTGCCGATAACCGCTTGGGCTCAAACGGCAAGTCAATCCAATTGAGTTGGCGCAAATTCTTGTGGCCTTGAAACAAGCCACAATCAACGAGTAAACGATGACCGTTGTGGGTCAAGAGTGTTTTTGAGCCAGTCACGGTTCCAGCAGCCCCGAAAAAATCTAAGGTTGCTGGGATTTGGCCTTTGGCCAACGTGGTGGATTTGGCAGAATGACTTGATTTGCCAGTCGTGCTCATGTGCGCATTCCTTTAAAAATAATTGAGTGCGCATCCTAAGGGTTTCAACAATGATTGGCTAGCGACCATGGGTGTTTTTAGCCAAGCAAAATGGCCATTTTGTGCCCCGCTGTGTCGTATGATGAACACTCAAATTCACGCCAAAGGAGTCATCATGGTGACAGAAATCGCCCACCTCGTCATTAAAACTGGGGAAGAATCGGATTTTGAAGCAAAAGTCGCGCTGGCCAAGCCCCATTTTTTAGCGGCCAAAGGTTGCCATGGGGTTCGATTGGTTCGGGGCATCGAGCATCCCAACCAGTATCAATTGGTCGTTGAGTGGGAGTCGGTTCAAGCCCACATGGTCGATTTCAGGGAGTCTGAAGGCTTCCAGCAATGGCGTGCATTGGCCAGCCCTCACTTTGCCCAAGCCCCCGAGGTTGAACACGTCGAAAACGTTTCGATTTAATAGCCCTGATCAGCCCGTTTGCGGGCATAACGCCGATCGGCGTCATATTGCAAGCGGGCTTGCGCAAAACAGCGTTTGTTTTCTTCACCAACCAACAGCGCACACTGCTCTCGTGCAATTCTGTAAGCGGCACTCGCCTCTTTTTCAAACAAAGCGAGGATCTGTTCGCGGGTTAGGGGCTCACTGTCGGTCGGCGTTATCGGCGCTTGAGCCATGACGGTGGCCACGCAAAGGCTGGCTAGTGTGCCAACCAAGACATAGCGCCAACCGCGTTCATTGAAGAGACCTGTTTGTAAGGTATTTTTGGACGATGGGCTGACTTTCATCTAAGCTGACTCCAACGAAATAATTCGAGTGATGATGATCCCATGCGCAACCTAATGTATCGACTTCAAGCCGTAAAAAAAATGGCTGCAACACAAATCAACCCAGACCCAATACCCGTGAAGGTGTTGGGTGCGTCTGGCCATCGCCTCGCCGCTTGGTTAATGCTCTTGACCCTTTGGTTTATGGGGCATTCGTTGGCTTTGGCCCAACTCAAACCAGGACAGACCGCGCCTGTTTTTAAGGCACCCGCAGCCTTGGCTGGCGAAACATTTACATTCGATTTGACCGCGGCTCTCGCCGAAGGACCAGTCGTGGTTTATTTCTATCCTAAAGCATTTACCAGCGGTTGCACCATTGAGGCGCAAATGTTTGCGCAAGCCATCGATGATTTCAAAAAACAGAAAACCACCGTTGTTGGGGTCTCGACCGATGATATTGAAACCTTGAAGACGTTTTCGACGGGACCGTGTGGCGGTAAGTTTGCGGTTGCCGCCGACAATGATCAATCGATCATGAAAGCCTACGATGCCGCACTTAAGATATGGCCCGGTGTCGCAGACCGTATTTCTTATGCCATTGCCCCTGGCGGAAGCATCATTGATGTCTACGAAAGCTTGAGTCCTGAAGATCACGTCAAGCGTACTTTGGCTGCTGTGTCACGTTGGCAGGCGGCGCAAAAATGAGTGCTTGCGTCTGGTTTCGTACCGATTTGCGATTGGAAGATCAACCTGCTCTGGCGGCGGCACGACGATCGGGGCCTGCTCTTGCGCTGTTCGTGGTTTCACCGGCTCAGTGGGCGTCACACCAAGACGCACCCATCAAGCAAGACTTGTGGCGACGCGCACTGATCGATCTTCAGCCGCGCTTGGCTGAAATCGGTGTTGTGCTCAAAATCTTACACGTTCAATGGTGGCAGGATGTAGCGAGCGCCTTGGTGACGTTTTGTCAGCAAAACGGTGTGACCGAGATTCATTGCAACCGCGAGCAAGGGGTCAACGAACGCAAGCGTGATCGGGCGTGTTTCACCGCACTCAAAACCCATGGTGTTGAACTGATTGGCCATGATGGGCAAACGCTGTTGACACCGGGTTCACTGAAAACTGGCTCGGGTGGTGTTTACCGGGTGTTTTCGCCGTTTGCCCGTGCTTGCCGTGCCAGGCTTCGTGAGCAACCCATCGCCCGAGTGCCGGTGCCGGATGCAATGCGTGCACCGGCAGACTGGCAAAGCGATTCAATTGAGGCGCTATGGCCTGAGGCTTTACCGAGCTTGGCAAAGACTTGGCCGGTTGATCAAACCAGCATCAAGCAGCGGTTAAGTGATTTTTTAAACACACGAATAGCGGCCTACGAGACGGCCCGTAATTTTCCTGGTCAAGATGGCACCAGCGCCCTCTCGCCTTATTTGGCCGCTGGTTTGATATCGCCAGCCCAGTGCCTAGAAGCGGCCATGGTGCGAAATCACGGTGAGCTTGAAACTGGTCAAGAAGGCATCCGCAGTTGGATCAACGAGCTGATCTGGCGTGAGTTTTATTGGCACTTGTTAAATGGTTTTCCCAAGCTTTCGATGCACCAGCCGCTAAGGCCAGAAACACTGGGCGTGCAATGGCGCGATGCACCCGAGGACTTCTCGGCCTGGGCCCAAGCGCGCACCGGCATTCCGATTGTGGACGCGGCCATGCAACAAATGCTTGCCACGGGTTGGATGCACAATCGTTTGCGGATGGTTGTGGCCATGTTCTTCACCAAAAACCTGTTGCTTGATTGGCGTTTGGGTGAGGCTTTTTTTATGCAACACCTCATCGATGGTGAGCTTGCGGCCAACAATGGCGGTTGGCAATGGAGTGCCTCCACCGGCGCTGACTCAGCGCCCTACTTTCGAGTTTTTAATCCAATCAGCCAGTCACAGAAGTTTGATCCACAGGGTGACTTCATCAAGCAGTGGCTGCCTAATCTCTCTTCTCTAGATGCCAAAAGCATTCATGAGCCGACAGCGCAACAACGACAAGCGCTGGGTTACCCAGCCGCCATCGTTGATTTGAAGTCCAGTCGTGTCAGGGCCATTGAAGCTTTTAAACGGCTTTCTACCATTGACACCGAATAGCAGGACAACCCGAGGACAACCATCATGACGACATTATCAACATTCACCGTTCAGGACATTCACGGCCAAGCCCAGTCGTTGGCGGCTTATGAGGGCAAAGTGCTTCTCATCGTCAACGTTGCTTCACGTTGTGGCTTCACAAGTCAATACGAAGGTCTTCAAGCCTTACAAAAAGATTTCGCTGAGCGAGGCTTTGCTGTGTTGGGGTTTCCGTGCAATCAGTTTGGGGCACAGGAGCCTGGCGATGAGGCCAGCATTTCATCGTTTTGTGAAACCAGATTTGGCGTGACGTTTCCGATGTTTGCCAAAGTCGATGTCAATGGCAGCAATGCCATTCCGCTTTACGAGTGGCTCAAATCGAGTCAGCCCGGTTTGTTGGGCAGCGAGGCAATCAAGTGGAACTTCACCAAGTTTTTGGTCGACAGCCATGGTACCGTAGTCAAACGGTATGCGCCGAACACGACGCCACAAGCGATCAAGGCCGATATTGAAGCCTTATTGTGAAACCCTCGGTTTTTAATTGAACAAAACCAACAACAAAAACAAACTGGAAAAAAATATGATTGACCTGTACTACTGGACCACGCCGAACGGCCACAAGATCACACTCTTTCTTGAGGAAACAGGCCTGCCTTACAACATAAAAACCATCAACATCGCCAAAAACGAACAGTTTGCCCCTGATTTTTTGGCAATCTCCCCCAATAATCGTATCCCTGCCATCGTTGATCATGCGCCAGTCGATGGCGGCGCACCAGTGTCGGTGTTTGAATCAGGTGCGATTTTGCTCTACCTGGCGGAAAAAACGGGACAATTTATTCCCACGGACATGCGTCTGCGTTTACAGACACTAGAGTGGTTGTTCTGGCAGATGGGTGGTTTGGGTCCAATGGCAGGACAAAACCACCACTTTTCGCAGTTTGCACCAGAAAAAATCCCTTATGCCATCACTCGATATGTGGATGAAACCGCGCGGCTCTACGGCGTACTCAACAAACGATTGGCTAACCAGCCATTTATCGTTGGTGATTATTCGATTGCTGACATGGCTTGCTTTCCTTGGATCGCAGCCTACGGCCGTCAACAACAAAACCTCGATGACTTTCCTCATTTAAAGCGTTGGTTTGAGTCGATTCATCAGCGCCCTGCCACGCAAAAAGCCTACCGCCTGAGCGAGGAGCTCAATCCGAATGCGCCAAAGTTACCCGCGCTGGCCTAAACCCATTAACCTTGCTTTCACAGGTGTGGTGTTTGGGGTGTTGGTATTGTCAGCATCAGCATTTGCGAGCGGGCAAAGTGCGCCCGCTTTCAGCACCCAAGCACTCACGGTGCCCGTTGACCGCTGCGAAAACAATCACTGTGCTGAGCTGATTGTGGAAAGTGTTAGTTTTGTGGGGCACGAGGCGTTTAACGCTTTTGTCGAGCAATCATTGGTGAGTATGGCTTGGCAAAATGAAGGTGGGGTGCAACCCTACCGAGGATTGACAGGCCTAACAAACTATTTTCGGTCGTCCGCTAAGCCCGCAGAGCAACTTTCTCTTAAAACCACCGTACAACGACACTCACCCTCCTTGGTGGTTCTTCGCTTGAGTCTATATCGATTTGAGGGTGGCGCACACGGCGAATCTTCCAGCCAATACATCAATTGGTTACTGCCTCAAAACCGTGCCCTTTCACTGGAATCCATGTTGTTGCCTGG
>ERZ889217.925-NODE-925-length-16238-cov-21.251560_pt1 | contig 16238 bp, 17 predicted proteins | sample MGYA00521098_ERZ889217 | MGnify/ENA primary metagenome ERZ889217 (study PRJEB32303, sample SAMEA104408613) | aquatic metagenome | biome: Brackish water; feature: Pelagic; material: water | place: Baltic Sea | collected 2014-06-10T22:04:00 | depth 2,362 m ...
CCATCCCCTGAGCTGCCCCCTGCCCTGACCATGACCTCCGTTGCAACCCTGGCGGCCGAACTGGTCGCCTACGCCGCTGCCGTCAGCCTTAGTCCGATCCATATCGGCCTGCTGCTGCTGATGTTGCTGGGCCCCAACCCGATCCAGCGGGGCAGCTGGTTCGTGCTCAGTTGGATGGCCACCATTGGCGGGGTGGTGCTGGTGGTGCTCACCGTGGGCCACAACCTGCTGCTGACCATGGACCAGGGCAGCGCCCACCGCACCGGGCTTGACCTGCTCGCCGCCGGGGCGCTCCTGGCCCTGGGGATTAAGGAGCTGCTGGAACGGCGCGAGGAGGGGGACGAACCGCCCGGTTGGACGCGCCAGTTGAATCGCTTCAGCGCCTTGCCCCTCCCGCTGCTGATCGCCGTGGGGGTGGGGCTCGAACTGGCCAGCCCCGATGACCTGTTCCTGTTCGCCAAGAGCGCGGGGGCAATCCTGGCGACAGGGCTCAGCACCCGGGCAGAACTGGCCTGGGTGGCGGGCTTCACCCTGGTGGCCAGCCTGGTCCTGCTCCTGCCCCTGCTGGCCGTGGCGATCCGCCGCGACCGGGTGATCCCCCTACTCGAAGGCGGCAAGCAACTGCTCTTTGCCCGGGGCGATCTTCTGGTGGGCCTGCTCAGCTTGGCCCTGGCCGTTTATCTGGGCTGGGAGGGAATTGCGGGCCTGCGGGCCGCCTGAAGCGCGGCTAGCCGCGGGTGGTGGTCCAGTCTTGAAACCAGCCCCGCCGGGACAACCAGGCGACCATTACCGCCGAAATGATGGCCATTAACAGGATGCAGAGGGGATAGCCGTAGGACCACTTCAACTCCGGCATGTCAACAAAATTCATGCCGTAAATACCCGCCAAAAAGGTGAGGGGAGCAAACACTACCGAAATAATCGTGAGGGTCTTCATCACCTGGTTCATGCGGTTGCCAACGCTCGCCATATAGGCCTGGTTGACGGCATCACACTGTTGGCGCAGCCACTCACTCACTTCGAAAAGCTGGTTGAGATGCTGCTCAATATCCTGGTAACGCTCCGCCGATTCAGGCGATAAATCCGCCTGATTCTGCCGTATGAATAAGCGGATCTGGCTCAGCAAAGGCCAAAGCTGACGCCGCACATGGCGGAGGTTGGAATGGATCTGGAAAGCCTTGGTCAACAGCTTGGGCTTGGGCGAACGCAGCACCGATTCCTCCAAATCATCCAGCCGGTCTGACATCACCTCAAGCAGGGGAAAATACTGATGGAGAATCTCTTCAAAAAAGACATGGAGCAAATCATCCAAATCATCAGCATTGGCAGCCGGCGTTTTATTTTGCAGCCACACAGCGAGCTTGTCATAGGTTTCCTGCCGATCAAACTCCTCTACGGAAAGCAACAGGTTGGCGCGCAAATAAAAACCGGCCTGCTCGCTAATCAAATGGGAGGGATCCCGGCTGCATCCCAGTCGGTGCACGCACACGATCAAGCCATCCAAATACTCCTGAAGTTGGGGAGCCTGGGGGGTCTCCAGCAGCGCAGGATGGACCACATCGGGCACCTCCAAAATAGTCACTAGCCGCTTCAGTTCACCCAAATCAGATAGCCCCGTCATGCGAACCCATAGGGGATTGCCCCTGGCCTGAATCATGGCCAGGCCCCTGGCCTTCACCTGCTCGTGAACAACCACGCCCTCCGGACGAATCTCCACTACCGAACATCGGGTTGGCGCCAGGCCGCCATGGACATAGAGGGCGGCGGGTAAATTCCCAGGACGGCTTTCCAGTCGACGCGAACTAAAGGTGCCTGGAAAGGCATGGAGCTCCTTTTTCGTGATCACTGGCTTAGGGGAGAACGGTGGCATAGGCAACAGCCGGTGATGCGTTGCCTAGCCGCCTTGGCGGGGTAGCCCATGCTGGCCATGCTGGGGACCCTTTGCAATGGGGACAATCTCGATTGTTAAGTCATGGCAAGCCATCGCCCCGATGGCGCTCGCCCCCCCTGGGCAGACTTAGTCGTCAAGTAGAGCGCGAACGCTCCAGTTCATCGCAAACGACTCCCTTAATCCGGCCACAAAGGCCCCGTGATCCTCCAGGCCTTGCCAGTCGGTCATCGCGGCGGCCAGGTCCTTGCAAATACCCAGGTGGCCGACGGCCTGGCGATGGCGTTTGGCGCCCCCCAGCCAGAGGGCTTCCACCAGGAGTTGCCGGTAGAGCCGGGTGGCCGCCAGGGGGTAGGGACCACTGAGGCGCTCAGCGGCGGCGGCCAGGGGAGCCTGGTCTTCCCCATGCCAGCTGTCCTGGTCCCAGTGGTGGAGCACATAGGCGGAAGCCCGGGGCAGGGCCGGCCAGGCCACCAGGAAAGCCAGGGCCGCGATCGGGTTGGGGTGGTGCTCCACCAGGGCAAAGGCCCGTTCCTCGGCTTCCCCGTCCTCAAACGCGGGCAAGCCCTGCAAATAGGCGCGTAGATAGGGAATCGAGAGGGTGCGCTCAAAGGCTTGCCAGCGCAGTGCCTGGGCCTCATGACTACGGCCAAGGGCATCAAGAACGGCAAGGCGGCTCTCGGTCCAATGGGGGGCATGCCAGGCCTGGGCGGCCTGGGCGGCTTGGTCGAGGATCGCCAGGGCCTCCGCCGCCCGGCCCGCGGCCAGGAAGCGGTCGGCCACGGCGGCGGCCCCATCGGGCCATTGCAGCTGCTGGGCCGGCACCCGGGCCAGGTAGGCATCGAGGTCGCCGCGGGCTTCGGCGATCTGCAGCATCACCCGCTGGCCATCAAGCAAGCCCTGCTGCAGGACCATCGCTTCGAGCCGGGCCAGGCCCGGTTCCCCCAGGGCCGCGGCCACGGCGGGGAGGAGCCCATCGAACTGGCCGTAGTCGTTGGCCGCCAGCAGCTCAAACAGCTGGTCGGCGAGGCTGAGCGGGTTGGCCCGGGCGGCGGCCGCCAGGGGCCCCAGGTCGGCACCGGCGGCCCGAAATAGGTCGGCCAGGGTGCCGCTGCCATCGGAGCTGCGGGCCAGCACCCCATCGGCCAAATCGAGGAAGCGCCAAAGCAGCTCGAGGGCGATCGCCGCATCCGCCGCCGCAATCGGCCCGGTGATCGCCCGGTGCTGGGCCTGGAGGTCGCTGGCCAGGGTTTTGCGCTTGCGCCAATCGATAGGGGTGCCCGAGCGGGCGATGCTGGCCAGCCGTTTGCGCACCTCCTGGGCGGCCTCCTCCACACTGCTGCCGGCGGCCAGGGCCAGGCGCAGCTGGCGCTTGGCCGCCCCATTGCCGTTGCTGAGCTCCAGCAGCAACTCCGCCAAGCGGGCGGCCCCGAGGGCCTCCAGGTTCTTGGCGTTGAGGGTGAGCTTGCTGGCCATGGGCTACCAGGGTTTAAAGGCTGACGCCCTCGAGTAGGGGAGCGGCGGCCAGCAGCACCAGGCTGCGGCTGTCCACCACGGTGGCCGGCTCCGACCAGGGCCCAGGCTGGCTGGGTAAATCGTCGCCGGTAGGCAGGGCCGTATTGATCACCGCCAGCCAGCCGGGGGCGCAGGCGGGCAGCTCAAAGTGCATGGCCTGGTGATAGGCGTTCATGCCACACCAGAGCAGGGGCCCGCTGCGGTCATCGCTGAGGCACCAGGCCAGGCTGTGGGACCAACTGGCCCAATCGGGCCGGTCGAGCTGGACCCCATGCCATTCCAGCCGCAGCTGGCCCGGTTCCAGGCGCCAAAGGGGACTGGCGATGCTGTGGGGCAGGGGGGGATTGATCAGGGCAGCCAGGTGCTGGCGCAGCCGCAGCAGCCGCTGCAGAAACAGGCGCAGGGCCAAATCGCCGCCATCCGGTTGCCAGTGCATCCAGCCAATCGGGCTGTTTTGGCACCAGGCGTTGTTATTGCCCCCCTGGCTGCGGCGCACCTCATCGCCCATCAGCAGCATCGGCACCCCGGGGGCCAACAGCAAGGTGGCAAGCAAATTGCGCAGCTGGCGGTCGCGCATCCCATTGATGACGGGATTACTACAGGGGCCTTCCACCCCATGGTTCCAACTGTTGTTGTGGTTATCGCCATCGCGGTTGTCCTCGCCGTTGGCCAGGTTGTGCTTGCGGTTGAAGCTGACCAGATCGGCCAGGGTGAAGCCGTCGTGGGCGGTGAGGAAGTTAATCGTGCGCCCCACCGGTGCCGGCTGGTTGCCAAACAGGTCGGGGCTACCGGCCAGCCGCTGGGCCAGGGTCCAGCTGCTGCCCTCATCGCCCTTCCAAAAGCGGCGCAGGTCATCGCGGAAGCGGCCGTTCCAGCTGGCCACCCGCTTGGCGGGGAAGTCGTCGAGGCGGTAGAGGCCGCCGCAATCCCAGGGTTCACTCACCAGTTTGAGGTCGCTCAGCTCCGGATCGGCCTCGATCTCCTCGAACAGGGGCGGCTCATCGAGGGGCTCGAGTTGCTCGCCGCGGCTGAGGGCGATGCCCAGGTCGAAGCGGAAGCCATCCACCCCCAGTTCCAGGGCCCAGCAACGCATCGATTCGAGAATTAATCGCCGTACCAGGGGCCGGTTGGCGGCAATCGAATTGCCGCAGCCGCTGACATCGAGATAGTCGCCGCGAACGTTTTGGTGGTAGTAGAGGTGATCGTCGAAGCCGCGCCAGCTCAGGGTGGGGCCGGCCTTGCTGCCCTCGGTGGTGTGGTTGTAGACCACATCCACCAAGACCTCCAGGCCCTGCTGGTGGCAGGCCTGCACCAGGGCCCGCACCTGGTGGCGGATCTCGAGGGGATCGCTGCCCTGCTGGTAGCCGTGGTGGGGCGCCATCCAGCTGAGCGGGCTGTAGCCCCAGTAGTTCTGGCGGCCGTGGGGGGCGTCGTGGGGGTCGAAGGCCATCACCGGCAGCAGCTCCACCGTGGTGACGCCCAGGTCGCGCAGGTAGGGCAGGGCCTCGATCAGGCCCAGGTAGGTGCCTTGGCGCTCCGGGCTAATCGGCGAGCCGGCGCCGCGGCTGAAGCCGCCGAGATGCAATTCATAAATGACGCTGCGCTGCCAGCTGTGGCGGGGCCGGGGGAAATCGTGAAAGTTGAACCGGTCCCGTTCGGTCACCACCCCCTTGAGGCAGGAGGCCGTATTCGGGGCCGCGCCGACCCCCTCCTCCCGCCGGTAGACCTCCCAGCCCGTGATCGCCCGGGCGCAGGGGTCGAGTAGCACCTTGGAAGGGTTGAAGCCGTGGCGCCCGGGCTGCAGCGGGCCAAACACCCGGTAGGCATAGCAACAGCCAAGGCCGACCCCCTCCACCTCCCCATGCCAGTGGTCGCCAGAACGATGCCGCTGGGGATCGAGGGCGATCACCTGGAACGGTTCCGCAGCCTGGCCATCGGCGAAGAGCAGCAGCTCGACCCGGGTCGCCAACGGCGCTACCACCGAAAAATTGACGCCAGTGGCGGTGGTGGCGGCCCCTAGGGGCCAGGGCTGTCCGCTACGGATCGTTGCCAAGGCAGCGGGCTGAACTGGGCCCAAGCTAGGCCGATGCCTGGGCCTGCTCCAGGCTTGAGCGGGATCGTGCCCATGCCAAAACAGAGCAAGCCAATGGGAGCCGAAGCGGGGTCGGCAGCTGAGCTGGATCCGGAGATCCCTGCGATCGACCCTGGATCCGAATCGGGGGGCCCCACCAGCTCGCAAGCGCGACCCTTCGGGGAAAGCAGCGAGCCGGCAGATGCGGGCCGGCCGCCCCTGCCGGTGCAGGCCGGCCTCTGGGCCTTCGCCCCCAACCGGGACTGCCAGGGCGGCACGGCCTGGTGGCTGGAGCATGCCGGCGGCGCCCTGCTAGTCGATTGCCCGGCCTTCACCGCAGCCAACCTGGCTTTCCTGCGCGCGCGCCCGCCCGGCCAGCTGCTGTTGACCAGCCGCGAAGGCCACGGCCGCAGCCGCCGATTCCAGGAGGCCCTGGGCTGGCCCGTGCTGGTGCAGGAGCAGGAGGCCTACCTGCTGCCGGGGGTGAAACAGCTGCAGACCTTTGGCGAGGAACTGGCCCTTTCGCCCGACTTGCGGCTGCTCTGGACCCCCGGTCCCACCCCCGGATCCTGCGTTTTGCATGCCAGCGGTGCGGCGGATGTGCTCTTTTGCGGCCGGCTACTCAGCCCCACCGCCCCGGGGGCAGCCGCGCCCCTGCGGACGGCCCGCACATTCCATTGGGGCCGCTGGCAGCGCAGCCTCAAAAAACTAAAAGCCTGGCTGCCACAGGGATCTCCCCGCTGGATTGCCAGTGGCGCCGGCCTGGGTGCCCTCGCCGGCGAGAAGCTGATCGGCCCGGGCCGGCCCCTGCTGGACAGGCTCGAATGAGTCGAATTGACGACGGTTCAGGCTAAAAGCAAGCTGGCGCTGGTCTTCTCGGGTTGCCGCCCGTGGCGACTCCCCATACGATTAGCGCGCTGACTCCAGTGCCTGTCGGGCTTTCCGATTCGCCTGACTCCCGCTGAACCCAGAACACCCCTTTCCGATGAACAAAGCTGACCTCGTCAACCTCGTGGCTGCCCGCACCGAGCTGACCAAGACCGAAGTGGCCCAAGTGGTCGACACCCTGATCGACACGATCATCGATTCCGTGGTCGACGGAAAAAAGGTCTCGATCCTGGGCTTCGGCTCCTTCGAACCCCGCGACCGCTCCGCCCGCCAGGGTCTGAACCCCAAGACCGGCGAAAAGATCAAGATCGAAGCCAAGCGCGTGCCCGCCTTCACCGCCGGCAAGCTGTTCAAGGACAAGGTCCAAGGCTGATCGGTTCTGGGCTGATTAGTCCAAGGCTGATCGGTCCACGGCTGATTAGTCCAAGGCTGATCAACCCTGGCCAGGGCTTGGTGATCTCGCCTTGAGCGATCCCACCGGCCCCCTGCCGGACCAGCTGGTCCGGACCTTTGAAGCGGGCCTCCGGAGGCGACGCCAGGGGCCCGTTGGCCGTTATGCCCCGTCTCCGACGGGGCCGCTTCATCGCGGCAACCTCAGCACCGCCCTGCTGTCCTGGCTGGTCACCCGCCTGCAGGGGGGCGAATGGCTGCTCCGCATCGACGACCTCGATCGCCCCCGCAACCGGCCAGGGGCGGCCGAGGCGATTTTGGCTGACTTGGACTGGCTGGGGCTCGGCTGGGACGGAGCGCCGCTGCTGCAGAGCCAGCACCGCGGCCTGTACGCCAGCACCCTCTCCTGGTTACGGCGCAGCGGCGCCCTCTACCCCTGCCGTTGCAGCCGCAGGCTCCTGGCCGACATCTCAGCCCCCCACGGCGCCTTTGCGGTGTATCCCGGCACCTGTAGGGGCCTGGATCCGGCCTGGGGACCCATCGGCGGGCGCCTACCCAGCTGGCGCCTGCGCCTGGGAGCCGGCCGCTTGGCCTGGCAGGAGCAGCTGGCTGCCACCGGCGACCTAGATGGCCCCAGCCAGGTGGGCGATGTGGTGCTGCGCCGGGCCGATGGCCTGGTGGCTTATCACCTGGCCACCGCCGTGGACGAGCTCAGCCTGGGCATCAGTGATGTGGTGCGCGGCCATGACCTCTGGCCGGCGACGGCGGCCCAGGTCGCCGTGATGGCGGCACTCGGTGCCGCCCCCCCGACCTACTGGCATGGGCCCCTGCGGCTCGATGGCAGGGGCCAGCGCCTGGCCAAGCGCAGCGGGGCCGAAGGCTTGCCAGCCCTGCGGGAGCAGGGGCTCGATGGCCCGGCCGTGCTGGGGCTACTGGCGGCGGACCTGGAGCTCCTGCCCCGGGGCAGCCGAATCAGCGCGGCCGAATTGCTAGCAGAGCTCCAGAGTCAACCCTTAAGCCCTAAGTCTTTGACAATCCGAGCGCCCTTGCAGCAGCTTGTGGCTGCCCAGCTGGCGGCGCCCCTAGGGCCACCGCAGATTTAAGGAAGACTGCAGGTTCAGCGAAGCAAAAACCCGCCAGAGTGATGTGACAGCGAATCAACACAAGTCATGTCCTTACTCCCTGCTTCTTTCCAAGCAAAAGGACGTGCTGCCCTAGCCCTGCTGCCCAAGCCCATGGTGGTGGCACCCCCACAAGTCAGCCCCAATCAGCCCTTGCCGCCTGCGGCCCTTACCGGTTCGCGCAAATGCCAAACCTGCGGCGGCAGTGGCGTACTGAGGCTGACGGCCCTGCGCTTTCGCACCTGCCTCGATTGCGCCGGCCAGGGCATGTTGCCGGTGGTGCCAGCCAGCAGCTCCTTTGAGCCCCAACCCCAATTGGGACCGGCCCTGGACCAGCTGATGGCCAGCACCCGGGCGGTTCAGCCCAGGCTTCCAGCTGAAGGGCTGTTCCATGATCTACCCAACTAACGCAGCGTCTAGCCAGGCTTCAACGGGAACTGGACTTGAAATCGGCCTGGCTAGGCAACACCAGCCAATCTGTACCGCTGAAACGATTGCGGATCAGCCTTTCTGGCGCTTTTGGCGCCAAATAAAGAACCCGGCCGTGGCCACGACCACCGCCAAGGGGGCCGCCGTGAGCAGCAGCAGGATGACGGCAGTCCAATCGGTGTACATCACGGCGGTCGCGTAGGCACCGCCCATCATTTCAGGATCCCCGTCCCTTTCGCCATGGCCGCCGTTCAAATGGGCAGCAATCTTCAGGAGCGGGCCAGCCAGCCAGACCCATCGGTGGCGGCCTGCAGGCTTCGCTGCGGCGGGCACGGCAGGCGCCTGGCCCTCGGCATCGCTCTGGTGGGCTTCGCCCTGGGCCTGACGCCAGCCCCGACCCCGGTGCGGGCCGATGTGGTGTTCCAGAACTGCGTTCCAGTGCCCGGTGGCGGTGTCACCTGTGACACCCGCCCCGAGGGCAACACCTTGATGAACGACGAAGCCGCCCGCTACGGCCTCTTCGACCAGGCCAGTCCCGGCTGGGATGAATTCGAGCCCTACCAGGGCTACGACGACATGTTTGGCGGCAACGAAACCTGAGGGCAATGCCTTCGTGCTTCTAGCCATGGTCTGCCCCTTGGGTTGCTCAGGGGCCAGGCCCTGGATGGGGATCTTTAGGAGTCGCCGAGAAGGAGGCCTGAACAGGACATGAAGCGGACGCTGGCTTGAACCATTTCAGCCAGCCAGGACCATTAAAAGTGTTGTTCCATGCGGGGCTTTTGCGTTACCTTTGAGGGCCTTGATCCACCGGGGGCCAGACCCTTGAACAGCTGCTTCTCCCCATGGATCTCACCTCCCAGCTGGACGCCTTAGGCCCAAGACGGATCAATTTGGTGCTTGAAGCACTGCTCTCGAGTGATCTGCGATTAAAAATCCTGCTGGTCTCAGCCAATCGGCTCGGCCTGATGGTTTCAGCCTTGCGCCTCAAGGCGCGCAGGCTATTGGTCGGTGCGATGACAACAGAAGGGGAGGCCCTGCCCTACCTGATGGCTGGGCTACCAGGGCTTTTGCTCTGCAGCGATCGATTAGAAGCTGGTGATAGCTATTCCATGGTCCGCCAGGCCCGCCTACTGGTGCCCGATATCCGCATCATGATGATTCTTGAGGAAGCGAATCCAGATGTGGCTGAGGCATTGCGCTCCGACGTAGATGCAATCATTTTTGCAGGTGACATTGGCGATCCTAGCCAGCCAATCTCACGGGGCTTGCTGGCCATTGCCAATCGTCAAACCTATCTCTCGGCCACGGCCAAGCTCCTACTCAAGCGCCAATCCCCAGGCAATTTTGTCAACACCATCAAACTCACTGAACGCCAAGATGAAATCCTTTCAATGCTACTTAATGGCGACACGGAACTCCTGATCGCCAACAAATTAGGCATTTCACTGACCACTGTTAAAGACCATACCAAAGTACTCCGCAGTAAATTTGGGGTCAAAAGTAAAATCGAATTAGTTGTGCGGGCCATGCGGCTCGCCGTTTCCAGATAATCAAGCGGTTGGCAAACAAGCGGCGCAACCCACAAACCCTATCCCCATGGCCTTTCGGCCAATCCACTGATCAAAAAGAGGTCGCCAAACGCCTAACTGCAATTACCTTCGGCAGTGGCCAATGCCAAGCTGGGATCACCAGTGAGATCGGCAGCCAGGAAGGCAGCAGTTTCAGGCAGGGCCAGGTGCAAATTTGATTCCGTATGCAAGCCCAGCTGGAGAGAGTCAGCCACTAGTTCGAGCAGGTGGCCGCCATGGCGGTGGTCATCACTGAGGAAATGCAGGTGGTAGCCGGGCACGGTGATCGTGCGGGCATAGTCCGGACTCCAAAAACCCACCAAGCTGCCGCTAACATTTTGCAGCTCAAATTCCGCCTGGTGGCTGGTGGCGGTCACTAAGTCCGTGCCAGGAGCGGTTTTACAGGCGGTGCGTACCTTAATCCGCTTGAAAAGGCCGTGCAAACGAATCGCCACAAACAGGTTGGCGCTGGGACGCAGGTCATCGAGACGCTGACGCAGGTCGGCGAAGCTGCTGACCTCGCCAAAGCTGGCCTCCGTATCGGCGGCAAAATGGGTAGCTACGAAGAAGGGCGCCAAGGCCGTATCGGGTGCAACCTGGACCGATCCGTCGCCGCGGGCTTGCCAGCACAGCCCATCCAGCAAAATCGCCTCGCCATCAAGGCCATCAAAAGTGCCCAGGCCAAAATCGCCATGGCGACGAATATCAGCAACGGAGACACAGCCCTGGTAGAGCCCCTCCACTAGGGCGCCGGAGGTGGAGACCTGGTACAGGGTGTGGTGCTCGATGTCGAGGGCGTCCGCTAGGGCCGCGCTAATGGCATGGTTAAAGCTTTCGCCGCTGCTAGCGCAATGGTCCTGCAACGCGGCCCAAAGGCCAGCCGGCAAGCGTAAATGGAGGTTGTGGACGGAATCGGGGTGGCTAATCATGGCCGCAGCGGAGAAAACTCAGTGAATAAAATCGTGATTGACGTGCTACATCAACATGGGATTGTCAAACAGTCAATCAGCATCTTGATCGGCGCGGTGCAATCGGGGCTAAGCGAATGGTAAGGACATCAAGCCAGAGGTTGGTGCCCATGGCAGAAATCCCATCGGGACCGGCAGATTTGGGTGCCCAGACCGGTGCCCTTCGCCATTGCAGACCATCAAGCGGCGTATCGGGCGGTGGTCCGCCCGCAGCTCCCCCGCCGTGGGCCATAGGCTCGGCGTCCTGATCCAGATCAAGAGCCTTGGCTAACGACGCCTACCAGTACGAACCCGTCGAAAAGTTCGGAGAAAGCCTCACCACCGCCCGGCCCTGGAACGTCAGCGCCCTGGCCGGGGTGGAGCAACTCAATGGCCGCGCCGCCATGGTGGGCTTCGCCGCGGCCTTGCTGGGGGAATGGCTCACGGGCAAGGGCATTGTGGGCCAGCTGGGCCTGGGGCTCGCCTGGCTGCTCAACCCCTCCTGGTGACGGTGTGAGTCCCACTCGCCAACGGCTACTCGCCAGCCTGCAGCCCCCAAGCCAAGGCCCAGCGGGCAGCCAGCCCCCCCTGGGGGACGCCGCCACCCAGCAACTGGTGGAGCACCTCGAGCAGGAGCAGCCCGCCGATCTGGTGCGGGACGAACCACTCCTGGCGGGGGTGTGGGAGCTGCGCTGGAGCTCCAGCCGCCAGCCCTGGCTGAGGGAAGCCCCCTGGCTCGAAAACCTGCAGGTGCTTGATCCGAACCGGGGCCTGGGCATGAACCTGCTGCGGCTGAAGGGGCCCCTCGGCTCGATCGCGGCGATCAGCGTGGTGGCAGCCCTAGAGGTTTGCCCGCCCCAACGGGTGTCGGTCCAGTTCCAACGCGGGGGCTGGATCGGCCCGCGCCTCGGCGGCAACCGATTGGAATTGCTCGCCGCCGTGCGCCAAAGTTTTCCAGCCTGGCTCGATATCACCGTGCTTGATCAGGAATTGCGCGTCTGCCGGGGCAATGCCGGCACGCTCTTTGCCCTCGTGCGCCGGCCGGATCTCTGTGCCGCGGACCTCCTACCGGCCTAAAAAGACCTCCTTGGTGCCCAAAGCCTGCCTTCAACCGCAGCGGTTGGCATCGGCGCCTAGGGGGCTTGGATCGCTCCGGGGTTCTCTCCAGCTTCCAATTCATACACTTCAACCGGCTGCTCCCGTCCCTTGACGGGCTGGGGGCCCCAGGGCGTTAATCGCCAGCGGCCCTCCTCCAGGAGATCCTTGGTATCGGAGGCGAGCAATACGCGACAATCATTGCCCATCCGCTCCTTGTCGAGGGATTCAAGACGGGCACTAATATTAACTGCATCACCAATCACCGCATATTCCATCCGCGCGCTACCCCCCATCGAACCGGTGATCACGGGGCCGCTACAGATACCAATCCGCAAACGAAGAGGTGGCAAACCCTTCTCCTTGAGCTCAACCAATAAACTTGTAATCGCCAGCTGAATCTCCCTAGAAGCGCAAACGCCAGCCTCGGCATTCTCACGGGCATTAAGGGGAAGGGGTGCGCCAAAAACCGCAAGAAAACCATCACCTGTGAACTTATTAACCATGCCACCATGGCGATTGATGATTTCCACACATTTTTCCATCCCTAGATTAATCCAATCGAGCAACTCGGTTGGGGCCATCCACTCACCCACGGAGCTAAAATGGACCGTGTCTGCCAGCATCACCGTAAGCGGCAATTCCCGACCTGGGAAACGACCATCGCTCAGCAAGCTTTCGCGCTGATTCCAGAGCTCAGAGGCCACCGCGGGCGAGGTTGTTTGACCCAGCAAACGTTCAAACTGGCGTCGATGTTCCTGGCTTACGGCCGCCCGGCGAATCCAGCTTGCCACTGACATTAAGGCCATTGCCGCCATCGGCAGGCTGATGCCAATCCATTGGCCCGTCAGCAACAAAGCCACACTGCCGCCCAGTAGCAGGATTTCCAAAAGCAGCAGTAATAGGGCACTGCGAACAAACGATTTTGTCCGTTCGCCCACCAGAATGCCCAGGACTAGGGCAATCACCAACAGTCCCAAGTTCAACCAGGCCGGTAAGGCAACCATCTGGTAGCGGCCGCCCGCCTGAAGATCAAACAGGGCCCCCAGCCGGTGGGCATGGAGCTCAACGCCATCGATAACCGCCAGGTTGGCCTGTTGGCCAAAACGGGTAAATGGGGTATGGAAATTATCGCGGAGGGAGGCAGCACGGCTGCCAATCAACACAATTGTGCCTCGCAATTCATGGGCGGGAATGGCGCCATCTAGCAAGCTGCTGAAACTCCAGCTAGGGAAACTATTGGGCTTGTAATAGGCCAGCATGCGCTGCAAACCAGCCGCATCCTGTTGGCGGTAGCCTCCGGAATCACTACTTAACCAGGAGAGACCCTTGGCGCCATCCTTAAAGTGATCGCGCAGGCTTTGATTACCCTGACTAAATTCAAAAAGCCGAAGGGGCAGAGACACATACTCGGGGGGCTGACCCTCGACGTGGACCAAATCACGCCGCACCACCCCATCGGCATCGACGATCAGATCATTAAAAGATTTCTGCAGGATCGGCGTACCAGCTGGGCTGGGAATCGACTCCGCGGCGTTGAAAATCGTGACAATTTCAGGGTGGCGTCGAATGCGCTCTCTTAGCAGGGCCGCCCCCGGTTCAACCCCCTTATCGCGATAGAAATCAATTCCGATCGCTTTAACACCATCGGCTCGCAAGCGATCGATGGCCTGAACCATCAAGTCATCCGGCAGGGGCCAACCAAAGCGCCTGATGTCCTGCTCGCTGAGTCCGACCAGACGAATGGGCCAGCGCGATCCCGCAGGGGCCGGGCGCAGCACCACTGACGTGTCGTAGATCAGCAGGTTGAGCGATTCGCCGATGCCGGAAACCTGGAAGGCCCCAAGACAGCCAAGGCTGACCCCAAAAGGGGCCAATAAACTTAGAACCTTTTTTGCCTGCCGGCCCTTCCCCTTGAGGCGAAACCATGGCTTCATGCGGAAAAGTATCACGGGCAGCGAACGGGTAATTGGGTCGGCCAGTCAGTGCCAAGGACCTCATCTAGGGCAAAACTCTTGGCAACCTGCTCCCGGGGAATTGTGCCGCCGCAATGGCTCTTCCATTGGGCTAGCTCAGCTTGCATCAGCCGATCAACCGGCTCTGCTGCCTTAACCAACAGGCTCACGGCCGGCGGTGCCCCCGCTGAAACGAAATTGAGGGGATCAGGATCAGCAATCCCTCCGCCACAACGATAACTACTTTCCCATTGGATCATGCCTGTGAAGGCAGGGGCCTTCAGTAGCACGAGGCCCACAGGAGCCGGGGCAATCTCGCGACTCTCCAACATCGAAGCCCCTGGCTCAACCATACCAGCGGCATTCGCCGGCTTAAAAGCAATAATTAGGGGGTTGAGATTGGCACTAGGACCCTGCAGAATTGCGATCAGGCCGCTGGGTCCAGGCGCAAAGACGTTCGACTTAGGCACCATATGGGCCACAAGCCTGGCGGTGCACTCCCCGCGGGTTCCCCCGCCCACGCGACGCCCCGGGAAGGAACTGCGTAAATTCGTTTGGGCAAAGGCCTGGGATGCGATCGCCAAGCAACCGAAAACTCCCAACATTGAAGGGAGCCATCGGGCTGGCGCCTGCGGGCGCAAAGCGAACGGGAAGAGGCGAGCAGTACGTTTCAGAGGATTAATCATGGCTCACAATCAAAACAAAGGAAGTGCTTGGCCCTAGCCATTAGCGCTCAGGATCCAAAGAAAACGCATCCCAGGCTTAAATAATTCCAGAAAGTAGAGCTAGAAATTTAGGAGTCGAAACACGTCAGTGAAGCCTAGGGTCGGTCGTCCCTCCAGCCAGTGGAACCACTCGAATGGTAAGCCATTCAGTCTTGGTCTAATCAACGTAACGGTTTAGCCGCGCTGCCATTGCCACGCCGGCCCAGAGATAGGGATTGGCACGCCCACCCCCAACCGGTCATTGCCGGGGCCTACTCCCATCGTTAAGCATCGGCTCAGCAGGGGCTGCAGGGGTCTTGCAGTCCGATCACTGAACCCTGGCGACGCTGGCGGAGTTGAATCTCTCCAATTGCAGCCTTCGGCCTTGGCCTTCCTCCATCTCCAGACAGAAGCCGGCTGCGGCCTTGCGATTGGGGCCTTCCCCCGCTTTCGCTACGACGCCCGCGGCGGCGGCGGCCTGGCCGCCCTGGGCCGCAGTGATGGCTTGGGCTGGCAGGCCGTGCGCTTCGATCCATCACTCCTGAACATTCCAGCCCTTAACTGGCGCAGCACCCGCGTTCTCGGCCTACCCCTACCGCCAGGACTGTCGATCGCCATTCAACCCGAACAGCTCGAAGGCCAATGGCACCCCAACAGCGGCGAAGTGCAACTGGAGTTTCGATCCCGCTTTTGTTTTTCCCTGGCGGGTTGCTACCAAGCACCTGACCTCATCGTGCACACGCGCTTACACAGCGAAACGGCCCAAGGGCAGCGGCACCATGCCCAGGGCAAACGGATTGGAACCGATGGAGAGGCGCTATTGGTAGGGATCGCCCAGGTACCCCGGACCGGTGATCGCTGGTTTGATCACTTTTTAGGGTTGCCCGATGAGGCTCTAGCCTTTTTGCGCTGCCGCCTCATTCTTCGCAAAACTGAAGACGGGAAGGCAGAATTCTCGCCCATTGGGCAGCCTTGAAAAGCCCGCACCACCCCATTGCCCTGTTCCATCAAGCCCCCTGGTGGTTAGCCGTGATTAGCCAGGGATGGCGTTATCTTTCCTGGCAGGCATCGCCTGTCAGCCTTTCGCTGGGGGAGCTGGCTTTGCCATTAACGCAGCCAAAAGCCCATCCACCTTCTCTCGTTCTGGGGACGGGGATAGGGCTGTTGGGGCCTCTTGCATTGGCTTGGCTGCGGCTTCCAAGGCGTCCACCCGCTTTGCCAAAGCAGCCAACCCTTCTGCCAACTCGGAAGTGTCACTTGCGAGCGACTCTGATGCCTTACGACTCGTTGCTGCTAAGAACTGCTCGATCGCTTGCGTTACCAAAAATCCAATGGTTTGCTCACGGGTAGCGGCCGCTTTTTCGAGCCGGTTGACTAACTCCTGCTCGATCGGGCAGTTGAGCGGAACGGTGGGCATGGCTACTCGTTGAACGCTGGTCCCATGATGCCTCCTCAGGCAAGGTGGCCCTCCACTTTAAGTCCCTCCAGTTTTTAAGGTGGGTTGTTGATCACCTCGGTAGGGGCAGGATCCTGGGGAACTAATTCAGGAGGGTTGGGCTCGGTCTCAGGGCCGATCACGTCAACTGAGGCCCGCTGAACGATCAGGCGATACCGGATCGGTTGCTGCTGGTTGATGAACGCCTGCACATCAGCCACCTGCCGTGCAG
>ERZ889217.926-NODE-926-length-16228-cov-8.822111_pt1 | contig 16228 bp, 4 predicted proteins | sample MGYA00521098_ERZ889217 | MGnify/ENA primary metagenome ERZ889217 (study PRJEB32303, sample SAMEA104408613) | aquatic metagenome | biome: Brackish water; feature: Pelagic; material: water | place: Baltic Sea | collected 2014-06-10T22:04:00 | depth 2,362 m ...
GGTGGGGGTACGTTCCGCTTTCGCGGTTTTAACCCCTGATGGTCGGTTAACCCCGTTGGTGGGGGTACGTTCCGCTTTCGCGGTTTTAACCCCTGATGGTCGGTTAACCCCGTTGGTGGGGGTACGTTCCGCTTTCGCGGTTTGCAGTCTACGTCTGTTTCTGTGGCGTTTATTTCTGCGAGCTTTGCGAGGGTTACAGTGCATAAGATTTGCGCCTGAAGGCATGGAAGTGGCAGGCACTAGCTTCATCGTTCCGAGTTGTAGCAGCCTACCAAGTTCCTTTGCTATGGCTTCTCGCCAATAGTCTGCCTGTGGCGAATTGAGAGCCTGGCGGTAAGACTTAGGAATGGTGACGGCGCCAAACTCGGAAGTAGGGTTTCCCTTGCTAACTTTTCCGCTGCCCTTGGGCAGGCCGCATATACCGCATAAGGCTATAGCCTTGCGTACCTTTGGGATTCGGACCGAGTACTTGTACGATGCGTTTTGCTTATAAAGGAAGCCGCGTGCGGATGGGAGAGGGCCATACACCAGCACTTTCTGGGAAGCGGGCAGCATGCGCGGATACTGGTGAGGTATCTTCAGAGGCACATGTAGCGGGTGCTGAGAGTGCGGTGCTATCTGAGCCCAATATGCACTTGAGTACTTAGGCTCTACTGACCTTGGGTCCGAATAGTTTGATGAGTTTTTAAAGTTTGGCATATGTTCAGGTGCCTTGGGAATGTCTTGATAGAGGGGTTTGGCTTGCGCTGTGTTGCGCTGCCTATCGCGCGCACGCTTCTTGTGCAGGGCTTGCATCGTGGGTGTGCGTGCAGGCTTGCGTGCGCGCTTGCGCTCTTGGTTTAGAGCGGTGCCGAGCTTGGGCCGTCCTCGCGCTGGCGCTTCTTGCCCGTCAGAGCCTCCATCTGCATTGGTGGAGGTGTGTTCAGCGCAGGGCTCAGGCAGGTGCTCATGTGGCAAGGAGTTTACCGCGTTAACGAGATGCTCGCGGCACATTTGATGGATCACGCGAATTTGCTCGCGAGGCGTGGTCGCCATCGTTTCTGCATCTGGCAGCAGGCCATAAGCGATCTCGACGAGGGCCGTCGCCTTGCCGAGAGTGAAAGAGTCAGGCCCGGGGTTAACAGAGTTGCCCTTGCCTCCCTTGCCTGGCTTGGTGGTTTGCATAGGCTGAACAACGAAAGGTTGTTTGCCCGCGCCGCGGCCGCCAGGGCCACCAGTGTAGCAGACACACATGTGCTATGCTGTTCCTTAGAGCAGCGGTTAGCGTTGCGCTCATGCGCGCGAACTGGGTGCGGTTCGAATCCCTGCGAACATACCTTTTGTTCTTTTTTCTTGGGGATGTTTTCGCCGCGTGGATCACCAGTAGGTGTCTTGGGATAGTCAGAGAGATCCTCGTCGAGCAGAGTACGATGGACCACGGAGAGGACCGGGTCCAACTCGATGGGATCGGCGAGATCATCGCCATATTGGTGATCAGTGGACTCGCTGTTCTGGGACAGCGATTGAGAAGGTGGAAAGCTACCAACCGAAGTAGTGGAGGGCGCGGGAGCGACCGAGGGGAACGTGTGGTCCTCGATCGGCGCGACCCAGAGGGGAACGGTGTCACCCTTCTTGTAGACGCCAAGGTCGACTGGAACGTGACCGACTTGGTGGAGGTTCTCAAGCTCCAGCAGCTGCAGGCCGGAGAACGGGACGTCCTCCTTCTTGCTCTCGAGGAGCAGGCCGCGGGCTGCTGGGTTAGAAGCCAACGCGATGAGCCGGTCGCTAGTCTTGGCGAACGTTACTTTTGAGGCCATGTGTGTTGGTTTACACTGTGGTTTAGTAACGGTGGAGGCGGTGCTCCGGACTAGTAACTGTCTAAAATGTCCAAGCTACTTATCATAAATTCTGCAGAGCCAACTGGCCGTCGGCTCGCTATCGTTCAGGAGTGAGCGCGCGTGCTGAGCCCAAGTCGAGTGTATGTCATGATATGGAGATCGGCTTCTGGCCTTGTTCGTGGCAAGTAGCCTAGTGGGTCAATCGCTATGAGGCTGAGCCTCAGGTCCGAGGTTCGAGTCTGCTGCGCAGCAGCAGCAGCAGCAGCAGCAGCAGCACGTCTGCCGTCTGCCGCCTGTTGGACTGGTGCAGGTCTTTTTCGCGCTGAGCCGCTGGTTGATGAGGGGCTCATCGGAATGGCACTGAAGTGGTCTTCTGGGCGATGTCGATAGCGGTGTAGTCGGTGTAGTTGGTGGAGGTTTGCAGGCATGAGTCGAGGCCGAGAAAGCGCCGCCACGAGCGGCGACATATTCCTCGGCCTGAGGATAAACGGACGGGATGTGTTAATATCCGTCTGAAACGTCCGGAACCCGAAAACGTCTTTTCTTCTTTTAAGATAGTCACTTCGTTCACCCCCTCAATGGGAAGTTCACGTAAGTTAACCGAGCATTGAATGTAGTGCGTGAGGTCCTTGTTGTCCTCGTAGTATCAGTGTGTGCCTAGACAGCCTTTCGTGAAAGGTTGGCACGTTCCCATTGATGTCCTAGAGTAGAACTTGTGGGTCTCGTAGTGGAGAATAAAAGGGGGATGACCCCTTCTGTGAGCAGTGGATGTTCGTGTTATGGTCCTGACCGCCTTCGGTTACGGTCTTGTCTTGGATCTTGGGTGAAGGGTCGCGTTTACCCAACCCCACTGAGCAGGAGCTGACGGAGGCCGTGGAAGGTGTTACCACCCAACGGCTTCGTGAAGATGTCAGCGATCTGCCCATGTGTAGAAATGTGATGCATCATCACAATCTTGTCGGCGATTGCCTCGCGGAGGAAAGCAATCCGTGTTGCGATGTGCTTGAGGCGTTTGGATGACGTGTTACTGTCCGAGAGGAGGACAGCGGCCTTGTTATCGCAGAACAGGATGGTTGTTCCGGTTGATTTGATGCGCAGGAATTCCTGCACGTCGTTGAGAGCCTTTACCGCAACCGTTGCTTGAGTGGCAACGATGTATTCTCCCTCAGCGGAGGAGAGGGAGGTGTGCTTCAGTCTTCCGGCATGCCATAGGATGGGTGTGCCGTTGTAGAGGATGACGAATCCACACATAGGTTTTTCACCCCCGTGACTCGAGTCTGAGAACGCGAGTAACTTCGGGGCATAGTCGCACTTAAAAGTGCTGTTTGCTTCGATCAGGTTGTATAGATCGGATGGAGGTTCACGAGTGAAAGTGATCTTGTAGTGCTTGGTCTTGTATAGGTACTTGATCAATTTGATGACGAGGTTCATGTGGAGCTGGGTTGCTGAATTGTTGAAACGTGCCAGTACGGACGTTGCGTAGGCAATGTCAGGACGGGTCATAACGGTTAGCCAACCGAGTTTTCCGATAGCGCTGCGGTATAGAGGGTGGAGGTTTTCTCCCTCGGCGGCAGGGCTGAGTCCAAGGATCTCGTCGTCGCATGGGATAGAGGGGATTTTCCCCATCTTCTCGTCTTTCAAGAACGTACGGCTAAGGTCCTCAATGTATAGTTCTTGAGAAAGTTTGATGCAGCTCTCATGAGCGTGCACGTTGGTTCCGAGGATCCACGTGAGTGGTCCCGTGTCTTTCAGCTCAAAAGCCGCTGAGATTTTGGTCCAGATCTCGGATCTATATTTGTCTGAGCTGGTGGCCATGCATAGGTCATCGACGTACACGAGCATGAACATTTCTTTAGAAGGATCATCCTTGTCGTGGATGCGATAGATACACTGGTCCGCAGTGCATGATTCGAATCCAATCTTGTGTAATTCGTCTCGGAGGCGTGTCTCCCAGCATGCGCCGCTCTGCTTAAGTCCGTAGATGGAACGAATAAGCTGGCATAGCATGGGTGACCCGTCGTCTGAGGTAATTTCATACCCCTTTGCCTGTCTCATATAGATGATCTCTTTGAGCATTCCATAGAGGTAGGCGGTTTTGATATCGGCACCAGTCACCTTGTACCCTTTTGCTACAGCTATTGCGAGCAGGAGACGGAAAGTCTCATATCGTACGGTGTTGCTGTATGTGATATGGTAATCGAGCCCCTCGATCTGGGAGAAGCCCTGTGCACAGAAGCGGGCTTTGTAACGGTTGATTGAGCCGTCAGCATTGCGTTTTACGTCATATGCCCATGTAGAGCCGACTATACGTCGTCCTTTTGCTTCTCCTGCAGGGACAAGTTTCCACGTGCCATTCTTCATGTGCGAGTTATATTCCTCGTCCATGGCCTTCTTCCATTCCTTTCTATCGGGATGGGTTAGAACTTCTTTGTGACTCTTTGGTATGTCTACTAGGACTATGTTCCCGGAAGAGTCCTTGATCTGTTTTGTGGCAGCTACGTATCCAAAGTGCACCGGGTCTTGGGTGTCTTCATACAGTTCAGCTGCCCGTATTTCATCAGTGAGTCTATCGAGCTCTTTGTTAGGGGTGGTTTCCACCCCCGCGCTTTTTGCCATCTGCCCCACCCCCGACGTCGGAGAGTCCGGAGTGGAGTCCACATATTCCTCTGGTGAGGGTGATGGAGGGATAGGAGTATCTGGAGCGCTGTTGCGCGGTCGCAGACTTGCAGACGGTCTTGCATCAGTTGGCACTTGGAAGCGCGCATCACTTTCTTGGCAGTGTCCGAGATGGAAGTGTCGGAGTCCACACTGTGATCCACCTGGGAGTACTGTGCGACAGCGAACATTGTTCGCTGGCGGTGGAGGGGGCAGCCTCTGGTCGCCTTCCTCCTCGTCGTCCTCTGGAGACTCTGGTATGGTCCCTGGGACTTGTTGAACTTGGTGGAAGAGAATGTGTTCGTCAAAACGCGCGTTGCGTGTGACTAAGTATTTGTCTTGCCCCGGGATGTACATTAGCCAACCCCTTTGGGCTTGCGCGACGCCGCAATGAAAACCGGTTCGTGCGATGGCGCTGAGTTTGCTGCCGCGCTCGGTTTTGTCTATGAGCGAATGCATTAAGCACCCAAATATGCGTATGGGGGTTAAATCGGGTTTCCGGCCCCGCAGTATTTCATATGGTGAGGGTTGGTTCCCCCGCTTTGGTGTGCGATTGAAAATCCATATCGCTTGGCGAGCCGCGGCAGCCCAATGGTATTTGGGGAGCCCAGAGTCTAGCAACATGGCACGTACTGCCGTGAAGATGCGCCAGAATGCGGCTTCGGCGACCCCATTCATATTCGGTGCCCGAGCTACGATGGTTGTTTTCTTGGCACCTGAGTCTCTAATTTGCTCGATGTATTCAGTGCCGGTGAATTCGCCGCCATTGTCACTATGGAACTGGCGAATGTTCATTGCGCCGATATCTGCGTGATCGGCCACGTATTTTCGATGGATGTAGGTCTGTTCGCTCTTGTAGCGGATAGGGTACCCGCCCAAGTGGAGGGTTTTCTGGTCCACAAAGAGGGATAAGTATCTTGCCCCATCTTGATAGGAGGGTACAAGTGGGCCAGCTAGGTCCATGAAGATGCAGTCACCGTATTTTTCAACCCTCTCCCCTTTCTGCTTGGGGTTTTGTCTGTGGGGTGCAGCCTTCATGCCGGACAACGGGCATATATGGCAATGGTGTTGGTCGTCCGCACCTGTTTTTATGTGGCACTTGATGCCAACAGATTGCTTCTGTATCTCTTCCAGCGCTCCAAAAGTAGCGTGTGCGAGGCGACGGTGCCACATGTGCTTGTCTACTGGGAGTAGCTTCGGTGGTGGACCGTTGATTCTGAGAATGCCGTCTTTGTCTAGGGAAACATCGGTCGTGTCTTCCTGTGCAAAACTGGCAAGCGCCTGAGCGGTTTGGGCACACCCGGGTGGAGGTGGCCTGTAGCCCAGGCGGAAGCAATTTTGGTGCTTCTGGATTGGAATCTTGGTTCCGTCTTTTAAAGTGAGAGTATTCACTGGATCGAAATGCGCCGTAGTCCCCTGCGCTCCAAAATCTTTTCCGGGAGAGAAAAGATTTTCTTTGAAGAGTGGGGAATAGAGCACGGTGCGAATGATGCACCGCTCGTTCCCCTGGTCATCTTTGATGATGAAACCAGCAGGGCCGACGCTTTCAACCGTGACGTTGCCCGCTCCAGTTTCTATATGAATTGGACGTTTCTGGTGTAGATCCAGAAAAGGCTTGACGCAGTCGAAATCGTTGATGATGTGATTAGAGGCACCAGTATCAACGAGGAGATATGCCTCGCTGGTATCAGTAGTCCTTTTTGCCATCTGTCCGCGTTCCCTTGGTATGGGGATATTCAGGCGGCAGTGTTCAAAAGACTCTTTGTCGATTGAGTGGTGGCCTGGGACATTGGCCTCGGTTTCCATCTCGTATGTGGATAACAGTCCTTCGAGGAGGAAATGAGACCTCATTTGGATCGTCATTTCGATTTCGGGTATCTCTAGCCCGTCGGCAAAGCCCTGCATGAGCCGAACATAGAAGGATGGACAGAGGTTGAAGAGTAGAAGGGTAACTTCCTCGGATGCTGGAGTTGGCAGCTGCTGTTGGGCGTATTGGTAGTAGACGCATGCTAGGTGCCATCCAGCGTTGATGGTGGGAAGAATTTTTCCGGTATCAATGTCACCGTCGAGCGTACCAACTCGGATTCCAGCCTTCAAATCTATCAGTAGATCGAGGGAGGGTCCATTGTTGGCCCCGTTTTGTGAGATTTCCGCAAGGGAGAGGAGTGTCGTGAGGTAATCACGGCCGCTTGGGCCGTTGGTTTCCACGATGGCTTTTTCCAGTGCCATTTTATCGGGACGAAGGACCTCTATTCCCTGTATCCGTTGGTCTACCAGATATTTGGTATAAGATGCGATGAGCCACCCTGCCCGCAGGAGCAGGCGGCAATCGTGTGTACCCACCCCCGAGATGTAATTGGGGTAAAAGTGGGGTTCTTCGTCGTAAGCAAGATCCTCGTTGCCGAGTATTTCCCGGTCTATGTCGAGAGGCTCGTTGTCATCTTCGCATTCTTGTGCGGTGAATCCTGAGAAGGTCATGACATCCTCAACTTCGGCATTGTGTCCGGAGGCGGACGAGGTCTTGTCGTCTGCGAGACGTTTCTCGACTAACTCTCTTATTTTTGGATTTCGAGCTTTGCTCGGGTCTCTGTACCAGCACATTTTCTGGCAATGATCACCCCCGCACGTCGTGCCATCTTTAAAAGAGAAGGGGCACTTTGTGACGGGTTTGCGGCAATCTTTGCGCATGTGCCCTTCATACCCGCAACGGGCGCAAAGTTTGTCAAACTTTGTATGTCCGTTTTTGTTTGGACGTGATTTGGCCTTACCGTCTTTTTCTCGCGCATTATTCCCTTTTTCGTGAGGTTTCTTTTCGGAGAATTTTTGTTCGAGCCGGGCGAGGCGTGCCTGCATGGCAGTCGTGGCTCCCTCGTCTTCCATTAGTTTTTGGTCGCGGGAGTTTTTCAGAGTGCATAGTTGGGCGAGTTTGTTGCTCAATCAATGCATCAAAGTCGTTCAGATCGGCAGCGCTGGAGGCTGCGGTTATGCAGGCATCGTAGTGTCCCTTCGTATTACGAGAGATTGCGTGCATGTATTTCTCTGCCAAAATGCGTTCTGCAGGTTGTGGATTCAGGGCGTTAGCCACTTTTCGAAATTTTATCTTGAATGCGGTGGGGTTCTCCCCCGGTTTCATGGCTAGTCGGTCCAGCATACCCTGTAGGATGGGCTGTTCCGCCTGTCCTTGGAGATATTCGTTCTTCAGGTAGGTAAAACCCCGAGGTCCACTCCCGTGTGCTTCGGAAGCGACTGCCGAGCGAAGGTCTTCGTCCAGGAGGCACGCACATAGGTAACGAACCCCATCGGATTGTTTAGAAGCGTCCCTGTCTGCCTCCCTGGGAAGGGGGCCGATTATGTATGCAGTGCTTCCATTTATGGCGCACCAGGCACTCAGGTTCAGGGACCAGTCCATGAAGGCAGACGCATCTGCATCTCCTTTCTTTAGTTTTGGAATGTCCTGATCGAACATCCGTTCGACTAGGCGAGATCCATTACCATGCATGGCGTGCATCTGCCGATTATGTTCGCGTATATCGATGAACCATACAATGGCGCATGAGAGTAGAAAGAGAAAACCGAGTGCCGTGACGCGGTAGGCGTATAGTTCCCTAGAGATAATAACCCCCGACGGTCGTTTGATTATGTCGGTGGGGGTACGTTCCGCTTTCGCGGTTTTAACCCCTGATGGTCGGTTAACCCCGTTGGTGGGGGTACGTTCCGCTTTCGCGGTTTGCAGTCTACGTCTGTTTCTGTGGCGTTTATTTCTGCGAGCTTTGCGAGGGTTACAGTGCATAAGATTTGCGCCTGAAGGCATGGAAGTGGCAGGCACTAGCTTCATCGTTCCGAGTTGTAGCAGCCTACCAAGTTCCTTTGCTATGGCTTCTCGCCAATAGTCTGCCTGTGGCGAATTGAGAGCCTGGCGGTAAGACTTAGGAATGGTGACGGCGCCAAACTCGGAAGTAGGGTTTCCCTTGCTAACTTTTCCGCTGCCCTTGGGCAGGCCGCATATACCGCATAAGGCTATAGCCTTGCGTACCTTTGGGATTCGGACCGAGTACTTGTACGATGCGTTTTGCTTATAAAGGAAGCCGCGTGCGGATGGGAGAGGGCCATACACCAGCACTTTCTGGGAAGCGGGCAGCATGCGCGGATACTGGTGAGGTATCTTCAGAGGCACATGTAGCGGGTGCTGAGAGTGCGGTGCTATCTGAGCCCAATATGCACTTGAGTACTTAGGCTCTACTGACCTTGGGTCCGAATAGTTTGATGAGTTTTTAAAGTTTGGCATATGTTCAGGTGCCTTGGGAATGTCTTGATAGAGGGGTTTGGCTTGCGCTGTGTTGCGCTGCCTATCGCGCGCACGCTTCTTGTGCAGGGCTTGCATCGTGGGTGTGCGTGCAGGCTTGCGTGCGCGCTTGCGCTCTTGGTTTAGAGCGGTGCCGAGCTTGGGCCGTCCTCGCGCTGGCGCTTCTTGCCCGTCAGAGCCTCCATCTGCATTGGTGGAGGTGTGTTCAGCGCAGGGCTCAGGCAGGTGCTCATGTGGCAAGGAGTTTACCGCGTTAACGAGATGCTCGCGGCACATTTGATGGATCACGCGAATTTGCTCGCGAGGCGTGGTCGCCATCGTTTCTGCATCTGGCAGCAGGCCATAAGCGATCTCGACGAGGGCCGTCGCCTTGCCGAGAGTGAAAGAGTCAGGCCCGGGGTTAACAGAGTTGCCCTTGCCTCCCTTGCCTGGCTTGGTGGTTTGCATAGGCTGAACAACGAAAGGTTGTTTGCCCGCGCCGCGGCCGCCAGGGCCACCAGTGTAGCAGACACACATGTGCTATGCTGTTCCTTAGAGCAGCGGTTAGCGTTGCGCTCATGCGCGCGAACTGGGTGCGGTTCGAATCCCTGCGAACATACCTTTTGTTCTTTTTTCTTGGGGATGTTTTCGCCGCGTGGATCACCAGTAGGTGTCTTGGGATAGTCAGAGAGATCCTCGTCGAGCAGAGTACGATGGACCACGGAGAGGACCGGGTCCAACTCGATGGGATCGGCGAGATCATCGCCATATTGGTGATCAGTGGACTCGCTGTTCTGGGACAGCGATTGAGAAGGTGGAAAGCTACCAACCGAAGTAGTGGAGGGCGCGGGAGCGACCGAGGGGAACGTGTGGTCCTCGATCGGCGCGACCCAGAGGGGAACGGTGTCACCCTTCTTGTAGACGCCAAGGTCGACTGGAACGTGACCGACTTGGTGGAGGTTCTCAAGCTCCAGCAGCTGCAGGCCGGAGAACGGGACGTCCTCCTTCTTGCTCTCGAGGAGCAGGCCGCGGGCTGCTGGGTTAGAAGCCAACGCGATGAGCCGGTCGCTAGTCTTGGCGAACGTTACTTTTGAGGCCATGTGTGTTGGTTTACACTGTGGTTTAGTAACGGTGGAGGCGGTGCTCCGGACTAGTAACTGTCTAAAATGTCCAAGCTACTTATCATAAATTCTGCAGAGCCAACTGGCCGTCGGCTCGCTATCGTTCAGGAGTGAGCGCGCGTGCTGAGCCCAAGTCGAGTGTATGTCATGATATGGAGATCGGCTTCTGGCCTTGTTCGTGGCAAGTAGCCTAGTGGGTCAATCGCTATGAGGCTGAGCCTCAGGTCCGAGGTTCGAGTCTGCTGCGCAGCAGCAGCAGCAGCAGCAGCAGCAGCACGTCTGCCGTCTGCCGCCTGTTGGACTGGTGCAGGTCTTTTTCGCGCTGAGCCGCTGGTTGATGAGGGGCTCATCGGAATGGCACTGAAGTGGTCTTCTGGGCGATGTCGATAGCGGTGTAGTCGGTGTAGTTGGTGGAGGTTTGCAGGCATGAGTCGAGGCCGAGAAAGCGCCGCCACGAGCGGCGACATATTCCTCGGCCTGAGGATAAACGGACGGGATGTGTTAATATCCGTCTGAAACGTCCGGAACCCGAAAACGTCTTTTCTTCTTTTAAGATAGTCACTTCGTTCACCCCCTCAATGGGAAGTTCACGTAAGTTAACCGAGCATTGAATGTAGTGCGTGAGGTCCTTGTTGTCCTCGTAGTATCAGTGTGTGCCTAGACAGCCTTTCGTGAAAGGTTGGCACGTTCCCATTGATGTCCTAGAGTAGAACTTGTGGGTCTCGTAGTGGAGAATAAAAGGGGGATGACCCCTTCTGTGAGCAGTGGATGTTCGTGTTATGGTCCTGACCGCCTTCGGTTACGGTCTTGTCTTGGATCTTGGGTGAAGGGTCGCGTTTACCCAACCCCACTGAGCAGGAGCTGACGGAGGCCGTGGAAGGTGTTACCACCCAACGGCTTCGTGAAGATGTCAGCGATCTGCCCATGTGTAGAAATGTGATGCATCATCACAATCTTGTCGGCGATTGCCTCGCGGAGGAAAGCAATCCGTGTTGCGATGTGCTTGAGGCGTTTGGATGACGTGTTACTGTCCGAGAGGAGGACAGCGGCCTTGTTATCGCAGAACAGGATGGTTGTTCCGGTTGATTTGATGCGCAGGAATTCCTGCACGTCGTTGAGAGCCTTTACCGCAACCGTTGCTTGAGTGGCAACGATGTATTCTCCCTCAGCGGAGGAGAGGGAGGTGTGCTTCAGTCTTCCGGCATGCCATAGGATGGGTGTGCCGTTGTAGAGGATGACGAATCCACACATAGGTTTTTCACCCCCGTGACTCGAGTCTGAGAACGCGAGTAACTTCGGGGCATAGTCGCACTTAAAAGTGCTGTTTGCTTCGATCAGGTTGTATAGATCGGATGGAGGTTCACGAGTGAAAGTGATCTTGTAGTGCTTGGTCTTGTATAGGTACTTGATCAATTTGATGACGAGGTTCATGTGGAGCTGGGTTGCTGAATTGTTGAAACGTGCCAGTACGGACGTTGCGTAGGCAATGTCAGGACGGGTCATAACGGTTAGCCAACCGAGTTTTCCGATAGCGCTGCGGTATAGAGGGTGGAGGTTTTCTCCCTCGGCGGCAGGGCTGAGTCCAAGGATCTCGTCGTCGCATGGGATAGAGGGGATTTTCCCCATCTTCTCGTCTTTCAAGAACGTACGGCTAAGGTCCTCAATGTATAGTTCTTGAGAAAGTTTGATGCAGCTCTCATGAGCGTGCACGTTGGTTCCGAGGATCCACGTGAGTGGTCCCGTGTCTTTCAGCTCAAAAGCCGCTGAGATTTTGGTCCAGATCTCGGATCTATATTTGTCTGAGCTGGTGGCCATGCATAGGTCATCGACGTACACGAGCATGAACATTTCTTTAGAAGGATCATCCTTGTCGTGGATGCGATAGATACACTGGTCCGCAGTGCATGATTCGAATCCAATCTTGTGTAATTCGTCTCGGAGGCGTGTCTCCCAGCATGCGCCGCTCTGCTTAAGTCCGTAGATGGAACGAATAAGCTGGCATAGCATGGGTGACCCGTCGTCTGAGGTAATTTCATACCCCTTTGCCTGTCTCATATAGATGATCTCTTTGAGCATTCCATAGAGGTAGGCGGTTTTGATATCGGCACCAGTCACCTTGTACCCTTTTGCTACAGCTATTGCGAGCAGGAGACGGAAAGTCTCATATCGTACGGTGTTGCTGTATGTGATATGGTAATCGAGCCCCTCGATCTGGGAGAAGCCCTGTGCACAGAAGCGGGCTTTGTAACGGTTGATTGAGCCGTCAGCATTGCGTTTTACGTCATATGCCCATGTAGAGCCGACTATACGTCGTCCTTTTGCTTCTCCTGCAGGGACAAGTTTCCACGTGCCATTCTTCATGTGCGAGTTATATTCCTCGTCCATGGCCTTCTTCCATTCCTTTCTATCGGGATGGGTTAGAACTTCTTTGTGACTCTTTGGTATGTCTACTAGGACTATGTTCCCGGAAGAGTCCTTGATCTGTTTTGTGGCAGCTACGTATCCAAAGTGCACCGGGTCTTGGGTGTCTTCATACAGTTCAGCTGCCCGTATTTCATCAGTGAGTCTATCGAGCTCTTTGTTAGGGGTGGTTTCCACCCCCGCGCTTTTTGCCATCTGCCCCACCCCCGACGTCGGAGAGTCCGGAGTGGAGTCCACATATTCCTCTGGTGAGGGTGATGGAGGGATAGGAGTATCTGGAGCGCTGTTGCGCGGTCGCAGACTTGCAGACGGTCTTGCATCAGTTGGCACTTGGAAGCGCGCATCACTTTCTTGGCAGTGTCCGAGATGGAAGTGTCGGAGTCCACACTGTGATCCACCTGGGAGTACTGTGCGACAGCGAACATTGTTCGCTGGCGGTGGAGGGGGCAGCCTCTGGTCGCCTTCCTCCTCGTCGTCCTCTGGAGACTCTGGTATGGTCCCTGGGACTTGTTGAACTTGGTGGAAGAGAATGTGTTCGTCAAAACGCGCGTTGCGTGTGACTAAGTATTTGTCTTGCCCCGGGATGTACATTAGCCAACCCCTTTGGGCTTGCGCGACGCCGCAATGAAAACCGGTTCGTGCGATGGCGCTGAGTTTGCTGCCGCGCTCGGTTTTGTCTATGAGCGAATGCATTAAGCACCCAAATATGCGTATGGGGGTTAAATCGGGTTTCCGGCCCCGCAGTATTTCATATGGTGAGGGTTGGTTCCCCCGCTTTGGTGTGCGATTGAAAATCCATATCGCTTGGCGAGCCGCGGCAGCCCAATGGTATTTGGGGAGCCCAGAGTCTAGCAACATGGCACGTACTGCCGTGAAGATGCGCCAGAATGCGGCTTCGGCGACCCCATTCATATTCGGTGCCCGAGCTACGATGGTTGTTTTCTTGGCACCTGAGTCTCTAATTTGCTCGATGTATTCAGTGCCGGTGAATTCGCCGCCATTGTCACTATGGAACTGGCGAATGTTCATTGCGCCGATATCTGCGTGATCGGCCACGTATTTTCGATGGATGTAGGTCTGTTCGCTCTTGTAGCGGATAGGGTACCCGCCCAAGTGGAGGGTTTTCTGGTCCACAAAGAGGGATAAGTATCTTGCCCCATCTTGATAGGAGGGTACAAGTGGGCCAGCTAGGTCCATGAAGATGCAGTCACCGTATTTTTCAACCCTCTCCCCTTTCTGCTTGGGGTTTTGTCTGTGGGGTGCAGCCTTCATGCCGGACAACGGGCATATATGGCAATGGTGTTGGTCGTCCGCACCTGTTTTTATGTGGCACTTGATGCCAACAGATTGCTTCTGTATCTCTTCCAGCGCTCCAAAAGTAGCGTGTGCGAGGCGACGGTGCCACATGTGCTTGTCTACTGGGAGTAGCTTCGGTGGTGGACCGTTGATTCTGAGAATGCCGTCTTTGTCTAGGGAAACATCGGTCGTGTCTTCCTGTGCAAAACTGGCAAGCGCCTGAGCGGTTTGGGCACACCCGGGTGGAGGTGGCCTGTAGCCCAGGCGGAAGCAATTTTGGTGCTTCTGGATTGGAATCTTGGTTCCGTCTTTTAAAGTGAGAGTATTCACTGGATCGAAATGCGCCGTAGTCCCCTGCGCTCCAAAATCTTTTCCGGGAGAGAAAAGATTTTCTTTGAAGAGTGGGGAATAGAGCACGGTGCGAATGATGCACCGCTCGTTCCCCTGGTCATCTTTGATGATGAAACCAGCAGGGCCGACGCTTTCAACCGTGACGTTGCCCGCTCCAGTTTCTATATGAATTGGACGTTTCTGGTGTAGATCCAGAAAAGGCTTGACGCAGTCGAAATCGTTGATGATGTGATTAGAGGCACCAGTATCAACGAGGAGATATGCCTCGCTGGTATCAGTAGTCCTTTTTGCCATCTGTCCGCGTTCCCTTGGTATGGGGATATTCAGGCGGCAGTGTTCAAAAGACTCTTTGTCGATTGAGTGGTGGCCTGGGACATTGGCCTCGGTTTCCATCTCGTATGTGGATAACAGTCCTTCGAGGAGGAAATGAGACCTCATTTGGATCGTCATTTCGATTTCGGGTATCTCTAGCCCGTCGGCAAAGCCCTGCATGAGCCGAACATAGAAGGATGGACAGAGGTTGAAGAGTAGAAGGGTAACTTCCTCGGATGCTGGAGTTGGCAGCTGCTGTTGGGCGTATTGGTAGTAGACGCATGCTAGGTGCCATCCAGCGTTGATGGTGGGAAGAATTTTTCCGGTATCAATGTCACCGTCGAGCGTACCAACTCGGATTCCAGCCTTCAAATCTATCAGTAGATCGAGGGAGGGTCCATTGTTGGCCCCGTTTTGTGAGATTTCCGCAAGGGAGAGGAGTGTCGTGAGGTAATCACGGCCGCTTGGGCCGTTGGTTTCCACGATGGCTTTTTCCAGTGCCATTTTATCGGGACGAAGGACCTCTATTCCCTGTATCCGTTGGTCTACCAGATATTTGGTATAAGATGCGATGAGCCACCCTGCCCGCAGGAGCAGGCGGCAATCGTGTGTACCCACCCCCGAGATGTAATTGGGGTAAAAGTGGGGTTCTTCGTCGTAAGCAAGATCCTCGTTGCCGAGTATTTCCCGGTCTATGTCGAGAGGCTCGTTGTCATCTTCGCATTCTTGTGCGGTGAATCCTGAGAAGGTCATGACATCCTCAACTTCGGCATTGTGTCCGGAGGCGGACGAGGTCTTGTCGTCTGCGAGACGTTTCTCGACTAACTCTCTTATTTTTGGATTTCGAGCTTTGCTCGGGTCTCTGTACCAGCACATTTTCTGGCAATGATCACCCCCGCACGTCGTGCCATCTTTAAAAGAGAAGGGGCACTTTGTGACGGGTTTGCGGCAATCTTTGCGCATGTGCCCTTCATACCCGCAACGGGCGCAAAGTTTGTCAAACTTTGTATGTCCGTTTTTGTTTGGACGTGATTTGGCCTTACCGTCTTTTTCTCGCGCATTATTCCCTTTTTCGTGAGGTTTCTTTTCGGAGAATTTTTGTTCGAGCCGGGCGAGGCGTGCCTGCATGGCAGTCGTGGCTCCCTCGTCTTCCATTAGTTTTTGGTCGCGGGAGTTTTTCAGAGTGCATAGTTGGGCGAGTTTGTTGCTCAATCAATGCATCAAAGTCGTTCAGATCGGCAGCGCTGGAGGCTGCGGTTATGCAGGCATCGTAGTGTCCCTTCGTATTACGAGAGATTGCGTGCATGTATTTCTCTGCCAAAATGCGTTCTGCAGGTTGTGGATTCAGGGCGTTAGCCACTTTTCGAAATTTTATCTTGAATGCGGTGGGGTTCTCCCCCGGTTTCATGGCTAGTCGGTCCAGCATACCCTGTAGGATGGGCTGTTCCGCCTGTCCTTGGAGATATTCGTTCTTCAGGTAGGTAAAACCCCGAGGTCCACTCCCGTGTGCTTCGGAAGCGACTGCCGAGCGAAGGTCTTCGTCCAGGAGGCACGCACATAGGTAACGAACCCCATCGGATTGTTTAGAAGCGTCCCTGTCTGCCTCCCTGGGAAGGGGGCCGATTATGTATGCAGTGCTTCCATTTATGGCGCACCAGGCACTCAGGTTCAGGGACCAGTCCATGAAGGCAGACGCATCTGCATCTCCTTTCTTTAGTTTTGGAATGTCCTGATCGAACATCCGTTCGACTAGGCGAGATCCATTACCATGCATGGCGTGCATCTGCCGATTATGTTCGCGTATATCGATGAACCATACAATGGCGCATGAGAGTAGAAAGAGAAAACCGAGTGCCGTGACGCGGTAGGCGTATAGTTCCCTAGAGATAATAACCCCCGACGGTCGTTTGATTATGTCGGTGGGGGTACGTTCCGCTTTCGCGGTTTTAACCCCTGATGGTCGGTTAACCCCG
>ERZ889217.927-NODE-927-length-16223-cov-11.736826_pt1 | contig 16223 bp, 14 predicted proteins | sample MGYA00521098_ERZ889217 | MGnify/ENA primary metagenome ERZ889217 (study PRJEB32303, sample SAMEA104408613) | aquatic metagenome | biome: Brackish water; feature: Pelagic; material: water | place: Baltic Sea | collected 2014-06-10T22:04:00 | depth 2,362 m ...
AAAATGAATTCAACGGAACCACCGGCGCAGTGAACGGCAAGAGCGTTTATATGGAATATGCTGCCTCAGGCGATGTGCCGGGATTGATGGAACGCTGGCTGGCGGATTTCAACAAAACCAAGCGCTTCGAACGCCCGGACCAAGCCGTTGCTGCTTATGTACACGCACATTTGGTGTTCGTTCGCATCCATCCTTTATTCGATGGCTATGGCCGGATGGCGCGTCTGATTGCCAACCTCCCTGTGCTTGGCCGCCGGCTTTTCTCCGATCCTCGTCCCGATGTCGCGCTGGGCCGAATACTTCGACCTCCTCTGGCGCTACCAAAACCCCGTCGGGCGCATTGGACGCGGGAGCCGCTTCCTGCCCCCACACCCTTCCCTTCGCGAATTTAAGTGCCTGCTTTTATCCGAGTGGGAACAAACCACATCCCTTGTCGAAGAAGCCCGGCAACTTGCCATGCAACGCCGCTCCTGAGGGGAGTTTACTCCGCTACAATCCTTTGACTTGGGCTCAGACCGCGTGAAGAAAATCGCCACGATGACGGCCTTCAATTGCCCGCACCATTTTTCCTTACTCTTGAAGCGTTATCTCGGCATTTCGCCGACCGCGTCCTGGAACTAGGGCGCATCGAGCACAGCACTCAGAGGTTCTTTATTCACCGGATCAAGCGCCTCTCCAAAAAAATCCCTCCCCACCGTCCCCACCCTCCCCACCCCCGGATCGTTACAACACCCCTACACAAGCTGTTGACAATTTGGTCAATTGGACTAATTTTTTTGCCGTGCAAGCGAGCGTTCACGAAGTCAAAGCCAACCTCTCCCGCTTTCTCGAGGCTGTGGAGGCAGGCACGGAGGTCGTCATTTCACGCCACAAAAAAGCCGTGGCCAAAATCATCCCTCTCACCCGCAAGGGCGGCTCCCGCATCGGCACACTCGCCGGCCGGAAGTTCAAGATGGGGGCGGGATTCGACAACCCAGCCGAAAACTCCGCCCTCGCCGACGACTTCGGAATTCCCCGTCGATGAAACCCACCACCGTCCGTGGCTGGTTGCTCGACACCCACGCGCTCCTTTGGATGCTCTACGGCGACAGGCGACTCAAAACATCCGCGCGCCGCATCATCGATGACGACCTGCCCATTCACTACTCCACGGCAAGTTTCTGGGAGATCGCCATCAAACGTTCCGCCAAAGGCTTCGACTTCGAAATCGAGGACGATTGGGACATCCTCCTCCCGCGCGAACTCCAGCGCCTTGGCATTGTTCGAATCGACCTCGAACCCACGGACTGCCGCGCTATGGAAGCCTTGGAGTTCCATCACCGCGACCCGTTCGACCGACTCCTCATCGCCCAAGCCATCCAAAGACGCATAGGCATCATCACTAAAGACCCCGCCTTCGACCCCTATCCCGTCGCCTGCACTTGGTAGAAAGCTTCCGCCCCCTTTCGACAAGCCTCCCCCCTACACAGAAGCCGAAATTTGAATCACCAAAAACGCAGAAGCCCGAGCTGGAATAACCACTGATTCACCGAAATTGCGGAGGGATCCTCTTCGACCACCTCTGGCATGACACAGCCCTCCCGCACCATCACCTGATGCCAGCCATCTCCCACAAGGTGGCGTTGGCTATTCTCGCAGAGTCACATTAAATACACGGGTTTTGCAAACTCCCTTGGTATCGTTGCTGAGCTCGCACGCGTCGAATCAACGCAACCAGAAGTGTTAACTCACAAGCGGAATTGTAAATTTTTATTCCTTTCACTTTTTGCATCTCTCGCAAATGCTTGAATGGTGAACGAGCCCTCTCCTTTTCTTCCATTTATTGAAGGAATCCGAAACGGGTTGCGGGAAGCGCAAGGAATTTCTGTCGAGAAATCCAAGGCCCAACATGCCACAGGCCCAGCCGTACTCTTGTTTTCGCCGCATCCCGACGATGAGTGCATTATCGGGCTTCTCCCGCTCCGCCTGATGCGTGAGTGCGGATACCGGGTCATCAATATCCCCGTGACATTTGGCAGCGATCGATCCAGACGCCCGGCACGCAAACTCGAATTGGAAGCCGCTTGCGATTGGCTGGGTTGGGAAGTGCAGTGCGGCAACTCTTCGCTTGATCCGCTAGCGTCCTCCGAAATCGCTTATGTCCTCGCACAAACGCGCCCGGCGGCGATCTTTCTGCCGCATGACAAGGATTGGAACTCGACCCACCTCGAAGTCCACCGCCGGGTCATGGAGGCTCTCGGATCCATGGATGATGGATTCTCATGCCGCGTGATTGAAACCGAATTCTGGGGGGCTATGGATGATCCGAATCTGATTGTGGAAGCCGACTCCGTGCTGCTCGCCGATCTTGTGGCAGCCACTTCGCTGCACACCGGGGAGGTGGCCCGCAATCCCTACCACCTGCACCTGCCTGCATGGATGCAGGACAATGTGAGACGCGGTGCCGAGCGGATCGGCGGCCAAGGGGGTACCGCTCCTGCGTTTGATTTTGCGACGCTGTACAGGGCGCGTTCGTGGCACAACGGTCGTCTCGCCTCCTTCTTAACTCAAGGCACTCTCCTGCCAATCGGAGAAAGCCCTGCCCAACTCCTCTGATATGGAAGTCGTCATCAAACAAGCAAGCGAGGATGCCTGCATCGCCGGGGCACGGATCGTGGCCCGCCTGGTGCGTGAAAAACCAACCGCTGTCCTCGGTCTTGCCACCGGGGGCACCCCCCTGCCCCTCTACTGCGAACTCATCCGCATGCACCGCGACGAGGGGCTCGACTTCTCACGCACAACCACATTCAACCTCGACGAGTATCTCGGTCTGGAGCCAACCCACCCCCAATCCTACCACCACTTCATGCGGGAGAATCTCTTTGATGCGATCAACATCCCCGTTGAAAACAGGCATATCCCGGATGGCATGACATCCGATGTTCCCGGCTTCTGCCGTGATTATGAACGACGGATCCGTGATGCCGGCGGCATCGATCTCCAAATCCTTGGGATCGGCTCGGATGGCCACATCGGCTTCAATGAGCCGGTCTCCTCTTTTGCGTCTCGCACGCGGATCAAAACGCTGGCGAAGGAAACGCTCCAAGACAATGCCCGATTCTTCGATGGTGATCCCGACAAGGTGCCACGCCACTGCATCACCATGGGGATCGGAACAATCATGGACGCACGGCGCGTTCTCTTGCTTGCATTTGGCGAGTCAAAATCACGCGCTGTTGCCGGCATGACAGAAGGCCCAGTGGCCTCGGTCCTCCCCGCCTCAATCCTGCAGCACCACCCGGACGCCAAGATCCTGCTGGACAATGCAGCGGCATCCGAGCTCAAGCGGGCCGACTACTACCGCTGGGTATACGAAAACAAACCGGACTGGCAACGCGATGCTTGATTGCGCCCCTGCCTCAGGAACCGCATCACCGCTGAGCGACAACAGGACTATTTGTTTAGGGGACGCAGGCGGATATTCCGGCAGGCAACCGGCCCGTGATCGCCTTGGATTCTAAGCGTTCCTGTTGGCCTCTCCCGCATTCCGCAGATGGTTTTTTGTGGGACTTCGACGTTTTCTTGAACCGTTTTCCCGTTGAGCACGACTTTTTCGAAAACAGCATTGGCTATCTTTTTTCCAGCCGCGTCATACCGCGGGGCGCGGTAAATCACATCGAGTGTCTGCCACTCTCCGGGAGGCAGTGAGGCGTTCACTTTGGGGTTGGAGCCATCCACCCGTGCCTTGTTCACCAACCCAGGGTAGATACCGCCGCAGGCGTTTCCTTCGTAGGACGGTTCCTTGCCGTAGCTGTCGTAAATTTGAATCTCATGGCTTCCGCAAAAATAGAGGCCGGAATTCGAGTCTTTCGGCACAAGGAATTCCACGTGGGCCTCAAGATCGCTGAAGTTCTCTTTCGAGAGCATGTACGCGGCTTTCCCGTGGGCAACAAGAATGCCTGTCCCGGGCGTTGTGATTAGCTTTTCAGGGGCCGAGGGATCCATCTGCACGCCACCGACCTCGCTCCAGCCATTTGCTTGTTGCCACCCGCTCATGGCGGCCGTTGGGGAATCCTGCCCTTCAGCACGCCCGCTCAAGGCGGCAATCGCCAACAACAAAAGAAGCGCTCTCATGTCTGAGCGCTCCAATCACGTGGTGCGGGCCGTCCCAACATCGCATTCGCAGATGCGTCGTCAAAGCGCTCGGTCTCGAGATCCCAACGCAATTTCCGCCCCACGTTGATGGCAATGATGCCCATGTGAAGCATCGTCGACATGTGGTGGAGGTCGATAGCCGGGTACGTTGTCTTCTTGCGGGATGTCACACAGTCCAGGAAATTGCGGTGCTCGGATGGCGGCAATGGCCAATGCTTGGAGGTTTCCGGCGTGTAGCGTTGGCGAAGGATTTGTGGATCACTAGCCTCGATGCCGCCATCAAATGACATCCGCTGGATCCAACCGGCATCCCCCTCGAATCGAAGTGAGCAACATTTGGGGTCCCAGCCCGGCCGCCCTGCGCTTTTGACCGTCATCTCAACATCGTTCGCGTAGCGGTACGTCAGATCAAATGTCGATGGGACATCCGACTCGCAATCCACTGGAATGTGCCCGGTGCCTTCAACGGCCACCGGGCAGACACCTGGGGCATTGACGCCGAGTTGCGCGGTATCGGCGAGGTGCGTTCCGATATCCAAGAGCGCCCCCTTCGAGTAATCCGAGATATACCGCCAGTGCCACATGTGGGTGCGTCGCGGGGTGTACTCATGGTAGGCCGCCGGCCCCAACCAGAGATTCCAATCCAGATCCTCCGGCGGCGCGCACGGCGCCTCTTTCGGGTGGGCGTGCCCTTGGGGGAGGGTCACCTCGACACGCCGCAATGTTCCGACAGCGCCGTTTTTCACCCATTCGACCATTTTGTGAAAATGCACCAACGAGCGGTCCTCGATGCCAGCTTGGAAGACGGCATTGTGTTTCGCGACAGCTGCCACCAAGTCACGGCCTTCGTCGATGCACAGGGTGGGCTTTTCGCAAAACACATCCTTGCCCGCCTCCAGCGCCATCAGGCACATGGGCACATGCCAGTGGTCGGGGGTGGAAATGACCACTGCATCGATCGAGGGGTCTTCAAGAAGCCGTCGGAAATCGCCATACACCTTGCACCCGCGGGTTCCTTGGCGCTCATCAACCAAGCGCGCCGCTTTTTCGGCACGGCTCCGATACGCATCGCAAACCGCCACCACCCTGGCGTCGGGCTCATTCAAAAACAACTTGAGGTTGTAATTCATTCCCTGTGCCCCGAGACCGATAAAGCCGAGCGAAATTTGCTTCGAGGGGGCCGCCTGTCCCAAAACGCGTGAGGGAATGATCGCGGGCATGCCAAGGACAGCCCCACCGACCATTTTGAGAAACGTGCGCCGTGAGGGATGAGGGGGTTGATTCATCCGAAGGGGAATACACTTATCTCCCAATGCTCGCAATCAGAGTTCCTTCTGTTACTTTTTATATAACTACTATTAAGCATCTTTCAAGTCGTACATTTGCGCTACTTGTATGATGTAAACGAACCAATATACCAATTATGGCCCACCAAGGATGTCCAGCGGGATGCCGATTTTGTCCACAATTTTGACCAACTGATGATAGCCGCGAAAAGGGTACAAATGCTAAGATTTCTGGTTCGTTACCGCTGAACTCCCTCTATTTCCCCGGAATTAAGTTCGTTTTTTGCCAACAACCCATGATGAAAATACAACATTTAGTTTACTTTCTTACAGCATCTTGCGCTGTTTTTTTCCAATCACAACCAACTCAACTCCAAGCCGCGCCGCCGACCCCGCCGGAGGTCTGGGCGAGCTACGACCCTGACGCCGGCGATTTCAACGAAGAGATCATTTCAGAGGAAACCACGAACGGGGTTTATCGCCGTGATTCCTACATCAACGCCTATGTGAACGGCCGGGAAATCCGCGTGTATTGCAAGTACGCCGTGAAGGCCGGAGCAAAAAACGCCCCGGGGCTAATGAATGTCCATGGGTGGATGAGTATGCCGTCCATCGACGAGTCGTATGTTCAGGATGGTTGGGCGGTCCTTGCCCATGATTACTGCGGCAAGAGCGGCAATCGTCCAAACTTCACGAAGTACCCGCCCGGCATGGAATACGGGAACATGGATGCCAGCACGGGCTACCGGGTCAAAGACAAACTCCCAGACAAATCGGACATCATCTCCCCGACCCAGACGGACGATTACCTTTGGTATGCCATCCAGCGCCGCGCCTTGAGCTATTTACTGGAGCAAAAGGAGGTCGATAAAACCCGGATTGGCGCGAAGGGGTACTCCTACGGCGGCACGATCATGTGGAACCTCGCCATGGATCCTCGCGTGAAGGCGGTGGTCGCCTACTTTGGGATCGGTTGGTTGGACTACTACCGCAACAAGAGCGTCTGGATGTACGAGGTGCCTCCGAAGAATCCCCCAAAATCACCTGGCGAACAGATCGTGCTGGCCTCAATCGCTCCAGAGGCCCATGCCCCTTACATCAAAGCCGCCTGCCTCTGGCTGAATGGCTCGAATGACCACCATGGCGGTCACGAACGCGGGGAGCAGACATTCAAAAAGTTTCAACCGGCCGTACCATGGGACTTCGCGATCCAGGCACGCGGGCACCATGACACCAAGAAACTTGGAAATGACTGCAAGCTGTGGCTCGAAAAATACGTGCTCGGCAAGGACATCGACTGGCCCGCACGTCCGACCAGCAGCATTGTGTTGGATAAACAAGGCGTGCCTGAGTTTCGTCTCTCTCCGGCGTCCACCCGAAATATCGAGCAGGTCGAAGCGTGGTATGCGCTGAAGGACCCTGTGAGCTTCGGCCGCCACTGGCGCGATGCCAAACTCGAGCGACACGGCGACACGTGGACTGCCAAGCTCCCCGTGGCCAATGTGGACAACTATGTCTTTGCGTTCGCCAATATCCGCTACAAGGGCGACATCGTGATTTCCTCGGATTTCACCGCCGCGATCCCCTCGAAGCTCGGCACCGCCGTGGCGACCGACACCAAGGCCGATTCGCTTTCCGGCGAGGCCACCCTCTGGAGCGATGTAGGCCCGGTCGAGGGGGTCGGAGGCATCGCGGGGATCCGTCCGCTCGACAATCGGAAAGGCACAACCTGCAACGCCTTCGCGGATCCAAAATGGAAAGCGCCCAAAGGCGCGTCGCTCACCTTCAAATTCTACTGCACCCAACCGCAAACACTCATCCTCGATGCCGGTTCGAATTTCAAAGCAACCGTCCAGATCACCGCCTCGAATGAGTGGCAGACCATGACGATCCCGGCATCGCAGGTGCGCTGGGGCGGCGATCAACACCCGCTCAAAGACTGGAGTGAGGTGAGGGCCGTCACCTTCAAACCAGATACCAATCAAGATATCACAAAGGTTGTTTTCGCGGACATCAAGTGGTCAACTGCCGCACCAACCACCCCATGAGATTTCGACGCCGTTTTTTCGCTGCCCTATTCATCCTTGTAGCATCCAGTTGCCTCGCGCCCGCCGCCGGATCCGATACCACTCGACTCGATGTTCCATTTAAAACGAGCCCCCAAGGGCCGCTGAAACTCGATCTGCATTATCCCGAGGCGCCGCAGCCGGGAGCGAAATACCCGCTGGTTGTTTTCACCCACGGAGGAGGCTGGTCTGCCGGCGATAAAACCATCTCTGGTCGCGGCCCCCGCTTCCATGGCGTGAGTGCCCTCACCTCCCAAGGCTTCTGCGTGGCGTCAGTCGGGTACCGTCTTTGCTCGAAAGACACCGACATCAGGATCCGCGATTGCATCACCGACGCGAAGGATGCCCTCCGCTTTTTGGCCAAGAATGCCGACCAGTTCTCTGTGGACCCGAACCAAGTATTCACCTTCGGGGACTCGGCCGGCGGTCAACTGGCCCAGATGGTTCTCCTCTCCCCGCCGGAATCGTTTCCAGGCGACCCCTCGCTGGCTGACGCGAAATACCGTCTGGTCGCAGGTGTCTCCTGGTATGGACCGTGCGACTTTGAAAAAACCGACCTCTTCAATGGCCCCGGAAAAACCGGCGTGCGCGATCGATTTGGCGCCCGCATTATCAGCGCAAAAACCGAGGCGAAGGACAAACTCGCCGCCTACCGCGAGGTGAGCCCCGTGAACTACCTCACGGCTGAAAGCCGTCCGCTACTGATGATGCAGGGGGATATGGACACCACGATCCCTGTGCACCATGCCCACTACATGAAACAGAGGGCCGGCGAAGTGAATGCTCCCGTCGAAACGATGATCGTGAAAAATGCCGGGCACGGCTGGAAGCCCGCCGGCGGCCCCATTTCGCTGGGCATTGAGGAAATCTCCATAAAAACCGCCGATTTTCTAAAAGCCCACCTGGATTAAAACCCATGAAGTTCCTCCCAGCCATGGCCGCCCTCTTGGGTGCGGCACTCCTCCCTGCTCAAGCATCCAAGACTTCCCAGCCCAATATCGTTTTCATCTTTGCCGATGACTGGGGCTGGGGCGACTTGTCGTGCCACGGGCACCCGTGGATCAAGACCCCGAATATTGACAGACTCGCGCGCGAAGGAACCGATTTCCACCGCTTTACTGTGGCCAGCGGCGTGTGCTCCCCAAGCCGCGCGGCGATCATGACCGGCCAATTCCCGGCACGGCACTGCATCGACGGGCACTTTGCGCATGTTCCCGACAATGCCAGACGCAACATGCCCGACTGGCTGTCCCCTTCCGCCCCATCGCTCCCGCGCATGCTCCAATCCGCAGGGTATGCCACGGCGCATTACGGAAAATGGCATCTGGCTAACAACATGATCCCCGATTCCCCCACCCCCGCCTCGTATGGATACGATGATTACGGGGCGTTCAATTGCTCCGGCGAGCAAATGCCTGTGCACGACGATGCGCGGCGGGCGATCGCGTTCATGGAATCCGCCGTGGCGGATAAAAAGCCGTTCTTCATCAACCTCTGGATCCACGAACCGCACACCCCGTTTCACACCGTGCCGAAGTACGAATGGCGCTTCCGTGAGATGCCCAATGAGGCGGAGCGCATCTACGCCTCGGTTTTGTCCCACGCCGATGACCGCATCGGCGAGGTCCTCGATGCCATCGACCGCTTGGGTATCGCCGAGAATACCCTGATTATCTTCAGCTCTGATAACGGCCCGGCACACGCGCCTGCTTCCTCCAAGCCCGAACTCACTTACGACTCGGCCACTGGTGCCGGCTGGGGATTGGGAGCCGCCAAAGGCTCCACCGCCGGGCGCAAAGGCTGGAAAGGTTCCCTCTTTGAAGGCGGCATCAATGTTCCGTTCATCGCCCGCTGGCCTGGAAAAGTTCCTGCGGGAAACGTGGACTCGGAATCGTTGATTTCAGCGGTGGATCTTCTGCCGACCTTCTGCGAACTCGCCGGCGCGACACCGCCCCCCGCTTACTTCCCCGCTGGCGTGAGCCAAGTCGGGGCATTGACGGGACATCCCGCCCCGGAACGTGCCAAGCCCCTCTTCTGGCGCTTTGAGGCGACTTGGCCGCCGAAAAAAGAGGAGCCCGACCACTGGGTTGCAAGGGCGATTGTGGATTCCCACTGGAAGCTAGTTGCCAATAAGGATGCCAGCCGGCTCGAGTTGTACGATCTCAACCTAGACCCGTTGGAAAAAAACGACCTCAGCAAAGCGCACCCGGAAGTTGTTGCTGAGCTCCGTCAAAAGCTGGACGCATGGCACGACTCCCTCCCTGCCCATCCGACTGGCGATGTCTTTTCCACTGAACGAACCCCATGATTAAAACAACGACATCAATTTTCTCGTTCGCCCTGTTGCTGGCCTTCGTGCTCAGCAACACATGGGCGGCAAAACCAGTAGCCGCGAAATCATCCAAAGCCTCAGAATTTCACACCCCGAAAGATGATCGCGAGGGCCTCCGACAGAAGCGTGATCTCAGGCCCTACCTCCCCAATGTGTTTCTCATCGGAGATTCGATTTCCATCGCGTACACGATTCCGGTCGCAGGGCTCCTCAAAGATGAGGCGAACGTCCAGCGCCCCAAAGTGAATTGCGGCAACACGGAAGCCGGCCTTGCTGGACTCACCGAGTGGCTTGGGAACCAGAAATGGGACGTGATCCACTTCAATTGGGGACTGCATGACCTGAAATACGTGAACCCTGAAGTCAAAAGGGTTGGCAACCTCGACAAAGTCAACGGAACCCAAGCGGTGCCCCTCGAGGCCTACGAAAAGAACCTCGAACTCCTCGTTGAACAACTGGAAATGACAGGAGCAAAACTCATCTGGGCATCGACCAGTCATGTTCCCGAAGGCGAGCCCGGACGCTTCGCTGGGGATGAGATCAAGTACAACGCCGTCGCTCGAAAAGTCATGGAACGCCACGGCATCCCGGTGAACGACCTCCATGCGTTGACCACAAGCTTTGCCGGCAAGTACTCCCGCAAACGCGGAGATGTCCATTACACCAAGGAAGGCTCTCAGAAAATCGCCGCGCAGGTGGCCGATGCAATTCGCCAACAAGGGTTGGCAAAAAAGAAATAACCCTCAACCCACTTCACCTCCGCTCATGATCAGGTTTTCTCTCCTTACAACTATTGCTCTCGCTCTTGCCATCGGGGTGCCGCGCCAAAGCAAGGCTGAAGAACTGCCCCCCGGCTCTGCCCCCTCTCCTGAGTTCCGGCACCCCCCGGAAAACGACGCCCGCCTGAACAAATGGTTTCGCGACGCCAAATTCGGGGCCTTCATTCACTTTGGCGCTTACTCTGCCCTCGCTGGAAAATACAAGGACACGGTTGGCGGTCACTATGCCGAGTGGATCCAGATGGATGCCGGCATTCCCTATGAGGAATATCGGAAGGAAGTGGTTGGCAGCTTCAACCCCACGGAGTTCGACGCCGAGGAATGGGTCAAAATCTTCAAAGACGCCGGCATGCGGTATGTCGTGATCACCGCGAAGCACCACGATGGCTTCGCGCTCTACGACTCGGCCTGCAGTGACTACGACGTGATGGATGCCTCCCCCTTCAAACGCGACATCATCAAGGAACTCTCCGAGGCCTGTCACCGCAACGGGCTCAAGTTTGGCGTGTATTACTCGCATGCATTCGATTGGAGCGATCCCGACTCCTCGACATTTTTCAAACCGGACCCCCTCAAAAAAATCCACCCCGGCCTGCCTGCAGACCACCAACCCGACTTTGATGCCTATATCGCCCGCAAAGCCGTTCCCCAGACCAAGGAACTTGTGGGTAACTACGGGGTCGACTTGGTTTGGTTCGACACCCCCCAGTATGTCACACCAGAGAGGGCCCGGGTGTTCCACGATGCGGTGCGAACACTGAACCCTGACTGCGTGATCAATTCGCGCCTTCTTCTCATGTCGAGATACTTCAAGAATTTTGGGGCCGACGACCCAAGGTTTACCAAGGAACTTTTTGGAGCCTTCGACTATGTCTCACTTGGCGACAAAGCAGTACCGCCCCATCAGTTGCCTTTCACGACCGAGTCCCCCGACAGCGTGAGTTCCTCGTACGGGTACAAGGCCCATGGAGAACACAAATACCATTCCCACCAGGAAATGATCCACCGGTTGGTCCACACCGTTTGTGGTGGCGGGAACTATCTTCTCAATTGTGGTCCGATGGGGAATGGCAAGATCGACCCGAAGGCCGTGGAACTTTTCGCCGGTCTGGGAGCATGGATCCATGACAACAGCGAGGCAATCTACGACACCCTCCCGAGCCCGTTTCCCACACGCCCGTCATGGGGTGATGCAACTCTCTCGAAAGATGGAAAAACCCTCTTCCTGCATGTCATGAAATGGCCGAAAGACGGCAAACTCACCGTGGAAGGAATCGCTGAAAAAGCCTTGGCTGCTTCCTTTCTGTCGCCAAAGGCTCCCCAAGCTCCCCTTGAATTCAATCAATCAGGCTCAACTCTCACGCTCGCCATTTCAGGCGAAGCGGTAGATCAAGACTGCTCGGTGATTAAACTCTCCTTGGAGCAGCCATTTCCCGCAACATAACAACAATGTCTTGTCGTCATAGTTGTCGACTGGAGGATTGATGCTCATTACTGATTCAGCATGGCGATTTTGATCGTTGATGATGTGGAGGAAAACCTCCGGGTCCTTGAAGCCTTTCTATCCCGTGCGGGCCACACGGACATCCCTAAGGCTTCGTCAGCAAGAGAGGCTTATCAAATTCTCGAGGAACACGAGTCCATCGATCTCATCCTGCTCGATATCATGATGCCGGAAATTAGCGGCATCGATGCTTGCCGGAAAATCAAGGCTGACGAGCGCTTGAAAGATATTCCAGTGATCATGGTGACGGCACGGAATGACTTGGAGAGCTTGGAATCGGCATTTTCCGCAGGGGCCATGGATTACGTCGTCAAACCCCTCCGAAAAATCGAACTGCTCGCACGGGTGAACTCAGCGATCCGCCTCAAGAGAGAGATGGATCAACGCAAAAAAAGGGAACACGATTTGGAGGACCAAAAAAACGCCCTTCAAATTGCCCTGAATGAAATCAAGGTCCTCAGAGGATTTCTTCCAATCTGCGCCCACTGCAAAAAAATCCGCGATGTGCAGGGGTTTTGGCATCAATTGGAGGCATACATCATGAGCCATGCGGACGTGCGTTTCAGCCATGGGATTTGCGATTCATGCTTGGAGACTCATTATCCAAGCGATGACACTCCTAAAGATCCGCCCAGCCTCACCCTCTAAATCGAATTAAACAACATGTTCACGAAGTTCATAAGCACGCTTTCCCTAGTATTAATGATTCCCATGGCATCTGCATCCACCGACACAGTCCAACTCTGGCCCAATGGAACCCCGGGCATCGACTCCTCGATTCCTGAGCAAAGCGTTAGGGATGCGATCATCAACAACATCCACAACCCGACGCTCTCAATCCACCGCCCGGCACAACCCAATGGCTGCGCGGTCGTGGTCTGCCCAGGCGGCGGGTACTCGGTTCTTTCAATCGTGAATGAAGGCACCAAGGTCGCCGAATTTTTGAACTCCCAGGGCATCACTGCGTTTGTCCTCAAATACCGGCTCCCCAACACACCTGGGGCTGATTTCAAGGATCCCGTGCCTCTCTCAGACGCCCTCCGAGCGATCCAGTGGGTGCGCCACCATGCCGCAGATTTCGGCGTTGATCCGGCACGGATCGGGATCATGGGATTTTCCGCCGGAGGACACCTCGCCGCGAGCTCAGGGACCAGGTATTCGCTCGGGTCGAATATTGGAACCGATGCCATCGCAAAAACATCCGCACGACCCGACTTCATGGCGCTCGTGTATCCGGTGATCTCGACCAACAAGGAAATCGCCCACAATTGCCCGAAGCACCTGCTCCCACCAGACGCCTCCCCAGAAGCCTTGGAGGCGCAATCCATCGAGACGCTCGTGACGTCCGAAACACCTCCGACATTCTTCGCGCACGCCAAAAATGATGCAGGGGTGGTTCCTCAAAATAGCAAAGTGATGCACAAGGCCCTTGAGAAGGCTGGCGTCCCCTCCAGCCTCAACCTCTACGAGGAAGGCGGGCATGGCTTCGGCTTGGGCAGGCCTGGACATGACTCGACCCAATGGCCATCGGCATTTGTCGAATGGCTCAAATCACGTCACTTTATTTGAAACTCCCCACCCACCATTGACACAACCACGCACCCACTGACACATGATGAAACACCGCCCGCTCCTCTGCCTCGCCGCACTCCTCGGCGTTGTGGCCACCGCCACCGCCGCCCCCAAGCCAAATATCGTCCACATCTTTGTCGATGACCTCGGCTGGCAGGACATCGCCAGCCACAAAATCGATGGCAAGCCCGTGTACGAAACCCCGAACCTCGACCGCCTCACCAAAATGAGCCGCCGGTTCACGCAAGCCTACTCGCCCGCGCCATCCTGTGCCCCTTCGCGTGTGGCGTTTCTGCGTGGTCAACATCCGGTCCATACCGGCGTTTACCATGTCCAAGGCGGCATTCTTCCAGCGCCCTATAGGAAGGAAAATGCGGTCATGGAGCCGATCTACCCCTACGGCCTTCCGGACGAGGAACCAACCCTCCCCGACACGCTCAAGAAAGCGGGTTACTTCTCAGGCCACATCGGCAAGTGGCACTCCGGCGGAAAGTCCGAGGGCTATCCCTTCCCGGTCGATCAAGGATTCGACTTCGGCTTTCTAGAACGCGATTACAACGACACCGACCTCTGGAACCCGAAGGATGGCGCCCGCAACAAATTCTTCGGCATTTTTGACAAAATGAAGCCCGACCGCCTTTCGGACTTCGCCACTGACAAAGCGGACGATCCCTATCGTATCGATGCCGACGGACGCCCCTACGACAAGCTCACGGACATGGCTGTTGGGTTCATCGATAAATACAAAGACCGCCCGTTCTTCCTGAACTTTGCCACATTCATGGTTCACGGGCCGATCCAGACCCGCGACCGCAAGCGCTTCGACCACTACCTGGAGAAGATGGGATTTGAACTTCCCACCGATCCGGAAACCGATCCCAACAAAGGCCAAGGCGGGCACACGAACCCGTACTACGCCAGCATGGTCGATTCGCTCGACTGGATGGTTGGCAAGATCCTCGACACTCTCGAAACCACCGACGATCCACGCAACCCCGGCCATAAGCTCATCGACAACACCTATGTCATCCTCGACTCGGATAACGGCGGTGTCCTGCCATACACAGACAACACTCCGCTGCGTGGCGGGAAGCAGAATACGTACGAAGGCGGCATTCGTATTCCGTTCCTCGTAGCGGGCCCCGGCGTCCCTGCGGGAACGACGTGTGACACACCGATCACGCTCGTGGATCTGTTCCCGACATTCCTGGAGATTGCCGGCTTGCCAGCGGATCCTTCGCTGAAACTCGATGGATCGACTATTCTTCCCCAATTCCGGGGAGCGAGCGGGCCGGTGATCCAACCCGATGGTACGCCGCGCGAATCGATCTGCTGGTTCTTTCCATTTCCCGCCCACATGTCTGCCGCCATCCGCAAGGGGGATTGGAAACTGGTGCGCAACTTCGGGATCAAGGGCGGCACCGATGTCCCAGCCAATATCGAACTCTTCCGCCTCTACAATGACGACGGCAGCCCGAACGACCTCGGGGAAGAACATGACCTCGCGAAGGATCAACCGGCGCGCCGCAATCTGCTGCTGAAGGAACTTGATGCGTTCCTTGCCGAGGCCAAGGCTCCGTTGCCCTACAAGAACGCCCGGAGCGACAAGAATCCCGCCGCAGAGCGCAATGCCGTTCCCGCGATCCTCAAGCGCGGGTCCGAGGGCGATCTCGTTTGGGCGACCTATGAAACCGGCAAGGGCAAATCGCCCATCACAGATGCCACCCTTATGTACACGCTCAATCCCCTTCCCTTCGACTCCTCGAAGGGTCATCGCGAAGAGTGGTTTTCAAAACCAGCCCGCATTCTTGACGGCAAAGTCGAGGCCGAGATGCCGCCCGGAGCGACCCATGCCGCCTTTGTCCTGCTCGACTCGAATCGCTATTGCATCACCTCGGAACCGGTGCCCGATTGGCAGGAAAACCTAAATAGCACTACCACGAAGGGATCCCAATTCCTGAAGGATGGCTATGCATGGAAGCCAGGACTCGCCGCTCTCATCAAACTGGGGGAGCGCGCATTAGCTTCCGCCACCCAAGGTGGATTGGATTCCAGCACCCTTTTGAATTCGATCAAACTGGCTAAAAAAAACCTTGGCGATGCCTCCACTACTGAATCCGACCAAGTGAACACTATCCGTACTCTGCGAGCTGCTATCCGAAATCAGAAAGGCACCCCCGAATCGACCAACAAATCAATTAACCGCTTTCTGCACGATACCAGCTTTTAGAAGAGTCAAACGATCCCAAGACTATCGGAAGGAGCTTTTCAGTTAAATTAGGCTTCACATTTTTTCCGCCTTACTACTAAGCCTCGCTGTCATCTTAAAAGATTCAACCCTAGGCCGTTTCCCGCTTTTTTTCTGCGCAGGAGCCAGGTGCCCCCACCAACAAGCAGGATCGCTGCCGTGGCCCAGGTTTCGGGTTCGGGCACGGGCTGGACTTGCCATGGGCTGAAGGAGGACGAGATGAAGCTGTTGCCGATCAGGCCGGTCCCCCACCCGCTGTAGAAGCTGATGTATTGCAGGCTGTCGGACACGTTCGCGTTGTT
>ERZ889217.930-NODE-930-length-16185-cov-18.612399_pt1 | contig 16185 bp, 13 predicted proteins | sample MGYA00521098_ERZ889217 | MGnify/ENA primary metagenome ERZ889217 (study PRJEB32303, sample SAMEA104408613) | aquatic metagenome | biome: Brackish water; feature: Pelagic; material: water | place: Baltic Sea | collected 2014-06-10T22:04:00 | depth 2,362 m ...
GTCTGGAGTCTGGAGTCTGGAGTCTGGAGTCTGGAGTCTGGAGTCTGGAGTCTGGAGTCTGGGGAAAGCCCAGGTGTCGATTACTTTGCCAGCATCCGCTCGACAAACGTGGTGTCGATCGTGGCCTCGTGGAAGGCGGTGTTGGCCAACACCTCCAGGTGGAGCGGCACGGTGGTCTTGATGCCGGCGACCCGAAGTTCCTTCAGCGAGCGGATCATCGTCTCGATCGCGAGTTGGCGGGTCGGCTGGTGAACGATCAGTTTGCCCACCAGCGAGTCGTAGTGAGGGGGCACGACGTAGCCGGTTTCCGCATGGGAATCCCAACGCACCCCGAGGCCGCCGGGAGCCACGATCCGCTCGATCCGACCGGGATTGGGCCGGAAGTTCTGGGCGGGGTCTTCGGCATTGATCCGGCACTCGATGGCATGGCCCCGGGGCACGATATCTTCCTGCCGGAGATCGAGTTTCTCGCCGGCCGCGACCCGGAGTTGAGCTTTGACGAGGTCGATCCCCGAGACCATCTCGCTGACCGGATGCTCAACCTGAATTCGGGCGTTGACTTCGATGAAGTAGAAGTTGTCTTCCTGGTCAACGATGAACTCGACCGTGCCGGCCGAAAAATAACCAGCCTCCTTTGCCAGCCGCACGGCCGCGTCGGCCATTGCCTGGCGGGTGGCCTGCTGGAGTCGTGGCGACGGGCTCTCCTCGATCAGTTTTTGGTGCCGCCGCTGGGTCGAACAATCCCGCTCCCAGAGGTGGAAGACCTGTCCGTGGGTGTCACCCAGAATCTGGATCTCGACATGCCGTGGCCGCTCCACATACCGTTCGATATAGATGCCGGGATTGCCGAAGGCAGCCTGGGCTTCGGCCGACGCCTGCTGCCAGGCGCTGGCGAGTGAGAGATCGTTGGCGGCTACCCGCATACCCTTTCCGCCGCCGCCAGCTGTGGCCTTGAGCAGCACCGGAAAGCCGATCTTCCGAGCCACTCGCACCGCCTCCTGTTCGCTGGCGACCAGTCCGTCGCTGCCGGGAACCGTGGGCACACCAGCCTTGCGGGCGAGTTCACGGGCTGAGTTTTTGTCGCCTACCTTCTCCATCGCTTCAGGCGTGGGGCCGATGAAGCCGATGTCGCAGGAGCGGCAGACCTCGGCAAAATGGGAATTTTCCGAGAGGAATCCGTAGCCAGGGTGGATCGCCTGCACGTTGCCGATTTCGGCGGCGCTGATCACCCGGTCGATCCGCAGGTAGCTCTCGGCCGCTTTGGCCGGTCCGACGCAGATCGCCTCGTCGGCGAGGTCGAGATAGGGAGCGTTGCGGTCGGCTTCGCTGAAGATTGCCACCGTCTCGACACCGAGCTCACGACAGGCGCGGATCACCCGGAGGGCGATTTCACCGCGGTTGGCAATCAGGATCCGTTTAAACATCGGCAGTTTCTGGTCGGGAAAACCGGTCGTGGCCCGGTCTCCGCTCCGGGCCCACTGGGGCGACAATCAGGCCCGCTTAGGCCTCAGGATCGACCTTGATCAGCGGCTGGCCAAACTCCACCGGGCCGCCGTTTTCCACAAGCAGAGCTACGACCTGTCCGGAGACGCCAGCCGGAATCTCGTTGAACACCTTCATCGCCTCGATGATGCAGACGGTTTTCTCGGGGCCGATCCGATCCCCCACCTTGACGAACGGGGGTGAATCCGGCCCGGAAGATTTGTAGAAAGTTCCTACCATCGGGCTCTTGATCACGAGCATCCGGGCCTCGGCTGCCGAAACGGCTGGTGGTGCCGAAGCAGCAGCCGCAACGGCCGGCGTGGTCGCAACCGGGGCCGAATACGCCACCACGTCGCCACCGCGGCGGATCCGAACCCGGTTATCGGCCTGCCGCAGGTCGAGTTCGCTGAGATCATGCTCTTTCATCAACTCGATCAGGCGGCGAACCTTCTTGACGTCGAACACGTCGCCGGGCACGGGTGCGGCACTCATCAGGAAGGTGACCTCCGGGGCGGCCGTCTCGACGGCCGGGGAATTCAGCGAGAAACTCGTGGGAGGGTAGCCGCCGCGGGACCTTTCGGTCAAGGTACTCAGGTCATGACGCTGCCACCGGACGACCTGCCGAAGCTGCTTCACCGGTCCTCCGAGGCCAGCAAGCGAGACTTTGGGCGGGTGCTGGTGATCGGTGGATCTCCAGGCATGGCCGGCGCGCCAGCACTGACTGGCATGGCTGCGTTGCGGAGCGGTACGGGAATCGTGGAACTCACCGTGCCCGAGCCAGTGGCGGCCGTCGCGGCCGGTTTTGACCCCTGCCTGATCACCTATGGCCTCGCTGCCGGCTTCACGGGCACCTTCGCTGCCGCGAAGGTCGATGAAATCCTGAATCGCGCCCAATCGGCGTCCGCCCTCGCGATCGGACCAGGACTGGGTCGGTCCGACGAAGTGCTGGCGCTCACGGCCCGGCTCTGGCGGGAGGCGCGCGTGCCCGCCGTGTTCGATGCCGACGCCCTCTGGGCCCTGGCTCAGGGAATCGCCCTGCCGCTCGCCGAGCATGCCGGACCACGAGTGGTCACCCCCCACGCCGGCGAGATGCTGCGGCTCGCGGGCCAGGAGCCGGGAGGGAGTCAGAGCACAGACCGCCGGCTACTCGCCGCATTGGCCACCAGCTTCGCGGCGGCAGCAGATGCGGTGGTGGTACTCAAGGGACCTGGCACGCTCGTGATCGGCTACGGTCGTGAGGCCGTCAACGAGACCGGCAACGTCGGCATGGCGACGGCCGGCACCGGTGATGTGCTCACTGGCGTCGTCGCGGCGCTCCTAGCCCAGGGCATGGAGCCGTTCGCCGCCGCTCGGCTCGCCGTGTGGGTGCATGGCGCGGCGGGGGATGTCGCCGCCGCCGATTTGGGCCCGATCTCGATGACAGCCCGCGACCTGCTCGATCGACTCCATCTCGGCTTCCGCTCTCTGCCGCCGCCGGAATCCTCCGAGACCATGCGGCGGCCGCAGTCAGCGTGAGCGGGCGGCCAGTTCCGCGAGACGGGTAACATCTGCCACTCCGTCGTCGCGTGCGATCCAGAGCTGCATGCGGGGGGTCGGCCTGATCCGATGGCCGCCGGTGAATGAGCCGAATGCCGGGAGAACGAGGAACCCGGGTTCAGCAACAAAGCAGCGGCCGGCGATCCGGTCACCGCTGGGGGAGCGGATTGCAAGCGTGGGATGGAGATGGCCGGCCACTGTAAAGGGCTCTTCGCGGTGTGGTTCGGACAGCGGCGTACCCGGCTCGTGGACGAAGTGAAAGGGGGGCTCGTCGTGGGTGCGTAGCACCGAGTCGATTCCGATCCCCACCGGTAGCCGGCCGATCGAACGGTCGTGGTTGCCTGCCACCAGCAGCACCTCGGTGCCGCTGAAGCCGGTCCGCGTCGTGGCAAACCTTGCGAAGACCTCCTCCGTGCAGCCGCTGCGGGCATGGAACAGGTCGCCGAGAATCAGGAGCCGACGGGCCTGAGTCTCGGCCACGAGCATGGTCAGGCGGGCCAGATCCTTCGTGGCCGAACCATCGGGCACAGGGATCCCCTTGTGGCGGAACGTAGCCTCCTTGCCCAGATGAAGGTCTGCTACGAGCAGCGTGGCCGACGCCGGCAGATACGCCGCTCGGCCCGGCGTGAGCACGATGTCGGCCGTGCACAGAGTGGCGGCAGCAGGCGACGTGACGGCGGTGATCTGCATGCGGCGGGAAACCGGAAAAACACCAATCATACGCCCCACCGCCAATCTGGGCGGGCCGACCCAAACCTCGAGCAAAAGGATCGTGGCAGCGCCGACTCATCACGGACGAGTATCAACTGTCGAACGCTACCGGAAGTAGCTCCGCCGCTGGATTCATTCGGTCAACCCCTGCGGGCATCCCAAACACGCCCGATACTCCTGGGAGCATCCAATCGTTGACGTTCGTTCGAGTAGGCTCCGGGCTGCCGGCATCCTCGCGCCGGACGTCCACTCCGGCCCTCCAGGCCTCCGTTCACGGCGTGTCCGCTGCGCCTCGCCATCCCTGGCTTCGCTTGCTTCCACAGCTCACTCGAGAACGCCGGCAGCCCCTCACGCTTTTCCGTTGGCTGATGGCAACAAGAACGTGCTCCCGGTAGTAAATTTCGGTTGGACCATGTGGTCAGCGAACAAGAACCCTGGGATCAATCAGACTGAGGCAGCCGGAGCCTCCATTATCTCTCGGCCGCAGCCTCCAGCTCGCGGGCCATGTCGGTGATCTGGGTGAGCCAGTCTTTGGTGGTCAGCCGCGACTGGATGAATTCGGCCCAGATCGGGAAGGCCAGCGGGGTGAGCCGAGGAGTTTCCACCAGGCAGATCTCCTGGGTTGCGATCCGGTCGAGGGCTGCGGTCAGCCGGCGAAATTCAAACTGCCGTTCCAGCACCTCGCGCCGGGCTTGGGCCAGCAGCATGTTGTCGGCGTCATGTTCGGCCAGCACGTCGAAGATCAGGCTGGCCGAAGCCTGCGTCTGCCGGTCGCTGCGGCCGCCACTCTGTACGAGCCCCGCCACGCGGGCGATCTCACGAAAGTGACGCCGGGCCATCTCGGTGGAGTTGAGGCAGGCCAACAGATCGTCGAGCAGATCACTGGCGGTGAACAATTGCCGCCAGTCGCGAGCTGTGGCCGGCAGGCCATCGCGGCCTGCGATCTCGAAGCCCCAGTCGTTGAAGGCCATCGTGAGCGTGCTCGGCCGGCGATTGGCCAGCCGCCAGGCGATCAGCGAGGCCAGGCCCTCGTGCACGAGCCGGCCGGCGAAGGGAAAGATGAAGGCATGTTCGCCGTCGTGGCCCCGCCAGCGTTCCACCAGCAGCGTATCGGGATCGGGTAGCCGGCTCCAGCGGGCCTGAATCTCGAGAAGTGGTTGCACGGCGGTGATCTCCCGCGGCTGAGATGGCCCGGGTGTCGTCCCACTGCGAACGAGATTGAGAACGGCCCCGGAGAGCAGTGTAGAGAGCGGCATTCGACCGCCGTTCCAACGGGGCACCTGCAGTGGGGCAGGGGAGCGCGACCGTTTGACCCAGGCCGTGAGCCCGTCGAAGCGGAACAGCACCAGCGGCCGCCCAGCGAACAGGAATCGGTCTCCCTCCTTCAGCCGCGAGACAAATGCTTCCTCGACCGTTCCCAGCCGCCCGCCCCGGAGCCACTTGACTTCGACTGTCACATCACCGGCGATCGTGCCGATGCCGATCCTGTGCCGACGGGCAATCGCTGGGCTCGCCACATACCAACGGCCAAACCGCTCCTTGATCCGGGCGTAGTCGGGATAGGCCGCCAGGGCCGGGCCACCCCTGGCGGCAAAGTCGAGCGCCCACTGCCAAGAGGTGTTGTCAAGGTCGGCGAAGGCCCGCGTCGTGCGAATCTCGCGGTGAAGTTCCTCCGCGCGGAAGCCGCCGCTGCAGGCCACGGTGACGATGTGCTGGGCGAGGCAGTCAAGGGCGGCAGTGAGCGGTGGCCGGGCCTCGACCGTGCCTGCCAAAGCCGCACCGCGGGCTGCGGCGCACTCGATGAGTTCGAGCGCGTGGGTGGGCACGCAGACCAGGCGACCAATTCCACCGGGCGTGTGGCCGCTGCGGCCGGCCCGCTGCAGGAGCCGGGCGATCCCCTTGGGGCTGCCGATTTGGAAAACCTGCTCGACGGGACCGAAGTCGACCCCTAGATCCAGGCTCGAAGTGGCCACCACGCACTTGAGCTTTCCCTGTTTGAGCCCGCGCTCCGCAGCGGACCGCAGCTCACGATCGACCGAGCCATGGTGCAGCGCCATCCGCTTCTTCCAGTCGGGTCGGGCTTGAGAGAGTCCGTCGAACCACCGCTCCGCCTGGGAGCGGGTGTTGGTGAACACAAGCGAGGTCTCGGCCCGCTCCAGCGCTGCCACCACCTGTGGCAATAGCCGCATACCCATGTGGCCCGCCCAGGGAAAGCGTTCCATCGGTTCGGGGATCAGGGTCTCGATCTCGAGCTGCCGTGGGATCGTGGCGGAGACAAGCCGCGGCGGACTGGAGGGCGACATGCCAACCAGCGCCGTGACCGCCTCCTCCAGGTTGGCGAGCGTGGCCGAAAGCCCCCAGGTCACGAGGCCCGGCCGCAGGGCCCGTAGGCGGGCGAGCGCTAGTTCCGTCTGCACGCCCCGCTTGGTGGAGAGCAGTTCGTGCCACTCGTCCACGACCACGGTGTCGAGATTTGCGAAGGTCTCGTGGGCGGTTTCGAGCGACAGTAGGATCGAAAGCGACTCCGGTGTTGTGACCAGCGCTGTGGGCCAGTTCCCGCTTAAGCGGCGGCGGTCGGCCGCCGAGCTGTCGCCAGTGCGGAGATCGACCTGCCAGCCGCGGGTGAGACTTCCCAAGCCGCGGAGCGGGTCGCCGAGCGCGGCCACGGTGTCAGCGGCAAGCGCGCGAAGCGGCGTGAGCCACACCACCCGGAGGCCACCGGCAGGTGGTCGCTCGGGATTCAGGGCCAGCCGGGCCACAGCGCCAAGCCAGGCGGCGAGCGTCTTGCCGGTGCCGGTGGGAGCATGCACCAGACCGCTGACCCCCAGGGCAGCCGCCCGCCAAACCTCGGTCTGAAAGGCGAATACATCCCAGCCACGGAGAGCAAACCAGGCACCGAATTCCGCCACCAACGAGTCGAAGTCTGGGGAGCTGACTGGGCGCATGCGACCAGAACTGGCCGGTCGTGACGATCCGCGCTTCATCCCTCCAGACTATCGCCTCGGCCGGAGTTGCCCATCTCAGCATGCTTTGGGCCGAGGCGACGCTGGCTGATGTGGCAGGTCAGGATTACCCGGCCCCGGCTGCCGAACTGAATCCGTCTCGCGCCGTCGCCGCCGATCCGCGTCGGCTCAAGCTCCCTGCGCCCGGTCGCAAGGAGGGCGACCGACGGTGCTGCAGGCCGCTTTACCAGGCTGTTTCCAGGCCGAGGTTGGCTCCATGGAGAAACACCCCTGCGCCGCCGGCCAGGCCGGTGCCCGAGGTCGGTGACGCGCCGAAGTCGAACTGGTTTGGAGCCAGGGCCACGCCCGTCAGCCAGAGGAAGTTGTAGCCCGTCCGCAGCCGCCAGGCGTCGTTGATCCGGTAGGAGAGATTGATGTTGATGTCACCGATAAACCCAACGCCCCCTTCAGTCGAGGAACGGGCCGGGCGGATCTGGTCGCGTGGGTTCCACACCGAGATGATCGGATCAGCCGACTGTGACATCGCCGTGCCGGCCAGGGCCGCCTTGGCCCAGCCGTCGATCGCCCAGCGGTCCCATTCCATCCGGCCCCGGCCGCCGATCTGGGCGCCGAAGAAGTTGGTCGTGCTGCGGACGTTGTAGGAACTCGGGCCGGGGAAGGGGCGACCGGGGAAGCCGCCGCCGGAATATTCGATCCCGGCCGCTTCGTCGAGGCCGGCCCAGCGAAAGCCGGCCAGCCAATCAAGCGTGCCGCGGTGGTAGTTGCCGCAGCGTTCCCAAGGGTAGGCCGAGACCCGCGAGAAGCCGCGGTGGCAGCTGCGGAGCAGCAGGTTGGCCTCAGCGGTGTTGAGTGTCGAGGAGTAGGTGGCCCGCGCGAGCGAGCGGTCGTTGAAGCCATCTACGGCCAGTGAGAGCGGGTCGGCACCCTGGATGTTGCCTGGCCCTCCCTGTTCGAGGTTGGCGAACATGTTCCAGACGCCGAGGTAACCCACCTCCCAGCCACGGCCGCAGTCGTCGATCCTGCCGCGAAACAGGCGGATGCCAGGCTGAACGGTGAACTGCGGTTCGCCCGTGGTAATCAGGTTGCTGCCGCCGCTGGCCGCCAGGATCTGGTCGGTGGACTGGTTGTCTCGCTGGAAGAAGATGACGTCGAAAAGCCAGTAGTCTTCGCCGATCCCGCCGATCCCCCCGCAGTCGGCGGTGGTGCAGCGGGCCAGGCCGTGGTCCGCGTGTGAGAGGCCATCACTGCTGAAGGCCGCGGGGCCAGGAGTGTGAAACACACTCTCCGTCGCGGGCATGATCGTGGGCACGAACTCGTGTGGGGGCAGTTCTCCGACCACCACGTCGCCATCGCTCAAGCCACTCGCGGCGTCGTAGAGCTGGATCGACTCATCCTGGCCAACGGCCGCCGCCTGGCCTCCGGCTGCCGCCTGGCCTCCGGCCGCCACGATTGCCCCGGCGAGCAGCGCCGCCACGACCCACCATGAGCCACTTCGCCTCCGCACGCACTCCATCACCCACCCCCATTCGTGCCGCAGCCATCGATGTCGGAGGAGCACCTCCCCGCCCTCTTTCGATCGGCAGTTTCGGCACAACGATCCACGATCGTTTCAACCGCGCCAGGCAGCCAGGCAAGCTAGGTAAGGGTCGAAGCGGCTCCGGACGCGACTCTAGCGATTCTCTCAATTGGGCAAGTTCCACGCCTACAGCATCCGTCTGAGATCGGCGAGCGTGCCGGCCTCGGCGGGCTGCTTGTCTCGCCGCCAGCGGACGATTCGCGGAAAGCGGACAGCCAGGCCTGATTTGTGCCGGGTGGAGGCCGCCACCCCCTCGAAGGCCAGTTGCAGGACCACGGTGGGCGCGCAAATCCGCACCGGGCCGTGCCGCTCCAGAGTGGTGGCCCGCACGATCCGATCGAGTTCCACGATCTCAGCATCGGCCAAGCCCGAGTAGGCCTTGGCGATCGTCACCAGCCGGTCGCCGTCCCAGACCCCAAGTGTGTAGTCGCTATGGAGGCCGGCCCGCCGGCCATGGCCCGCCTGGGCGTACAGCAGGACGGCGTCGATCTCGAGCGGCTCAATCTTCCACTTCCACCACTCACCGCGGGTGCGGCCTGCCGCGTAGCCGCTCGTTCGCCGCTTGAGCATCAGCCCTTCCACACCGCGGGTTCGCGATTCGGCCCGGCAGCGGGCCAGGGCTTCCCAGGAGTCACCGGTCACCAGCGGCGAGCGGGAGAGCACGGCGCGATCAGGCAGGCTACCGGCCAAGGCAGCGCCGAAACAGGCCGGCACAAGCGAGTCGAGTCGCTGCCGCCGTTCGACGAGCGGCAGGGAGCGGATGTCTTCGCCGTCATGCTCCAAGAGGTCATAGGCGACGAACCAGCAGGGGTACTCGGCGAGGAGCTTCTTCGGCACCCGCCGCCGGCCGCTCCGCCGCGAAAGGGCAGTAAAGCCGAGCAAGCTGATCGGGCCGCCAGCGTCGCCCCGACCAACGGCCAGAATCTCGCCGTCGAGCACTGTGCCCGCCGGAAGGAGAGCCGCCGCGGAGACGATCTCGGGAAAGGCCTCGTTGACGAGTTCTTCGCCCCGGCTCCAGGCTGTCACATCAGCGCCCCGGCGGACGAGCTGAGCCCGCATCCCGTCCCACTTCCACTCCGCCTGCCATTCGTGGACTGGGCCGAGGTCGTCGGCCACGGCTCCAACGTCGGTCTGGTCGAGGGCCGAGGCCAGAAAGAAGGGATAGGGTCGGCGGTCGTCGGCGGCCGTCGCCGGTGTCAGGAGCTGCGCAAATCCGTCGGCGTCGGAGGCGGCATCGCCCATCAGCCGGTGGGCCATCACGGCCGGTTCCACGCCGGCCAGGTCAGCCAGTGCCCGGGCCACGAGCGTGCGGGAGACTCCCACTCGCAGCCCTCCGGTGAGGAGTTTGTGCCAGACGATCCGCTCCCGCGGGGCGAGCCGTTGCCAGGTGGCCCTCACAATCTCCTGTTTGCCGCACGAGTCGAGGCCGCGCAGCGCATGGATCGTGTCCTGCATCATCGCAGCCAGGCCCGGTGCTGCGGATTCCTCGACCGCCTCGGGATCGGGGTCGGGGAGCAGCAGAGCCAGCGTTTCGGCCAGGTCGCCCACGTGGGCGTAGGACTCCTCAACCAGCCAAACCGGGAGGCCCGCAGTCTCGGCGGCCCACTGCCGCAGGTCGGTCGTGGAAACCGCGCGGAGCTGCCGGCCCCCGCAGAGCACCGCCAGGGCGCAGGCAGCGTCGGCGTGGGCTGCCTGAGCGAAATAGTCACGGAGCGCCGCGACCTTTTCGCTGGTCTTGGTGGTGGCGTCAAGACGCCAATAAAGTTCGGTGAAGGCTTTCACAAGAACCGTGTTTTACACCTCGTCGCCGTCGTCGTCCGCCGTGTCGCCCAGGGCTTCGCCGGTGAACCGCGTGGCCAACGGTCGGGCGTCGAGACCCCGCTCCCGCAACAGCCTGGCCAGGATGTCAGCGAAGCCGTGGGTGACGAGCACCCGGCTGGCCCGCGAGGCTTCGATAGCCGCGAGCAAACCGGGGAAGTCGGCGTGGTCGGAGACCACAAACCCTTTTTCCACGTTGCGGCGGCGACGAACGCCGCGAACCGTCATCCAGCCCGAGGCCACAGCGATCGCCGATTCGCCGAACAGTCGCAGCCAGGGGCTGCCGAGCACACTCGGGGGTGCGATCACCAAGGCCCTGCCGCCGCCCACGCGGCGGGCTGCGGGGGGCACCCGATCGATCGACGGCAGACGGATCCCGCTGGCTCGGTAGGCTTCGACGAGCTTCATGACCGCGCCGTGGGCCACGATTGGCCCGATCTCGGGATCGACCAGAGCCGCGATCCGCTGGGCCTTGCCCAGCGCGTAAGCCAGGATCACGCTCGCCCGGCCTGCGTCACGGTTGGCCCGCCACCAGGCGTTCAGCTCTGCCGCCACGGTCTCTGGCTCAGGCCAGCGGTAGACCGGCAGGCCAAAGGTCGATTCAGTGATGAACACGTCGCAGGCCACCGGCTCGAACGCCTGGCAGGTTGGATCGGCCTGCAGTTTGTAGTCACCAGTGACCACCCAGGTCTGGCCAGCATGCTCCACCCTCACCTGCGCCGAGCCAAGCACGTGGCCGGCAGGATGAAGTGAGACCCGCACACCGTTGATCGTGGTCGAATCGGCGTAGCGAAGCGTGTCGATCGTGGCGTTCGACCCCATCCGTGTCCGCAGCACGTGCTTTCCAGGAGCGGCGCAGAGATACCGGGAGCAGCCGGTGCGGGCATGGTCGGCGTGGGCGTGGGTGATCACCGCCCGCGGCACCCGCCGCCAGGGATCGATGTAGAAGTCACCCGCGGCACAGTACAGCCCGGCTTCGGTCACTTCCAGCAGTTCCTGCATCCCGGCCGGTCCTCGGACTGGCGGGCTGGGAACACTACCGGTAGGCCTGGTTGCCCACAGCCGGGAAGCGATACCCGCCGAATCCAAGGGGAGCGTAGCTGGGCCAGTCACCCGGGACGACCCCTGGGGGGGTGCCGTACATTTTCCAGGTCGGAGTTCGGGGTACCGTCGGGGGCACAAAAAACTTCGGCCGCCCGCCATGGGCTGTTTCGTACGGGCTGGCGCCGGGCTGGTAGGGAGCCTGGTTTTGTGGGGTTCCTGTCGAGGCGGCCGAGCGCGCCCCGCTCAAGCGACGGCGGCCAGCCTCGGCCGGCAGGCAGAATGTCGTCGCCAGCAACACGACAATGGCGACAATCCGGCCCGGGGCACGAGAAACTGGAAACATGGCGAGCCTTGAGACTGAGTCGGAGGACGCGTTCACTCTGAGCTATCGGTTCATCGTCAGGCCGCGGGTGATGACTTCGCCTGGCGGCGAAAGAGGGGGGCCGGGCCGATGGCAGCGGTTGTAGGGAGCGGTCCCGGCCGGCCTGCTCTGTCACCCGGTTCTGGTGGCAGGAACCAATGCCGCTGGTCCGGCCGACCAGCGGAAATCCGCGGGCAGACCAAACGCTTTTTCAAAGAGTTCGACCCTCCGCTGGGCGCCCCAAATATCTGCCTGAGGCTCCTGGTCGGCGACCACCTCGAACACCACCCGGCCAGCGACGATCTGCACGATCACATCGCGGACCTGCTGGGTACGGCTGCGGTCGAGGCCGCCGGCGAGCCGCAACACACCGGCGAGTCGCTGAACCCGCCGCTGGTCGTCGGAAGAGAGCCGGGCAAGGGTTTTCTGCTTGCGCTTGGGCAGCGCGCCGCGATGGTAGCGGGCCACGTTGGCGATCAGCTCCAGGTCGTGGGCCCGCAGGCCCGGCAGGCGGCTATTGCGGATGAGATGGTAGCTGTGCTTGTGGTGCTGGTCGTAGTTGATGACGTAGCCAACGTCCTGAAGCCGAGCCGCACACTCGAGCAGGAGCCGGTCACCAGCCGGCAGTTCGAGCGGATCGGCCAGCTGTTCGAAGATCCGACCGGCCAGGGCGGCCACCTTGCGGCCGTGCTCGAGTTCACCTGAGCAGGCTGCGGCGAGGCGTTCGATGGCGGCGGTCCGCTGGGCGGCAGTATCGCCGCTGTCAACTGCGGAAACCTGCAGTTCCTCGATCATTTCCCGGACGAGCCCGTCCCGCACGCCCCGGGTGTGAACGGCCAGGAGATTCACGCGAAACCGCTTCATCAAGCCGTCGATGATCGACAGGCCGGCAACGATGATGTCGGCCCGGTCTGGCGTCATCCCGGCCATGTTCCGCCGGGCCCGCAGTGGCAATTTCTGCAGCCGATCGAGGAGGTGGCGGACCTCCGCATGCGAAACACGGTAGCCGGCGACGGGTATGTCAGTCTCCCGTTTCACGGCCATCACCAGTTCGGCAAGCGTGGTGAAGGTGCCACCGCAGCCGACGAGGAAATGGGGCGCGAACAACGGCCGGGTGGTTTCTCGCTTCAGGCATTCGGCGATCTCGTGATCGAGCTTCTCGAGCCCGTCTGGAAACCCGGCTGCATCGCCTCCTTCCCCGAGCCCGAATTGTTCGGTGAGTCGCACCCCGCCCAGCGGCGTCGAGAAAATCGACTCGATCAGATTGCCGGTCGCGAACACGATCTCAGTGCTTCCGCCGCCGATGTCGGCCACCACCACGTTGCGGCCGGTGAGATCGAAGGCGTGTTGCACGCTGGTGAAGGCCAGCCGGGCCTCGCGGTCGCCCGAGATCACCTCCACTTCAAGGCCCACCTGCTCCCGCACCCGGCGGCAAAATTCGGGGCCGTTGCGGGCCTCTCGAACCGCGCAGGTGGCGATCGTTCGCAGGGCGGTCACCTGATAGCCCGCAGCGATCTCCTTAAAGGTGCGCAGCGCAGCAACCGTGCGGTCCATCGAGTCGTCGTCGAGCCGTCCCTGGCTCGACACACTGCGGCCGAGCCGGGTGGGTTCCCGCTCCTCGTCGAGAATCCGATAGTTGCCACCGCGGATCGCCTCGGCCACGAACAGCCGCACGCTGTTGGATCCGATGTCGATCGCTCCCAGCCGACAGGCCATGTCGGGAGAGAGCCAGATTTGGCGGTCGTCGTGCTCTTTTTCCACGGCTTGCTCCCTGGCGTTGCATCCCCATCATACTGTCGATCGGTTACACTCAGGCTCCCGGAAGGATGTCTCCTCCCGTCTGTCTCGCCATTCGCAGCGTTTCGCCTTGCCTCTCCCACTGCCGCTTGTCTTCGGGTCGGAAGCCTGCACGCCGCCGTTGGCCGCCTCGGCCGTGGCGGTTGGCAATTTTGACGGCGTGCATCTCGGTCATGCGGCGATCGTCCGCAGGCTCCGAGCGGCAGCTGATCAGGCCGGGGTACCGGCCGTCGCCCTCACATTCGATCCGCACCCTGCCGCGATCGTTCGGCCTGGAACGGCTCCGGTGCCGCTGACGACGCCTGCCCGCCGAGCCGAACTGCTGCTGGCGTTGGGGCTCGATGCGGTGCTCGTGCAGCCGGCGGTTCCCGCGCTCTTGTCACTCACTGCCGAGTCCTTCTACCGAGACATCCTTCACGGCCGCCTCGCAGCGATCGTATTTGTCGAAGGGCGGGATTTCCGGTTCGGAGCGGGCCGGGCCGGCGACGTGGCGTTGCTTGCCCAACTGGCGGCGGCCGACGGTGCGATCGTCGAGGTGATCGAGCCAGTCGTGCTCGACGGCGAGCCGGTCTCCAGCACCCGGCTCCGGCGGCTGGTCGTGGCCGGTGATGTGGCGGCTGCCGCAGACCTGAGTACGGCTCCGCTGCGGGCTACGGGACGGGTGGTTGTCGGCGCGCGGCGGGGCACCGGCCTCGGGTTTCCCACGGCAAACCTCGCGGAGATTTCCACCGTGGTGCCGGCCCCTGGCGTTTATGCCGCCAGAGCTGCCGTCGCGGGTGAGCGGTACCGACGGTGGTTTGCCGCGGCGGTCCATCTCGGGCCTGCGCCCACCTTCGGCTCGACCGCCGCCTCGGTTGAGGCCCACCTGATTGGTTTCACCGGCGACCTGTATGGTCAGGTCCTCGACGTTGACTTCCTCGTCCGACTGCGCGACACTAGACAGTTCGCGGGAGTTGAGGATTTAAAGACGCAACTGGCCGCCGACGTAGCTCGGGCCGCTGCCCTGGCAGGCCATCTGGTTGCGACCACGGCACAGGAGATCTGATGCGACTCGACTGGGCAAGCCTCCTCGACCTGGTGCGGAGCCGCGAGCGGTTTGTGCTGACGAGCCATGTGCGGCCCGACTGCGACGCCCTCGGTAGCGAGCTTGGCCTCGCGGGAATTCTCGAGGCCCTCGGCAAGGACGTGCGGATCGTCAATGCCCAGGCAACGCCGCCGAACCTCAGGTGGATTGATCCGGAGCGGCGGATCGAGTCGCTGGCCGAGCAGGTGCGGCCTGCGGATTTGGCCGACCGTGATCTGTTCGTCGTGCTTGACACCAGCGCCTTGGCCCAGCTCGGGGCGATGGGAGATGTGGCCAAGTCGATGCGGGATCGGGTGCTCGTGATTGATCACCATGTCAGCGAAGACGATCTCTCAGACATGTGGTTCAAAGACACGTCCGCCGAGGCCACGGCTAGGATCGTCTACGAGATCGGCCTGCGGCTCCGGGTGCCGCTCACCGAGCGGATCGCCACCCCGATCTACGCCGGCCTTTCGACCGACACCGGTGGCTTTCGGTTCCCGTCGGTGAGTGGAGAAAGCTTCCGGGTGGCGGCCCGGCTGGTGGACGCTGGAGCCAGCCCGCCGGCGATCTACCGCGAGCTCTTCGAGCAGGACACGCTCGCCCGGCTCCACCTGGTGGGCCGCACGATCGCGGGGGCAAAGACCAGCTACGACGGCGCCGTGATTTATTCGACCGTCCGACAATCCGACATCAAGGAGGTGGGCGCGCTGCCGAGCGACACCGAAGACCTGGTCAATCTCACGTTGACCGTCAAGGGAACGGAACTGGCCGCGATCCTGATCGAGCAGCCCGACAAGCGGATCAAGGTCAGCTTCCGCAGCCGAGGGCCGGTCGATTGCAGCGCCCTCGCGGGTCGGTTTGGCGGCGGCGGCCACAAGGCCGCGGCTGGCTCGATCATCGATGGCCCCTTTGACTCCGCCTACGAACGGGTCGTGGCGGCGGTGGATGAGGCCTGGCTGGTGCGGGCGGCCGGCTGAACGCCGGCGATGATTCCGGCTCTGGCGTTTCAGGGAGGGTGAGATGAACCGATCTGCCAAACCAGAACAGTCTGCCGGCGGTGACTCCCGGCGGGGCTTTTTGGTCAAGCTTGCCGCGCTCGCCTGCGGTGGCCTGGCCACGCTCGTGCCGGTGGCGGCGGGCGTGTGGTCGTTTCTCGATCCGCTCCGACGCAAGAGCGCCGCGGCCACGTTCCTGCCGGTGACGGAACTTTCGGCCGTGCCCGACGATGGTGTGCCGAGGCAGTTTGCGGTGGTGGCGGAGCGGATCGATGCCTGGACCGGCTTTGCCCGCGAGCCGATCGGCGCGGTCTACCTGCGGCGACTGGCGGGCTCAGACACAGTCGAGGCCCTCTCGGCCACCTGCCCGCATGCCGGCTGCTTCATCGAGCTTGAAGGCGATCCCCGCTGCTTTCGCTGCCCCTGTCATAACAGCACCTTCAGGCTCGATGGTGGGATCGTGGAACCAAGCCCAAGCCCGCGGGTGATGGATTCGCTGGAGTGCCGCGTGGAACCGAATGGCGCCGTGGCCGTGAAGTGGGAAAATTTTTACAGCGGCGTAGCGGACAAGGTGGTCCGGTCATGAGTGACGCTGGCCGAGGACAAAACCGGGGGTTGCTTGGCCGCGTTGGCGATTTCTTCGATGACCGGACCGGCTGGCGGGCTGTGCTGCATGAGGCGCTTTTCGAACGGGTGCCGGGGGGAGCCCGCTGGCGGTATGTCTGGGGCAGCACGCTGGTCTTCGCCTTTCTCACGCAGGTGATCACGGGGCTGTTTCTTTGGGCCAGCTATTCGGCGAGCGGCCAGACGGCCTGGGAGAGCGTCTGGTACATCCA
>ERZ889217.933-NODE-933-length-16162-cov-17.002732_pt1 | contig 16162 bp, 18 predicted proteins | sample MGYA00521098_ERZ889217 | MGnify/ENA primary metagenome ERZ889217 (study PRJEB32303, sample SAMEA104408613) | aquatic metagenome | biome: Brackish water; feature: Pelagic; material: water | place: Baltic Sea | collected 2014-06-10T22:04:00 | depth 2,362 m ...
CATGCCGCACCATCGCCCGGCGGCAGGCCTCGATCGCCCCGGCCCGCTGCCAGGCCTTGATCGCGAGATCCTGAGCCTCCAGGGCCAGATCAAACCGGCGGTCTGACTCTGCCCGCGTGGCCAGGCCCTCCGCCACCTCCGCCAGCTTGATCGCCCGCTGCGGCGAGAGTGCCCGCAGCGGAATCTCCTCGAGCGACCGAAACTCGAGGTCGAGGGCGTCGAAATCGTAGGTGGCCGAGGCGAGCGTGACCGACCGATCGATCACAGCCGCGTTGCCCGAGGCCGCCCCCAGCCGCCGGGCCTCCTCGCAGAGCACCCATTTCACCGCCCGATCCGGCTCGCTGGCGGCCGCGATGAGAAACGCATCCGCGGCCCGCTCAGCCCCGGCGGCGAGGGGGAGGAGGGTAACCGAGTATCGAGCCCATCGCCAGGCAGGGGGAGACGGAATCCCCACGACTTTATTGGGACTCGTCACGGTCGCCAGGCTCGTGATCTTCTACGACTTCACCCGGTGCCAAGATGCCGACGTCGCGACAGATTTTCTTTGCGAGATGGTCGGGAATCTCCCGATGGCGGGGCACCGCAGACCTCTGATTGAGCTCAAGGTTTCCCCACCATGAATGGTTCCCACCCTCCCGAACCAATTCGCACCCGTGATCCACCATATGGCGGGGGAGGAAACGGTGCCAGGCACCGTTTTCACGACCTGAGGATTGAACGGCCCAGCAGGAAGCTGCTCGTCTCACGGGGCACTACCGACCTTGGGAACCTGGTCCCAAATTGAACGCCGTTTTGGGAGCGACGTCAAACGCTCGCCCTGCCGTGGCAGGAAGGCCTCGCGGAGCTGGGTCTCGCCGGACCATAGTTGTGGGTGGCCTGGTCCATCCGAGATCGCTCACGCCGGCTCCCACCCAAGCCGCCAGCCAGCGGCTGACGTCCATGGTGTCGCGTCACGCGAGCCGGCCGCACCGCGCCCGCCCGGCGGCACGGCCGCGATGAAGGCGGGCACGTTCCGCAGGCAGCCGGTGAGCAGCTCGAGCTCCCACACCAACGGCGGCCGGAGGTTCATGCCGGGGTTTTGCCGCACGGGCTGCGGCCAGGCCTCGGGCCCCGCCACCTCGAAGCCGTGCGTCTCGATCCAGTCGTAGTCGATCGCGGGGATCTCAAACCCCTCGCCGAACATCACCGTCAGCCCGGTGCTGCCGGCCACCCGTTCGAGGTCGCCCGAGCGGGCGATCTCGAGGGCCCCCTCGTCCTCGTAGACGGCGATCCCCTGCACGAGGCCCGATTGGCCCATCACCACGACATGCACGACCCGGGCTTCCACGCCGTCGCGGCCCGGCACGTCGACGGTGATGGCCGCGTCGCTCGGCAGCCGCCGCCAGGTCTGGTCGCGGTGAAACGCGGCCGCCGCGGCATAAAACGCCCGGCCGATCGCGGTCGACATGCCCGGCACGACGGACAAGGGCGCAAGCGCGTCTGGGGGCGTCATCGACTCCGCGAGCGACGTGATCGCCCACTCGACAGCGGGCAGGGTGGCCTGGAGGCTGACGGGCACGTCGATCGCATCGAACGCCGCGCCGAGCGCCGCGTGCAGGTCGCCGGCGGCCACGTCCACCCGGTCGGGGCGGACGCCCGTCTTTTCCATCGCCCGGCCGACGAGCCGCACGACCGCCTCGGCGGCTGGCCGCTCGCGGCTCAGGTCGGCGCCCAGCAGTCCGCGATCGTCGCCGCCGCTGACCACGACCACGAGCCAGGGCAGATAGGGCTGCCCATCGCCGGTCACCCAGGCCGGCGCCCGCCGCACGGCCGCCTCCCAGACGTCGCCGGGCTCCCGCGGCAAGTCGGCGCAGGCGGCGAGGACCGCGGCGGTCGCAGCGGCCGGGTCGTGGGCGTCGGCCGCGCGAGCGGCCGCGGCGGCGGCGATCCGCGCCTCGACGTCGCGGGAGATCCCCGCGATCGTGGGCAGCTCGTCTTGCACCACGTGCCGGATGCCGATCTGCTCGAGCTTCCGCCGCCACGTCTTGGGAAACACCCCCGGCCGCACCGCGAGCGTTGCCGGCCGCCGCGGTTCACCAAGCATCGGCCGCCGCAGCGCACCGGCAAGCGCGCTCCACAGGTCGTCGGGCAGCGGGCGGTCTTCCAATATTTCGAGGGCCACCGGCCGCTCGTCGCGGGCCGAGGCGACGTGAAAACACCACATGCCCTCGCGTTGCTCGGTGAGGTCCGCCTCCCATTCGTCGGTCGGGTCGAGCGGCAGCCGGGTGAGGAGCCGTTTTTCTTCGGGCCAGGAGAGGTGCGGCTCGCCCGCGGGTTGTTCACGCCGGGCTGACCGGTCACCTCCGCCGCGCCGCCGGTCCGGCCGGTCTGGCCGGTCTGGCCGCCCGCGCCGCTCCACGGGCACGTCCGCCGCCGCCCGCAGCCAGGCGATCGCCCCCGGCACGTCCATCCAGCAGCGGCGGAAGTCGCGGGCATAAAGCTCCGCTTCGTCCTCCCCGCCCACGGTGACCATCCCGTCGGGATCGACCTCGCGGCCCGAGAGCAGCACCCGCGGCACGTGCGGGTTGGCCGCGACCGCCGCGGCCAGAAGCCGCCGGGCCTCGGGCGTGTCGCCCCCCTCGCCAAACGCGGCGAGCGCCCGGCCAAAAGGCCAGTGGCAAAACACCTCTTCCTGACACTCGTCGCAGAGCTGGCGGGCCGCGGCGAACTCGCGGCTTGTGATCAACAGATCGAGGTGCATGAACCGGGCCACGGCATGGTCGTCGGTGTCGAGGGCGGCGAGGAGCTCGCACTCGGCGATCGCCTCCGCCGGCCGGCCCATGCTCGACAAACACTCCGCCAGGCCGCGGTGGGCCAGAAGCAGCCCCCGGGCCTCCACCACCCGCCCGAGTTCTCCCCTGTGCCGCTCGATCACGGCCGCACCGAGGGCCCGCTCGCCGGCCGCGACGCCGAGGCGATACTCCCGCTCCGCGGCATGGACGTCGTCCGACAACTCGGCCAGGAGCACGTGGGCCCGGGCACAGTCGGGCGAGAGCTCGAGCGCCTTGCGGGCGATCTCCCGCGCCCGCTCGGTCTCGAACCCTTCAGCCACCTCCACGAGCGACTCCGCCTCGGCGAGGGCCTTGGCCTTCTTCGACGGCCGGCCGCGGCGGATCGTGATCCGCTCTCGCCGCTCGTCTGCGATCGCGTCGGCAAGCATGTCGAACATGCCGACGAGCTCGTGCGCCGCGAGCAATCCGGAGTCCTCACTCTCATCCCCGGGTACTTTCGGCGGCCCGAGCCACCACGGCGACGCCGCGGCCTCGGCCCGCCGGTTGCGGCGGCGGGCGGGTTTTTGGGGGTCGGAGTCTTTGGAGCCCCGGGGTTTGCGGGGGTTGCCAGCGGCCATGAGAGGGGAGTGTAGCGAAGCGGCCGCACCGGCGCTCGCCGTCGGCAACGTCGGCAAGCAGCAGGATGACGCGACCGACGGGCCCGCCGAGGCCGGGGACGATGGCGGTGATCGCCGCGGTTGGCCTCGCGGCCCTCGCCCGCCGTAAGAAGCCGCTTGCCTCCCAAAGATAGCCGCCGGGCGTTTGCCGGCTCCCGCAAGCCTCGCCCGCTTTCCATCGCGTGGGCGAATCGCGTTATAATGTTTCTGTGTGACCGCACTTTCGCTCGCTGTCCCGATGACTTCGATCCCATGACCACGATTCGAGTCACTGGCCAGATTGATTCGACAAATCGGCTCACGGCAACGCTTCCGGCCGGAGTGCCCGCAGGTCCTGTGGAGGTCGTCGTCATGCTGCCAGCACCGTCAACCGACGCCGGCGAGCAAGGCTGGCTCGAGGGGATTGCCCGCGAGTGGCGCGACGACCTGGCCGATTCCCGGCAGGACATCTACTCGCCCACCGACGGCCGGCCACCCCATGAAGCCGGGTGATATTTTTCTCGGGCAGTTTCCGTTCGGCGACACGCCGGGCATGAAGCTTCGGCCGTTGCTTCTCCTCTCTCCGGTGACCGGGCCTTTCGCCGAGGTTTTGGTCGCCTACATTTCTTCCGTGATCCCCGCCGAAGTGCTGGCCACAGATCTTCTGTTGGATCCGGCCACAGCAATCGACAAGGCCACGAACCTCAAGACGCGTTCGATCGTGCGGTTGCACAAACTGGCCACGATCCATCACACGAGCCTGGTGCGATTTCTGGGCCGCATCTCGGCCCCGCGACTCGGCGAAGCCCACGCTTCGCTGCGAGCCTGGCTGACGATCTAGCCCAGCTGAAAACCTGGCGATCACGGGCTCGGTCACTTAAAAGACCCGCTGCGGTCGGCCGTCACGGCGATCGCCCTCGGCAACGTCGGCAAGCAGCGAGATGCCGCGACCAGCGGGCACGTCCATGCCGGGCACTATGGCGGCGAATGCTGCAACACTCACAAAAAGCTCCGCTCGCACGACACATCCCGGATTGCGTGGGCGAAACTGATGGCGCGGGTGGGGGAGGAGTTTCCCCTCGAGTGCCCGGCGTGTGGCGGCGACATCCGGCTAATCTCATTCATCACGGAGCCAGTGAAGACGGCCGGCAGAAGCCGGCTCACTTAGCCCTCGTCCTCGTCCTCGCGGGCCGGCTCAGCCGAAGACACGCTTGAGCGGCAGGTCGAAGCCGGGCACGACAACCCCGGCCGGATGAAACCGGTCTCGGCGGCAAAGACCTGACCCAGGCCCTGGGTCTCGACATAGTTGGCCAGCAGCGTCGCGATCCGGAGCGTGACGGCTCCGTGCCGTGAACCACGATGACTGCGGAAGTGCCGCTGACCGGGCTATCCCTCTTTGGCGTTGCCATACAATGCCAGATGCAATACCATTTTGGTATGAAAACTACCATTGATTCGGCCGGCCGGCTCGTCGTGCCCAAGCCGTTGCGGGAGCGGTTTCACTTCGCTCCGGGGAGCGAGCTCGAGATCGAGCCCACGAGCGACGGCATCATCATCCGCCAGGCCGACCGAGGCCAGGCGCTTGTCCACAGGGAAGGCGTCCTCGTCCACCACGGGCCCCGCCAGGCCGAACTCGACATTGCGGCCTTCGTGCGGCAGGAGCGGGAATCGCGGGCCCGGCAGACAGGCCGGGCGCGGGCATGAAGGCATTGTTCGACACCTCGGCACTCGTGACGGCGGTCGTTGACCAGTTGCCGAATCACGAGGCCGCGCTCGCCTGCTATCGCCGGCTTGGGCAACCGCGTCGCGGAGCGTCCAGGGCCATCTGCTGCACACACGCGCTGGCAGAATGCTACGCCACGCTCACGGCCCTGCCGCTGCCGCGGCGGATTCAGCCAGCCGAGGCCGCGCGGCTGATCGAGGAGAACTTTCTCGAGCACCTCGACGTCGTGCCGCTCTCCGTGGCCGACTACAAGGCTGCCGTAGCCCGCGTCGCGGCGCTCGGCCTGCAAAGCGGCGCGATCTACGACGCCCTTCACGTTCGATGCGCCGAGAAGGCGGGCTGCGACCGCATCATCACCTACAACACGACCGACTTTGCTCGGCTCGCGCCACCCGGCCTGGAAGTGGTCACACCGTGAAGCCGGGCGACCAATCGGGCCGATCGGTTGGCATGGTGGCATGCCAGGCGAACGGGGCCGCGGGATCAGGCAAGCCGGCGAGATTCCTGGTCGAGCCGGTCGAGGACGAAGGCCACCACCTCGGGAGCGATCCGGTCGTAGAACTCCTGAGAGTGGCCGCCGGGGTGTAGAGGTGAACCCGCTGCGTCGGGGTCTGGTTCACCGCCCGGCTGATGTGCCACAGGCCGCTGAGCGGGCCAGAGACGAGCAACAGAAAGCCAACTTCAACCTTGTAGGCAAAGACAGGCACCCGCTGGATGGAGGCGAGCAGCCCGATCGTGAGGGTCACCACGATCGCCAGCAGGGAGATCACGTCGCGAAACTTGTTTCCTGGTTTGGGGGCCGCCTTGGGTGGGGCTGAGGTCAGAAGATCAGGCATGGATTCAGGTAACGCCTGTGGAGCACGCGGCAATGCGTCAACGAAGCGGCCCCGACCTCTCATGGGCCCAGGGTGCCGATCGGGATCACGCCGGCCTGCGCCGGTGTGCCTCGTCACGTCGTCCGCAGGTAAAGCCAACCGATGCTGCGAGAGGCCGCAGACAGAGCCGCCCCTCACCGCCGAGCGGCTGCCACGATCTCGCCGTGCCGCACCATCGCCCGGCGGCAGGCCTCGATCGCCCCGGCCCGCTGCCAGGCCTTGATCGCGAGATCCTGAGCCTCCAGGGCCAGATCAAACCGGCGGTCTGACTCTGCCCGCGTGGCCAGGCCCTCCGCCACCTCCGCCAGCTTGATCGCCCGCTGCGGCGAGAGTGCCCGCAGCGGAATCTCCTCGAGCGACCGAAACTCGAGGTCGAGGGCGTCGAAATCGTAGGTGGCCGAGGCGAGCGTGACCGACCGATCGATCACAGCCGCGTTGCCCGAGGCCGCCCCCAGCCGCCGGGCCTCCTCGCAGAGCACCCATTTCACCGCCCGATCCGGCTCGCTAGCGGCCGCGTCGAGAAACGCATCCGCCGCCCGCTCCGCCCCGGCGCTCGTGCGCGAACGAAAGAGCAGCTCCCGGTAGCGACGCTTGATCTCGGCTCGGGCGTCGACAAGGGCCCGCTGCGTGGGCGGCTGACGGGCCAGCTCAGCCGCTGGCAGGGACGTCATAACCGGCCGCGACGAGGCAGCCGGCGGCGGCTCCTGGGCGGGAGATTCGGAAGCAATTGCGGCGAGCGGCAGGAGGGCAGCGGCGATCGCGGGAAGGGCGGCCCCCTGCGCGAGGGTGGCGAGCCGTAGGACGGCGGCGGTGAACGGCAGGAGCCAGGGGGCGAAGCGGGGCATAGCGAAGATTTTAGCGGGGGCGGCGAGGCCTGCGCTCAAAGCCCCCCAGCCACCCCAAAAAACACTTGACGCAAAACTACACGCCTGTACACTCTCCTGAGTGGAGGCACCCCCATGACCATGCACAACTCCGTTCGCGCCCAACTGGCCGAAGTCTTCGAAGCAAAACAGGCCGATGTTCTCGCCAACGTCGTCACCGAGGCCTACGACAAGCTCGTCACGAAGAGCGACCTGTATGAGCTCCGCGTCGTTGTGCGAGAAATTGCCGACAACCAGAAGATCACCGACGAGCGGCTCGCCAAACTCGCCGAAAACACCGAACGGCGGTTTGCCCAAACCGACGGCCGAATCGACCGCATGGCTGATTCCATCGATCGGCTCACCGGCCGGGTGGATCAGCTCGCCGTAGGGCAGGACAAGCTCACCGGCCGGATGGAGCAACTCGCTACCAGCCAGGACAAGCTCGCCGGCAGGATGGATCAACTCGCCGTTAGCCAGGACAAGCTCACCGGCCGGATGGATCAGCTCGCCGTCGGCCAGGAAAAGCTCACCGGCCGAATGGAGCAACTCGCCATCGGCCAGGACAAGCTCACCGGCAGGATGGATCAACTCGCCGTAAGCCAGGAGAAGCTCACCAACCAGGTTCGGAAATTGGCCATCGGCCAGGACGAACTGGTGGGCCCGGTGTACGAAGGCAAGGTGGCCGCCCACCTGTATGCCTACGTCGGCGACACGGTAGATCACTGCGTGGTGCTCGACTCCAGGGGCAAGGCCAAGTTCTTTGCCAACCTTGACCCAAATGGCACGCTCGAGCGGAGCGAGATCTCTGACCTCCGCCGAGCCGACATCTTCGCCACAGGCCGCATCGACGGAGAGGCGGTGGTGCTTCTTGTCGAAGTGTCGCGGACCAGCGACAAGTACGACATCGCCCGCACCGCCCGGCGGGCAGCCATCCTCGCCAAGACGGGCGCACGGGCTATCCCAGTTGTCGCCTGCCTCCACGTCGACTTCGCGACGCGGGCCCTGGCCCACGAAAAGGGCGTGTGGGTGATCCGCAAGGGCCGGCACCTCTCCGAGGCTGGCTGAGCCCGGGCTTGAGTAGCCCGCCCCGCTCAGATCCGCAACAGGTCGCAGTCTTCAAGCTCGACCGACGCGCCCTGGTTCAAGAACGTCACGGCCACGATCAGCCGCTGCTCGCCCTTGCGGGTGATCACGGTGCCCTCGATCCCCCGCATCGGCCCGGAACACACCCGCACCAGATGGCCAGACTCCAGCCGGGCCTCGGGGGTGAGGGGCCTGTCGATCGCGATCAATTTTTGGATCCGCCGCAGGTCGGCCACGAGTTCCGGGCCGTCGAACACCGGCAGGCAGCGGGAAATCGTGTTTGTGGCCAGGGCCGCCCGCCGCTGCTCGTCGTCGACGAGCCCAAACACGTAGTTGGAAAACAGCGGCACAAAGCTCGACCGCACCCGGCCCCCCGGCGACCGCAACCGCCGGCGAACCGTGGGGCTATAGAAGGGAATCCCGGCCGCCTCGAGCTTCCGCGAGAGGTCTTTCTCCCGCTGCGACATCGTGTAAAAGGCGAACCACGAAGCATGCTCCGCCCCGAATGCGGCCGGGTCGTCGAGCAAACCAGCGGGAAAAATGGTGGTTTCGGCAGGGAGCAGCGGCATGGTGGTCGTCGATCAATCCTTGCGAATCGGCAATGCCCCGGGACGGCTGATCCCTGAACCGGATTATACCCGCGAAACGGCCCCACGGGCGCGGGGCGGGAAAAAATCCTTGACCAGAAACTACACGCCTGTACACTCTTTTTGAGTGGAGGCACCCTTATGAGGAAAAACAAGCATATCCGCGATCAGCTGATCCAGGTCTTCAGCGAGAAACAGGCTGATGTGTTGACCCACGTGGTGACCGAGGCCTACGACAAGCTCGTTACACGGAGCGATCTGCATGAGCTCCGCGATGTCGTGCGGGAGATGGCCGACGCCCAGAAGGCCTCAACCGAACAGCTGGCGAAGACCGACCAACGCGTCGCCAAGACCGACGAACGGGTTGCCAAACTCGACGAACGCCTGGCCAAGACCGACGAGCGAATTGCCAAACTCGCCGAGAACACCGAGCGGCGGTTTGCGGAAACAAGCGAGCAATTCGCCGCGACCAACGGCCGAATCGACCGCGTAGTCGCCTGCATTGATCAGTTGACCGGCCAGGTGCGGAAGTTGGCAATCGGCCAGGACGAGCTGGTAGGCCCGGTCTACGAGGGGAAGGTGGCCACCCACCTGGATGCCTACGTCGGCGACACCGTGGCTCACTGCGTGGTGCTCGACTCCAGGGGCAAGGCCAGGTTCTTTGCCCACCTTGACCCAAATGGCTTGCTGGATCGCAGCGAGGTCTCCGACCTCCGCCGCGCCGATATCCTCGCCACGGGCCGCATCGACGGGGAGGCGGTGGTGCTCGTCGTCGAAGTGTCGCGCACTGGCGACGAATACGACATCACCCGCACAGCCCGCCGGGCCGCGATCCTCGCCAAGACGGGCACACGGGCTGTCCCCGTCGTGGCCTGCCTCCACATCGGTCCCGCCACGCGTGCTCTGGCTCGCAGCCAGGGCGTGTGGGTGATCCGCAAAGGCCGGCTGCTCTCGCAGGCGAGCTAGGCTCTGTCTAAAAACCTCGTGCCTGGCTTCGAGCGGCTGATTTGCCTTCTGGATGCGGCCGATCGTTTGTGATCTCGCAGCCACCCGGACATGAAGGTCCCTTGCCTTCGATCAGCCCTGACGCAGGATGTCGTCGATCAATGCCGGTGACGCCCGAAAGTTCGTGTCGAGAAGGCGGCGAATACTGGCCTCGAGGTCTACGAGCTTTGACTCGGCCGCCAGGGCAAGTATGCCCAGCGTCCCCGTGACTAAGAGCCCTCGATGGCGCGCCACCACCGTCGCTTTGCGTTCATCGATCAGAACCACGTCTGCGGCGACCTGCATCGCAATCGCGATGGCTTCCGCCTCTCCGCGGCCGAGACCAACATCCTCGACCGATCGCTTGGGCGAAATCACGCGGACCCAAGGGGGCAATTGGCGAGCCCATGAGGCAACCCGCGGCGGGGTCCTTGGGTGCTGCAGCTCAGCCAACACACCCGCCGGCAGCACCGCCGTCGTGAAAAGCTGCGGCAGCAGATCAATCTCGCCGATCAGGACGAGATAGTTCACGGGCGATGTGTCGCAAACGACGATCATCGTCGAAGGCGATTACGAATCGCCGCCAACTGCTCGTGAAACTCGGCGACCGTTGGCAGATCTTCGGTAACGCCGTGTCGCTCCAGAAGCGCGTCAAGCTCTGTGCGTGAAATACTCAGGCATTCGGCCAGTGCGCCATGGGACAACTGCCCCTGGCGATAAAGCTCGACGACCGCGGCTTCCTTGGCCGCCGCGTCAACATTGTCGGACAACGTGGCAAGATGCCGCTCAACGCTATCTGGAAGATCAAAACTGATCGTGGCCATCTTAAAGTCGCTCCGTGATAAATAGGGCTCCTGCCCTCGTCGTGGAGGTCGCACCTGTCGCTACCATCAAACGATGGTCGCTCTTTCTCGCCCTCGACATGACCCAACGCGACCCCTTTTTAACGAATTGTAGTGGCGACCCGCCGTAACTGCCACGCGACACGGCGGCGGCCCATCCCCCACGGCCCCGTCGCCCCACCACACCGACGATGATCCAACCGCCACCATGTGGGAGTGCCGGTCTTAGGTTGACTCGCAGCTACAATCTGATGTTCAGGCGGTGTCACCCTCTGAACGAATCGCAGAGGCCCGTGTTGGCTACCTGGGCGGGGTGCGGGGCTTTGCGACAACCCGATGGTCACGCGAACCGGTCCTCCACCACCATCTCGGACAGGGCCAGTTGTCCGCCCTGCGGCATAGCGGGTTTCAGCTGCGTCGAATCGTCTTGGGTCGTCTGTTTCGGGCCAGACAACGGGGCATCAGGCTCCCGAGCCGCTCAGCGGTTCGGAAATGCCTGCGGCCGTGCTTACGAAAGTGCCGTTGGCCAGGCTATCTTTTCACAGGCAGCTGCCGCCGCCCGGAAGCCGTTTCCGCAGGAAGTTCATGCGTTGCTCGACGGGCATCGCGAGCCGGCGGCAGATGAGTTCTTCAAGCTGGCGGTCGCTTTCCTTGCGCATCGCGTCGAGCACCTTCTGACGGGCTGTTGATCGGGGCTTTTTTCTCGGCATGTCAGGAACCGCGGCGTCGAGTGATTGATGTCGTGGCCTTGAGAGTCTGCTCGAGCACGGGCAACACGGCGAGATCGCGATCGCGGCCAGCCGCCCTCTTACTGGCAATAATGTCGGGCAGCGAAGCCACCTTCACCTTGATCCCGCCAAGCGTGTGCTCGATTGCCCGGGACCGCAGCCCTTCAAATGACCGTACACCGTGAATTACAGGCATAAAGTCAGCTTGAAGCCCAGAGGCGTCGTCAACCATACGATAGAGTTTCGAGACCGGGTGAAAGGGCCGCAGGATCACCGCCTTGAGCGAGTTTGCCACGGCCTTGAGCTTTCGCAGATTAGTCGGCGTGTCCCGAAACATAAAGTCGAAGTCGAGCGTCGTCACGGGCGCACCCTGCATGGCAGCGGCCGCATTGCCGATGAGAACGGCTTCAAGGTTTTGTTCGGCGAGGGCGACGACCACACGCGCGAGCAGGGGACTTGCATCCATACAGAGATCCTATCTCAAGGGCAGACAGGCTTCAGCCCGCAGAATAAAACAGCCGCTACCCAGCGGCTGATTCAGAATTTTCATGGGTCACCTCGCGTGGGTCGGGGTTGCCCACGCGATCTCGCTGTTGGTTCGCTTTGGCCGCCCGACGAGCTGCCCGTGATCGACATCCACAGGCTCTGAGTGTGCGAGCGGGGCATCTGATGTTCAGGCGGTGTCACCCGCCTGAACGAATCGCAGAGGCCCGGGCTGGCTACTTGGGCGGGGTGCGGGGCTTTGCGATCCGCCTTCGCTTGGGCTTGCCCGATTCCGCGAGCCGCCGGCCGTCTTTTGTGGCCGGCACGCTCTTGAGCGGCTCGGCAGCCCCGTCGAGCGGTTGGCCGGTCTGGATCGCTGCCAGCCGTTCCTGCACCCGCGCCGCATAGGCCTCCGACAGCTCAAACCCCAGAAACTGCCGGCCGAGCTTCTTGGCCACCGCCAGGCTTGTGCCGCTGCCGGCGAAGGGGTCGAGCACCGTCTCGCCTTCGTTGGTGCACGCCCGGATGATCCGCCCCAAGAGCTGCTCTGGCATCTGACAGCCATGCCAGCCCGATCGCTCCTTGAACGTGCCGCAGACCCGCGGGAAATACCAGGTGTTTTCCTCGGGGCCAAACCCGGCCGGCAGGTCTTGCGGCCGCAACACCCAGGTGTCGTCGGGCAGCCGGCCGGCGGAATTGGCCCGCTTGTCGGCATAGACCAGCTCGCGGGCGCTCGGCACCCGGATCGCGTCGAGGTTGAACGTGAATCGCTGCGGATCCTTCACGAAATGGAAGAGGTGGGCATGGGACCGGCTGAATTTGTATTTGCAGTTCACGCCGAAGGTGTAATACCAGACCACCCAGCTGCGGCAGACGAGCCCCAGCTCGCGGGTGGCCATCACCTTCAGCTCGGCGGCGTATTCATCGCCGATCGCCAGCCAGAAGGTGCCGTCGGGCCGCAGCACCCGCCCGATCTCCCCCATCCACTGCTTCGACCAGGCGAGGTAGTCGTCGGTAGTTCGGCGGTCGTCGTAGGTGTCGTAGTCGTAGCCGATGTTGAAGGGCGGATCGGCGAAGGCCAGATGCACCGTGCCGGTGTCCATCTGACCGAGCAGGTCGAGGCAGTCGCCCTGGTAGATATCCCCGGGCTCAGGCGGCGTTTTGAGGCCGGCAAAGAGTGGCAGTTCCATGAGACGAGAGTGTAGGCCCAAACTGCCGCCGCCGAGAAGGGGCCCGGCCCGCCCGCCGCAGCCTGGCTCGCCTGCCGCAGCCTGGCTCAGGCCGTGGCCAGCCGGAGGGCCACCTCGCAGGCCCGCTCGTAGGCCGATAGATCAAGCCGCTCGCTCGTGGTGTGGATATCCATCTGGCCGCAGCCGAGCGTGACGGTGGGGATGCCGTTGGCCGCCATCCAGTTGGCGTCGAGGCCGCCATTTGAGATGTCGAAGCGGGGCTCGAGCCCGATGGCCACGAGCGCCTCCCGCGCCGCCACCACGCTCGGCTCGGTCTCCGCCAGCCGAAAGGCTTCGTAGTCGAGCCGGCCGACGAACGACACCTTGCCCGTGCGGCCGTCGCTGCTTTTGACCTGCTTGGCTGCGGCTGTGAAGGCCTTCTCGATCGCCTTGACGATCCGCTCCCGAAAGGCCGGATCATGCCCGCGGGCCTCGGCCCGCAGGCTGGCCGCCTCGGCCACCACATTGGTCGCCTCGCCCGCCCGGATCACCCCCACATTGCTCGTGCCCCGTTTGCCACCTTTCTCAACCAGGCCATGCCAGCCATCCGCGACGAGCGACGCGATCGCCAGCGACGCGATCGCAATCGCCGACACGCCCTTCTCCGGGGCCACGCCGGCGTGCGACGGAATCCCCGCGATCTCCACCTCCATCCGATAGCCGCCGGTGGCGCCGATCGTGAGCTTCTCCACCGCCCCGCCGTCGAAGTTGAAGGCCAGCTTGGGGCGGCCGAGGTCGGCGGCCTTCGCGAACCGGGCGCCGTAGAGGCCCACCTCCTCCTGGATCGCGAAGAAGAAGGTCAGCGGCGGATGGGGCAGCCCGCGGGAGAGGATCTCGAGCGCGGTCGTGAGCACCACACCCACTCCCGCCCGGTCGTCACCCCCGAGGCCCGTCTTCGGGTCGGCGCTCTTCACAAACCTCCCCGCCACCACCGGCTTGGCTCCGAGGCAGACCGGCACGGTATCCATGTGGGCCATGAACAGCCGACGCGGAGCCTTGACGGTGCCGGGCAGCTTCACGATCAGGTTGCCGCAGTCGCCTTTGAGCGGGGTTTTGGTGTGGGCCTTGTCGAACATGATCGCCGCGGCCGGGCAGCCGGCCGCCTTCAGCCGCTTCACGATCGAATCGGCCACGGCCTGCTCGTGGCCCGAACCTCCCGAGATCGCGAGTAGCTCGAGCACCGTGCGCCGGGCGGCAGCAAGATCAGGACCATGTTTCGCGGGGCGGGCCATGCATGAACTCCAGTGGATCGGGTCAGGGAGACTCTTCGTAGGGCCATGTTCGCGGCCCGCGAGCGAGCCGTAAAGTGCAGCCGCCAGGGCGGCGGCCCGCTTCACTCGCCGCGGCGGCGGGCCAGGGCCGCATGGCAGGCAGCGGCGATCCGCGGGGCGGCGTCGGTCGCGTCGATCGACCAGGTCTCGCACCGCAGGCACTGCTCGGGATCGCTGGCGAGCCAGTTGGTCTTCAGCCGCTCGGCGACCGAGTCGTTGGCGGCCACGAGCCCGTCGCTCGAGCCCAGTGCCGCCCGCACGAGCCGCCGCAGACTGGGCCGATCGGTAGTGGCCACAAGGTCGGCCTCTGAAACATGCACCACCACCGGCGCTCCGGTTTCCACCGCCAGGTCGGTGAGGATCCCGGCGTGGAGCACGAAGATCGTGTCGGGATAGAGCGTGTCGGCCGCCTCGGCGATCATCTGCCGAGCCGTCTCGCGGGCCAACCCCAGCAGCCGGGAAGGCACTCCCGCCACGGCCGATAGAAACGCCTCTGGTGAGCCCTCCTTGACCGCCGCCAGGAAGGCCCGTGAGCCGGCGGCTACGTCGTGAAGATGGATGCCGTGCATTCCCGGCGGCTGCTCGTCAAGCCCGTGCAAGCTCGACGGCCCGCACACCGCCACCTCGCAGTTGGCGGCTTCAAGGCCCGCGCGAAGCCGGTGGATTCGGGTGTGGGGATGGTCGCAGCAGCCGTGGTCGATCAGCAGGATTCGCATGCCGTCTTTCAGTGCCCCCGCCCCGCCCTCCGCCGCCAGAGCATGACCGCTCACAGCCACTGCTGCCAGCGGGCAAACACCAGGCAGCCGCAGGCAAGCACCGCGGCGGCGATGTCGTCGGCCATGATGCCCAGGCCGGTGGGCAGCCGCTCGAGTTGCCGCACCGGCGGCGGCTTGAGAATGTCGAAGATTCGAAACAGCACGAACGCCGCTGCTAGCGCTGCCGGCCCGCGGTCGGCCAAGGGCACAGCCAGGAGCACCACCGGCACGGCCACCGCCTCGTCAAACACCACCGGCCCTGGGTCTTTGCTTCCGAGGAGCTCCGCGGCCCGCGTGCAGATCGGCACCCCGATCAAAAAGAGCACTGCCACAAGCCCCGCCTCGATTCCCACGGGCACGAGCCCCGCCGGAGAACCCATGCGACCAGCCAGCCACGCCGCCGCCGCCCCGAGCACGAGCGACAAGGGCAGCCCCACCAGCGAGCCAAACGTGCCCGGCGCAAACGCCGCTCTCCCCACGCCGCCACAGGTGGCTGCGAGCAGGGCAGGGTGGGTCCACGGCACGGTTGTTCTCACGGGCTCAGTCGCCATCAAAGCCAAATCCTACTTAATAGTGCCAGCCACCAAAACTAGGTAGTTTGCGGGGCCTGGGCCGATGATGACCGCGACGTCTTTTAAGCAACGTCTTTCAAGCGACGGATAGCCGAGCCGCCCGTAGCGGAAGCGATAGCCGCGGTGGGGACGACAAGCGTGCATCGGTTTGGGACGCCGGAAGAATCGGGGCACGTCGGTTCAAAGAAACTCGATGTGCCCCGTCATTTCTTCGGCGGTCGCAACGCGGCTCAAGAGGACCAGATCGAGCACGACCTGCCCCAGCCGTCGGTGCCGCGCTGGCCAAAAGGCAATCCCTGCGTGCGGCCTGCCGGCCTTGGACAGCACGATGAAGTCACTGTCGCACGTCACCAACACGCGGCCCTGCGGGCCAGGAACCCGGCACCTGCTTCCGCCTTCAGCTGTGCTGCAACCTCGGCATCATCCCGGATCTGCTGGTCGATCAGACTTCGGTTGTCGTGGTAATACGCCAGGGCCGCGTACACGTCGGCGAGCGTCAGGTGCGGAAACGACCCCACAATCTCGTCGGGCGACCGCCCCTCCTCGGTCCAGAGAACGACGTCTTGGACACGGATTCGCGGGCCCGCAATCCGAGGCTTCCCTCCGCAGGTGCCTGGGTTCGCTTCGATGTGGGATTTTTCAGAAGCAGTAAACATGAACGAATTTTAGAACGGAGGCGGTTCACTCGCAAAATCGAGAATGAAAATCGAGAACGGGACAGGCACCCGGTCACCCAGGGCTGCAGTTTTGCGACGGAC
>ERZ889217.934-NODE-934-length-16148-cov-33.325980_pt1 | contig 16148 bp, 16 predicted proteins | sample MGYA00521098_ERZ889217 | MGnify/ENA primary metagenome ERZ889217 (study PRJEB32303, sample SAMEA104408613) | aquatic metagenome | biome: Brackish water; feature: Pelagic; material: water | place: Baltic Sea | collected 2014-06-10T22:04:00 | depth 2,362 m ...
CGATGATCCGCATGGCGGATTCAACGCTGCTGCAATTGAGATCAGGCAACTTTGTAGTGGCGATCTCTTGGAGTTGGGCCTTGGTGATTGAACCAACGCTGCCTTTAGAAGATTGAGGCGCTCCCTTTTCGATGCCAGCAGCTTTGCTGATTAACACCGAAGCAGGTGGCGTTTTTGTAATGAAGGTAAAACTGCGATCTTCATAGACCGAAATTTCCACCGGAATTACATACCCAACCTTATCCAGGGTGCGGGCGTTGTACTCCTTGCAGAAGGCCATGATATTTACCCCGTGCTGTCCGAGGGCAGGACCCACGGGCGGAGCAGGGTTGGCCTTGCCAGCCTGAAGGGCCAGCTTGATTATGGCAGTGACTTTTTTAGCCATCGGCTACTACACGCGGAACAATGCTGCGGTGCACCTTCGACGGTGCTGTGGCAGTGGAAATCCACTACCGATGGCCACCCCCCGCAGCGGGGCGGCCCGGAGATCAGCTGTCTTTACTGATCTGGCTGAACTCAAGTTCAACAGGAGTTTCCCTGCCAAAGATTGAAAGTAAGGCCTTCAATTTGCTGCGATCACCAGAAATTTCGATCACTTCGCCTTGGAAATCCTTGAACGGGCCAGCAGTAACGGTAATCCGATCCCCTTCGCTTAGATCCACCTTCACCACGGGTTTCTTGCCTTGGGCCCGCTTAAAGATCCTATTTACCTCTGTGAGGCTGAGGGGGCGTGGTTTGATCCTGCCCCTAGAGCGGCCAGTGGTGCGGCGCTCCTCATGGCCAACAAAGTTGATCACGTTTGGTGTGCTGCGCACCGCTTGTTCAGTGTCTTCATCCATCACCATGCGAATCAACACATAGCCAGGAAAAACCTTTTCTTCAGTGCTCTGCCTAGAGCCATCTTTTTTAATTTTTATCGCTGGTGTTTGAGGTATTTCGATTTCAAGAATGCGATTCGAAACCCCCAAGGTGAGGGCCCGCTGCTCCAGGGTGGCTTTTACCTTTTTTTCGCAACTGGAGGCCACCTGCACCGCATACCAACGGGCAACTGCAGGGCGTGCTTCCTCCTCGGCCGGCTCAGCAACAGGATCGAGCTCTGATTGATCAGTTAGCTCTGATTGATCAGTTAGCTCTGATTGATCAGTTAGCTCTGGCAGATCAGTGAGCTCAGCGGTTTCGGTGAGTTCAGATAAAGGTGCAGTCAACGGAAGAGCAGCTGAGACAGCCATTGAAAGAAACGATCTAATGAAGCGATTGCGGCAGCTGAAATAGTCACCATCAATAAAACGGCAACTGATTCGCTGATGAGTTGCTGGCGGCTAGGCCACACCACTCGGCGCAATTCAGCAAAGGTGGATTGAATCCAACCGCCAGGGCCGGATCCCTCGGGGCTGGGGGGCTGGCTTGAAACCACAATCCTCCAACGAGCGGTGTACCCGCAAAAATCCACCCTACATAATGGAGCGGAAACTTGGCTGATCTTCAGTCATTTCCACCAGCACCCCCCGGGCTGCACTGAATTGTTCTTCCAGCAGCGCCGTGGCTAGGGGATTTTCCAATTTGCGCCGCAATAAACGCCGCAAAGGGCGGGCTCCATATTCAGGGTCGTAGCTTTCTCTGGCAAGCCAGGCCACCACCGCTTCCTCCACCTGCAACTCCAAACCCTGCTCCAGCAATAGCGTTTGCAACTCACGCAACTGCAAACGCACGATTGGTTCGAGATCTGCCGGCTGCAAAGGGCGGAAGCGAATTAGTTCATCGATGCGGTTTAGAAATTCAGGCCTGAAGTGGGCTGCCAGGCTTTTATCCACCTCTGCATCAAGGGCATCGCTATTGCCATCACGGGCATGGCTAAGGATTGCCCTGCTTGCCAAATTGCTGGTCATCACCACCACGGTGTGGCGGAAATCAACGCTACGGCCCTGGGAATCGCTCAACCTGCCGTCGTCTAACACCTGAAGCAGCAGGTTGAACACATCGGGATGGGCCTTCTCCACTTCATCCAGCAACACCACCGCATAGGGCCGTTGCCGCACCGCTTCTGTGAGTTGGCCGCCCTCCTCGTAACCCACATATCCCGGCGGTGCACCGATTAAGCGAGCCACCGCATTGCGCTCCATAAATTCGCTCATATCGAGCCGCACTAGGGCATCTTCCTGATCAAATAAACAAGCGGCCAAGGTGCGGGCTAATTCGGTTTTACCAACCCCAGTGGGGCCCATAAATAAAAAGGAACCCACCGGCCGGCGCGGATCCTTCATCCCCGCCCTAGCGCGCCTGATCGCCGCCGCCACTGCTGCTACCGCATCGGGCTGCCCTAATACCTTTTCGCTTAGCCGCAGTTCCAGCTCTAACAATTTCTGCCGCTCACCAGCTAATAAACGCTGAATCGGGATACCGGTGCTGCGGGCCACCAGATCAGCGATATCACCCTCCTGCACCTGATCGCGCAGCAAGCGGCCCCCCTGCTGGATCACCTGCTCTAATGCCTGGCGGCGCCTTTGCACATCGTGCTCCAGCTCCACCTGCAGGCGGGCCATCTCCTCCCAATTTGTAAGCCGTTCTGCTTCATTTATGCCGTGGCGCAAATCTTCTTCTCGCTGCTGCAATTGGCGTAATTCCTGCAGCTGTTCCCGTTCCTGCTGCCATTGATCCTGCAAACTTTCAAGCCGATCTAAAGCTTCATTGCGGCGTTGCTGCTGCTGCGCTCGCTCTGCTGCGGGGGCCTGCTCCGCCGCCAACAAGGCCCGCTCCACCCGCCGCAGTTCCGCCTCCGCCTGCTCCACTAGAGCGGGTTTGGAGGTGGCTTCCATTTTTAGTTCCGCTGCCGCTTCATCGATCAGATCGATTGCTTTATCCGGCAAACAACGATCGCTGATGTAGCGATCTGCCAGGCGCACTGCCGCCTCTAGGGCCCCATCGCTGAGGCTCACGCCATGGTGCAATTCGTAGCGCTCGCGCACCCCACGCAAAATCTCAAGCGATACCTCAAGCGTTGGCTCTTTGATTACCAATTGCTGAAAACGCCGATTCAGCACCGGATCTTTTTCCAAGGTGCGGCGATATTCCTCAATCGTGGTGGCACCAATACAACGCAATTCACCGCGAGCTAGAGCAGGTTTCAGCACACTGCCGGCATCAGCACCAGAACGATCGTTATTAACGAGGGTGTGCAGTTCATCGATAAATAACACCACCCCTTCAGCACCTTCATCGGCGGCTGCGATGTCGTTTAACACCAGCCGCAGCCTCTCTTCAAATTGACCTCGATATTTAGCGCCGGCGATCAAGGCACCAAGATCCAAAGAGATCAAACGCCGCCCTTTAAGGGAATCCGGCACCTCACCTGCCACGATTCGCTGCGCCAACAATTCAGCGATAGCGGTTTTACCTACCCCCGGTTCACCAATTAACACCGGGTTGTTTTTACTGCGGCGCGAAAGCACCTGAATCAAGCGACGAATTTCTGCATCGCGGCCAATTACCGGATCCAATTCACCGTTACGAGCTAATGCAGTGAGATCGCGGCCGAATTGATCTAAAGCTGATTGTTCTGGCTCAAGGTTTTCTGGAGACAGTTGTTCTGGAGCTAATTGTTTAGTTGAAAAATCATCTTGGTTAGTTGAAAAATCATCAGTGGCTGCATTGGCTTGGTTTTGCTGATCTTGAGCCGGCCTTGCCGCTGCCGCACTCGAACTACTCCCCAGCAGAGTTGCGCCAAGGCGCGCTTCTGTTTTCAGCACCTGCCAAAGGTGAGCGGCATCAATGCTGCCGGCGCCTACCCGATCACGTTCAGCATCAGCGCGATCAAGCAACAACTCAAGGGCATCCCCCACATAAAGCGTGTTGCTGCTGCGGGTGGGCTGTTGGGCGCAGAAATCATCAAGGCGATCAAGCAGCTGAGCTTGGTTAATGCCAAAAGGAGCGATTAATTCAAGGCAGCGGGGTTCCTGCAGCAACGCCTGCAACAAATGTTCCACATCCAGTTCGCCATGGCGCCAACGGCGGGCTTGATCCTGAGCTGCCAGCAGCAAATCCCAAGCCAGATCCGTGAAGCGTTCCGGAGCGGTGGTGAGGCTAAAAGAAGCTTCTGGAGCGCGCATTAAATCAGATTTTCTGCTGGATCAATTCGATCTTGTAGCCATCGGGGTCTTCCACAAAAGCGATCACGGTGGTGCCGTGTTTCATGGGCCCTGGCTCCCGCACTATTTTGCCCCCCTGGGCGCGGATCATTTCGCAAGTTGCAGCGATGTCTTCTACGCCAAGGGCAATATGGCCATAACCAGCCCCAATTTCGTAGCTGCTGATATCCCAGTTATGGGTGAGTTCCAACACAGTTTCTGCGCTCTCAAGCCCGTAACCAACAAAAGCCAAAGTAAAGCGGCCGCTGGGATAATCCTTGCGCCGCAACAGATTCATCCCTAAAACTTCGGTATAAAAGCGGATCGAGCGATCTAATTCGCCCACCCGCAACATCATGTGTAGTAAACGCATTTTGTTATGTGCCAGTGGTTGCGGTCATTGTGGCGCTCGAATCTGCATAATGACCCCGCTTAGCAAGAATTTTGTGTTCGATTCTCTAGACCTTGTAATCGACACGGTGGTGGCACGGGAAGTGCTTGATTCCCGCGGCACTCCAACTGTTGAGGCTGAAGTTTTATTGGAAGGTGGCGCCAGCGGCCGGGCAATGGTGCCAAGCGGTGCCAGCACCGGCGCCCATGAAGCCCATGAATTACGCGATGGCGACCGTTCGCGTTATTTCGGTAAAGGCGTAAGCCAAGCCGTTACCAATGTGGAAGAACGGATCGCCCCTGCCCTATGCGGCCTAATGGCCCTGGATCAAGGGGCCGTTGATGCTGCGATGGCTGAACTTGATGGCAGCGACAACAAATCTTCCCTTGGCGCCAATGCGGTATTGGCCGTGAGCCTGGCCGTGGCCCGGGCTGCAGCAAATGGGGTGGGGTTACCCCTTTACCGCTACCTAGGGGGGCCCTCCGCCACCCTGCTGCCGGTGCCATTGATGAATGTGATCAATGGTGGTGCCCATGCCACCAATAACTTGGATTTTCAAGAATTCATGGTGGTGCCCCATGGGGCAGATAGCTTCCGGGAAGCCCTGCGTATGGGCGCCGAAGTATTCCATACCTTGAAGGGTTTATTACATGATCAAGGCCTATCAACATCAGTGGGTGATGAGGGTGGATTTGCACCAAATTTAGAAAATAATGATGCGGCAGCTGCACTTTTAATGCAGGCAATTGAGAAGGCTGGTTATAAACCAGGCGATCAAATTTCCCTTGCCCTTGATGTGGCAAGCACCGAATTTTTTAATAACGGTAGATATAGCTTTGGCGGTAGTAGCTACAGCAGCGCTGAGATGGTTGATCAACTCGCTCAGCTGGTAAGCCGCTATCCAATCGTTTCAGTTGAAGATGGCATCGCTGAAGATGATTGGGATGGCTGGAAATTACTTACAGATCGCCTCGGTAGCAATGTGCAACTAATTGGGGATGATCTATTTGTTACCAATAGTTCCCGTTTGCAGCGCGGTATAGATCTTGGTATTGCCAATTCAATCCTGATCAAAGTGAATCAAATCGGTTCACTCACCGAAACATTGCAAGCGATCGATCTTGCAAATCGCGCCGGATATACCAGCGTAATTAGTCATCGCAGTGGTGAAACAGAAGACACCACCATCGCTGATCTAGCGGTGGCAACAAAGGCAGGCCAGATCAAAACCGGCTCATTAAGCCGCTCGGAACGGATTGCTAAATACAACCAACTCCTGCGTATTGAAGATGAATTAGGTGGCCAGGCCAGCTACGCCGGCCGCGAAGGTAGGGGCCCACGAGGCAAGCGCTAATTAATAAATAAGGGTTTAGCTAAGGCGATCCAGCCTTAGCTCCCTACTCAATCTTCCCTGTAGCCGCCACCAGCCAAATGCCGCCGGCAAGGTGCCTAAACCTGGCAGCAAGGCGAACCCAGGGCGGCTGCCGGCTGCCAATACCGCAGCAGCAATGGCTAACGCCCCCAGCAACACACACTGACCATTCAATTGCTGACTAATCGCCAGCCGGCGCAATAGCCGGTCGCTTTCGCCCGCCCGCACCTGCAGCTGCAAATCGCCTTGCTCGAGCCGCGCTAAACCTTCATCAAGGCGTTTCGGCAATCCCAAAGCGCGGCTGCTGGCCTTAGCGGCCTGACGCGAAAGGTCGTTAAACAATTCAGAGGGGCCAGATCCACTAGATGTCATTAACGGCAGCAGATAGGGCTTGGCAATCGATACCAAACTAAAGCCAGGATCAAGGCTGCGGCCAACCCCTTCAAAAGTAGATAGGGCCCGCAACACAAAGATCAGCTCCACCGGTAAGCGAAACGGTTGCCCGTAAACCAGGTCGTAGAGATCACCTGAAATTCGCTGCAAGATCTCTCCACTAAATGGTGGGGTGAGCGCTTCTTCAAGCATCACCCGCACCAAACGCCTTACCGGGCCGGTATCGATGCCAGCTTCTATTACCCCTGCAGTTTGTAATTCCTGCACCAATGCGCCGGCATCTCGCAATGCAGCGGCTCGCACCATTGCCCCTAAACGGCGCCGCAACCGAGGCGATATTTGGCCCATCATGCCGAAGTCGTAATAGATCAAGCCGCCATCAGCAGCTACCGCCAAGTTGCCTGGATGGGGATCAGCATGAAAAAAGCCAAATCGCACCAGCTGTTGCAAATAACTGGTGGCACCAAGTTCTGCTACTGCTTTTGGATCGATGCCTTGAGCTACTAATTGATCGCGATCGGTGATCTTGATGCCGGGCAGGTAATCAAGGCAGAGCACCCGTTGGCTTGATAACTCCCACACCACCGCTGGAATTCGAATCGCCGGATCATCAAGAAATTGCTGCCGAAAACGGGCTGCATGTTCCGCCTCAATGCGGAAATCAAGCTCGCGCAACAACACCCGCCGGCATTCCCGCGCCATCCCCACCCAATCCCTACCGCGGCCCCAGCTGGGATGGCGCTGCAATAAGGCTGCCACCTGGCCCATCACCACTAAATCAAGGCGAAATAAAAACTCCAAGCCTGGCCGCTGCACCTTCAGCACCACATCACGGCCACTGCGCAGGCGGGCCCGATGCACTTGGGCGAGGCTGGCAGATCCCAATGGTTCAGGGTCTATTTCAATAATTTCCTGGCAGCGGGGGCCCAATTCCTGTTCAAGCCGCTGTTCCACTTGGCTAAAAGCAAAAGCGGGTACGCGATCTTGCAATCGCGCTAATTCCTGCACCCAAGCTGCAGGTAATAAATCAGGCCGTGCCGATAACAATTGCCCCAGCTTGATAAAGGCCGCCCCAAGCTCCAAAAGTGCCTCCACCAGCCAGCTAGCCAGCTGCGCTTGACGCTGCAATATGCGCGCTTCTGTTCTGCCACCTGGGTAGCAAAAGCTCTGGCCATCCCACCAAAGGCGTGCCAGCAAAAGCAACACCACGCGCCAGATCCGCAGGGAACGCCAAAAACTGCGGATTGCCAACATCAAGCCATACCCTCGAGCTCACGGCTGAAGGCCGCCACCTGTTTACGTAGACCGTCTACCTGCTCCTGGAGGCCGGAATCAGCAGTTACAGCTGTTTCTTGGCTCTGGTATGGGTTGCCATCAAGGCGCTGGGCTTCATCTTGCACCTCTTCCCAGAAAAGCTGCAGATCCGTGCGCAATTTTTGAGGGGCATCTTGGGCTAGAAGGCTTAGCTGCGCTACTGCATCAATGGCACTACTGCTAGCTCTTGCCGCTAGCCGGTTTAAAGCAGCCTGTAAAAGCGTATCGGGGGTGCTCATTGCCCGGGTACTGGCGGAGCTTCAACTGTGCCAGATCCTGAAGGAGTTTGAGGCTCTGGGGGAATGGCCGGTTCAGCAAAGAGATCAACTCGGTCCAACCCATATCGCATCCTCAAAGCTTCTAAGCCCGTGCCAGGAAAACTTTTCACTTCAAATCTTTCACCAAGCCGCACCAAATTTGCAAAACGACCATCCAAAAGGCGCATGGTGATCGCAAAAGCCAAACCGAAGCTAAAACCCAAAAACAAAGGCGCTATCGGGTTCCATGGGTTTGGCTGTTTAGGAGTTGCCATCTACAGGTTGCAATTCAACTGTTGGGATCGCTAATCGCAACAGGATCGGTGCCAAGAAGGTGGTGCCGATAACCATTATCAAAATTGCAGCCTCCAGTGAAGGTGTAAGCAAGCCGGCAGTGGTACCTAAACCAAGAAATATCAAACCCACTTCTCCCCGGGGCATCATCCCTAAGCCCACCACTAAACGGTTTGTGGGCACAGCGCTGATAAAGGTCCAACCCGAGGCCAATTTGCCCAACACCGCAACAGCAAATAAAAATGCCGCCACCACCAAACCGGCCCGGTTTGCTGGATTGCTTGGATCCAGCACCGAGAGATCCATGGCAGTGCCGATCAACACAAAAAAGATCGTGGCGAATAAAGAAACCAATGGTTTTAGTGTTTCTTGAATTTCCTTGGTGTGGCTTGAACGGCTAAGGATCAAGCCAGCGGCAAAAGCACCTAAAGCTGCTTCTAAACCGATTGCTGTAGCAGCAAAACAACACAAACAAAGCACTAAAAAGGAAGCCACCACTATTTCGCCTGGGGCTTTGAGGCGATCTACAACAAAGTCGAAGGGGCGGGCGGCCGTGCGGCTTAAACCAATGGCTGCCACCACAAACACCACCGCAGCGGTAACCAATTGCAGGATCGGGCCCATGCTCAAGCCACCATCACTGGCAAGGGCTACCACCACTGCGAGCACCACGATGCCAATGATGTCGTCGAGCACTGCAGCACCAATCACGATCTGCCCCTCCCGCGATCGCAACATGCCCAGCTCACCAAAAACACTGGCGGTAATGCCGATGCTGGTGGCTGTCATCGATGCGCCAGCAAATACCGCCGGCACAAGATCCACATGAAATAACGCCATTAGGCCAGCAGTGCCCAAGGCAAACGGCAGGATTACCCCAACTAGTGCAACGCTGCTGGCCTGCATACCCACAGCGATTAATTCATCTAATTCACTCTCCAAACCGGTGAGAAATAGCAATGAATAGAGGCCGATGCTTGATACCGCTTGCAGAAACGGATAGGTGTTATTTGAAAGCTGATCTATTTGCGCAGCGCTCACCTCCCCTAATTGGCCGGTGAGATTGAGCAACCATGGGGCTGTGGATATGCCACTTTCTGGTGGCACCACCAAATGCAAGCCCGAAACGCCGATTAGAACGCCCGCCAGCAATTCGCCAAGAATGGTGGGCAACTGCAAACGCACCATCAACTCCCCCAGCAGCCTTGCTGCCACGAGGATCAACAAGAAACGACCCGCCACCACAAGGGTTGTGGCCTCCACCACAGCATGGGTACTAGAGAACAGCAGTATCACTAAGGCTTAGTTAATGCAGTGCCCTAATTATCCGATAAAGGGGTAATAAAAAAAAGGCTTTGGCCACCTTTAATTGTTCTTTTCGTTGCCATCGCTACGGTCGGGGTACGAACTTGTTTAGCCATGAGCCAGCAACCCACGGAATTCAGCATGCCCACCCCGAGCAGCTATGCCGATCCGCAACGTAGTGGCCTATCTGCAGGAGATTTATTCGCAGGTATTACCGAGCATTTGTTTTTTACCCTGGGCAAGCTTGCAAGCAATGCCAGCCCTCACGATCTCTACATGGCCTTGAGCTATGCCGTGCGGGATCGATTAATGACCCGCTTTTTGGCAGGCAAGGAGGCTCTAGCAAGCAATCCAAGTAAAACCGTGGCCTACCTATCAGCAGAATTCCTGATCGGTCCGCAATTGGGCAATAACCTTGTAATGCTGGGCATTGAAAACGAAGCAGCAGAAGCAATTGCACGTTTTAACCAAAGCGATATTGCCAAAATCCTTGAAGTAGAAGAAGAGCCGGGCCTTGGCAACGGCGGCCTTGGCAGATTGGCGGCCTGCTACGTGGAATCACTGGCCAGCCTTGAAGTGCCTGCAGTGGGCTATGGCATCCGTTATGAATTCGGTATTTTTGATCAATTAATCCGTGATGGCTGGCAGGTAGAAATCACCGATAAATGGCTTAAAGGTGGCTGGCCTTGGGAATTAACCCATCCAGATCAAGCCGTATTTGTGGGATTCGGTGGCCGCACTGAAGGTTATACAAATGAAAAGGGAGAATATCGGGCCCGTTGGATTCCAGCGGAATATGCGATTGGCGTTCCCCACGATGTGCCAGTGCTGGGATACAAAGTAAATACATGTGATCGCCTGCGCCTGTGGCGCGCTACCGCAAGTGAATCGTTTGATTTCTATGCATTCAATATTGGTGATTACTACGGAGCAGTAGAAGAAAAAGTGGGTTCTGAAACTCTTTCAAAAGTGCTTTATCCCAATGATGGCACCGATGAAGGCAGACGTTTACGCCTCAAACAACAGCATTTCTTTGTTAGCTGCAGCCTTCAAGACATGCTGCGTAATTTGGAAAACCGCGGCATTCCAGCCACCGAATTCCCGCAGCATTGGGCAGTGCAATTAAACGACACCCACCCTGCAATCGCAGTGGCAGAACTGATGCGGCTTCTGCTCGATGATAAAAATCTTGAATGGGATGTGGCCTGGGATATCACCAGCCGTTCCTTGGCATACACAAACCACACACTCTTACCAGAAGCGCTTGAGAAATGGGGATTGCATCTATTTGCAAGCTTGCTGCCAAGGCATTTGGAGCTTATTTATGAAATCAACCGCCGCTTCCTCCAAGAGGTGCGTTTAAAGTATCCCGGTGATAACAACATCCTGCGTAAATTATCAATAATTGATGAAGATGGTCAAAAAGCTGTGAGAATGGCGCATTTGGCAACAGTGGGTGCCCATCACGTAAATGGAGTGGCACGGCTGCACTCGGATCTAGTTAAGAGCAGCCTGATGCCTGAATTTGCAGCGCTGTGGCCCGAAAAATTCATGAACGTTACCAATGGAGTAACACCAAGGCGCTGGATGGCCCTATGCAACCCGTCTTTACGCAAACTGCTAAATGATGCGATTGGAGATGGCTGGCTGCATAATTTAGATGAATTAAAGCAGTTAGAGCGCTATCAACATGATGATGGCTTCTTGCAAAATTGGGAGCAAACTAAGCTGGGGGTGAAACGTACATTAGCAAATTACATTCATAACCACACAGGTGTATTAGTTGATCCCGCCTCCCTATTTGATGTGCAGGTAAAAAGGATCCACGAATATAAACGCCAACACCTAAATGCTTTACAGGTAATTGCCCAATATCTACGCATTAAAAATGGTCAAGGCGAAGGTATTGCACCACGAACAGTGTTATTTGGCGGCAAGGCAGCTCCGGGTTATTACATGGCAAAGTTAATCATTCGATTTATTAATGGCATTGCTGAAACCATCAATTCAGATCCTGATATGGATGGTCGTTTGCGGGTTGTATTTTTACCTGATTACAATGTAAAACTAGCAGAAAGGGTATATCCCGCCTCTGATTTATCCGAGCAGATTTCCACTGCAGGTAAAGAGGCTTCAGGCACTGGCAATATGAAATTTGCTATGAATGGTGCATTAACTATTGGCACCCTTGATGGTGCCAATGTAGAAATCCGCGAACAGGTGGGGGAAGACAACTTCTTCTTATTTGGCCGCACCACACCAGAGATAGAGGAACTGGGCATGCAAGGTTACCGCCCCTGGGAAATTCTTGAAACATTACCTGAATTACAGCAGGTAATAAATGTGATTGAGCAGGGGCATTTTAGCAATGGAGATACAGAGCTTTTCCGCCCCCTAGTCGATAACCTACGCGGACAAGATCCCTTCTTCTTATTTGCAGATTTTGCATCCTATATGGAAAGCCAGAATCAAGTAAGCGATGCCTGGGCTGATCGCCAACGCTGGAATCGCATGAGCCTATTAAATACAGCCAGAATGGGTTACTTCTCCTCTGATCGCTCAATCAAAGAATATTGCCAACATATTTGGAAAGCAGAAGCCTTCCCCGTAAAGATCAATCCAATAGTTAGCAATACAACTGAAGCCTGATTAATTCAAATCAGGGCTTTGATGCAATAAACGATTTAAACGCAAGCGATCTGCATTGAGGGGATCGGGGGCTAGCTCACCGGCTAGCTCCTGAAACTTTTGCTCCACAGCTTCTGGTACGCGCACGTCAAATATTCTTTCCATCAACACTTCAATTGAAAAAAGATGGGCATTTACATTTTCAAGATCAGCTAGGGCTTGTTGCAGGCTTTCATCTTCTGGCGCTGTTTCAACATCTGCTTGCTGCTCTGGCGGCTTTTGCAAATCCTCCAGCACCCTGCCGGCCAAGGTGCGAAAAGCTTGAAGAGCAGCCCAATTCAACTCTTGCTGCTGTTTAAGGCTTGGATTTTCGCGTATCAGCCGATCGTGTTCCCGGTAAAACCGCAGACAATCAGGGCATTGGCAGGGCTCTTCAGGCACCATGCTCCCTTCCTCACCAGATCTCATCATGCCATCAGGCGGCTAATCGCCCATCGTCGTCTTCATATTCTGCCTCGAATGTACCCGCTGCAATGGGAAGTGGGATTTCAATTGAGCTCACCACCTGGATTGCATCTTGGAGTCGCATGGCATCAGCAAACCATCCCATCGCTTGTTCCACATCGCCACGACGCTCAGCATCAGTGGCTTGATCTTCATGGGCTTCAGCAAGGAGTGCTAACCAGCAAAGGCTGCGGGCTTGCACCACAGATAGATCCAATTCAGCGGGCGAGTTTCCGGCAATACGTTCACTTTCCTGCTGTACCAGCAAACGTAAACGCAAATCATGGAGCTGAGTCATGACTCTTAGTTAGCCGCCTCTACGCTAGCGGCAGCGGCCAGATTGCAACATACCACCACCTGTAGAGCTGGCCATGCTGAAAATCGGCCTAGGCTCTACGGGGCTGGCGAAGCAATTGCAGCCCAGAAACCACTAACAACAAAGTAAGAATACCTAGCAAAATTGAATAATAGGGTTGCAAATTAATCGGTCCAAATTTTCCTACGTGGATCTTTAACAACCAAAAGGCATCAATGCCCCGCTCTAGCAAAAGGCTATAGATAGAACCGCTGGCGGCTGTAATCAATAGCGGTATTGCAGCTATCGGAACTAAAAAACGATGTAAATTGCGTGGTTTCATTCCTTGCGCAACTCCTGATGCAGGTGGGATTCGTTACCGCAAGGCATCCAAGCATCATTGTTTTGGTGGGTGCCTTTGCAACCGAGTTCGAGGGCCCGCTTTTCAGCTTCTGCCTGGGTTTTGTAGATACCTTTGGCATGGGCTAGGAGCGGAGCAGGAGCCAAAAGAGGAGCGGGGGCAATTGTTAGTAGCAAAAGGATCGCAATGAAGTTCATAAATAAATTAAAAAATGGTTAAAAAGTAAATAATTTGTCGAATTGGTAATACTCAGGCTTATTTAAGCCATCATGTCGCAACATGCCGCGCAATTGCACTATCTCGTGGCTTTGACTAATAATAATTGCTCGAGCTAAACGTTTTACTGTTGAGTTATTGGATTTTTTTAAGGCGTCGTGGGCCATTTGCAGCGCGCCGCCATGGTGCTGGAGCATGCCTTCAAGGAACCAATTCACACGGTTTGATCGCGTAGGGGTATTTGCCATCATCCTCATAGCTTCAATATGAGCTGCGCTCATACGGGTGAGTGCTTTAAATGAATCGGGATCGCCACCATTTGCGAGCATTACGGGGTAAACAGGGGCTTCTGGAAACCAAGCCTTGCGCCACTGCCCCATCGCCTTGATTTCTTGAGCCTGATCTCTCCAGATTGTTTTTGCAAGGGCTCCCACCCCAGGTACGCCTATATCAAATACATATTCGCTCATTAATAATGCGCCCGTGTGGTGCTGCTGCATTGCATCTAACCAGCGCAAATCGTAGGTGGCACCTGCAGGACCCACCTCGTGGTTGTGGGCACTGTGGTCAACATTCTTAGGGTCAATATTCTTAGGGTCAATATTCTTTGCTGGCGAATGATTTTGGTGCTGGTGATGCTGATGGTGTTGATGTTGATTTTGCTGCGCGTTCAATTGATTTGAGAAAAAGACATTAACAAAAACAAAGAAAGATAGTGCTCTCCAGGAAAAGCTCATAAAAGTGGCAGAATGGGATTTCCCAATAATAGCCAAAACAAAACCATGCTGCTAAATCTCAAGGAAAGAATTCAATCTTTACGGATGCTGGCTGGCTTGGCGAAATTTTTAAAGCATCCAGATAGCCTTGATAGTGTTTTTTCGATTGCAAGTAGTGTCCAAAACAGCCCTATGGCTACACAAATGGGGCGCCACCTACTTGCTCAACCAGGTTTTCAAACGATGCTGCAAGAAAATTGGCGACCGGCCGCAATTGATCTCGATGCCCTTGAATCATTACCAGAAGGAAGCCTTGGCAATACTTACGCAAAGCAATTAAAAGCCCAAGGTATAACGCCAGCTTCACTAATTAACGAAGCACCAATAAAGAATGAGAGAGATTTCATCATTCATCGTTTGCGTGAAACCCACGACATCGTGCATATTTTAACTGGGTTTGGTATCGATGGCGCTAGCGAATTAGGCCTGCAAGCATTTAACTTGGCTCAAAATCGCTCGCCATTAGCGGTGATGCTGATCTTTGGTGGCATGCTTAATTGTTTGCAAAAAGATACCGATTTAGAGCCATTACTTAAAGCTCTCAGCCGCGGCTTTGAATTAGGGCTTGCCGCAAAATGTGTAATTAGTTACAAGTTAGAAGATAACTGGGAGCGCCCTTTAAGCGAATGGCGCAAAGAATTGAACATAATTTAAGATGATAACAACATATAGAGGTGGCCTAAATCTCTGGGAGCCTGGCTTGTTTCAGGTACATCCACTATAGTTAAGTTATATGTAGCGAAAGCCGTTTAAGTTTATTTGGGTGTACCAGTTACATCCATTACTCGAATTAATTTCTGTTAAGCTGGTTGGATTAGTTAATCTATTCAAGATATTATTTTTTTGGTTATAAACTTCTGAGTTAAACTCATCCTCTTAATTTAATCTCCATGTACGTTGCAACTCCTGTTTACAAAAAGAATCTTGATGAAGCTGGTCGATTTGAGCCAGTAAGTTTCAAAAGTTCGCAGCCGATCAGGCACAATGCTTCAAAAACCGTTGGCGAATTTAATCGCGAGGCATGTAAGGCAATGAAGGTTGCCATTGGTCCTAGAAAATATGGAGAGTCTCCCCATGGAGTTACGTTTAATCGCTATGCACCTGCTGATGAAGCATCACTGCAAGAAGCTATTAATGCAGCTTACCGTCAAGTGCTTGGCAATAAAGGGGCAACTTCCAATCAGCGCCTTGATTCAGACGAAGCAAAGCTTCGTAATGGCGAAATTTCAGTACGTGGATTTGTCAAAGCAATCGCAAAATCTTTGATCTATAAGGATTTGTATTTTCATGCCGTCTCACCACAGCGAGGTATCGAATTAAATCTAAAGCATCTTCTAGGAAGGCCTCCTATTAACAAGGCTGAGGTGTCTAAATTTATTGCAATGTTAGCCAGTCAAGGTTTTGATTCAGTTATTGACTACATCACAGATTCAGCTGAATATACAGAGTTGTTTGGATGTAACACCGTTCCTTACGCACGCACTTTTATTTCAATGGGCGGCATGACAACGTCGAGCTTTAATCTTATGTTTGATCTAGGAGCTAAATTTGCATCTAGCGATAATGCACTCTCCAAAAAAAGTATGGTTTACTCGCGATTAATTGGGTACCAAGCTGCCAAAACATCTTATTCTGGGTACCAAGCTGCCAAAACATCCTATTCCAGTCCAGCTGGATCTCAGGGAGCTGTTCGATTCAGAGCGTTTGGTTGTAAATAATTTAATTTTTGCTAGCCGATAAAACTCCTTGAAGATCTGCCGATCTGCTCACCTTTACAGTGTAAAGGTGAGCAGATCGGGATGCTGTTATTAGCGCCGCTCGGTATGCATCAAACAGAAATAATTCATACGCACCTGAGGTTTTGGAAACGGGGCTGGCGGGACTCGAACCCACGGCCTACGGTTTAGGAAACCGTCGCTCT